>OLZI01000495.1_pt1 | contig 26404 bp, 13 predicted proteins | sample 1674061 | NCBI WGS metagenome assembly OLZI01 (sample SAMEA103958139, study PRJEB25191) | human gut metagenome | biome: human-associated habitat [ENVO:00009003]; feature: intestine environment [ENVO:2100002]; material: feces | place: Germany | collected 2013/2015 | reverse complement strand
CGGTAAAGGGTGCCGTAAGTTATACTGTCAGGCGCAATGATAGACTGTCCACAGTAGCAGATACCTCGGTGCAGTATGTCGAATTGTTGCCTTATACAAACTATACTTATCAGGTTTGTGCAAAAAATGCATCTGGAGAAAGTGCATATAGTGAGTTAAAGACAGTCAGAACCTTATTAGAAACGCCGGATGCAGATGCGGAGGTAACAATTAACAGTGTATCGGTAAGCTGGGATCCTGTTGAACATGCAACATCCTATGATGTGCAGTTTGACGGGGATATTTGTAATGTCAGCGGTACATCCGCAATGTTCACCGATTTGATTCCTGAGACAGAACATACTTATGCGGTATGTGCCCGAAACGGAGGTGATACAGGTTTTTATTGCAGGGAGAAAACAGTTAAAACTCTCCGAGCGGTACCGGATGTTCCTGATATTGTATGGGCAGACCCGTATTATAACAGTGTCGTATTAACATGGTTTGGAGTACCGGATGCTACAGGGTATGAGGTAGAATTTGACGGGGTTGTAGTTCCTGTATCAGGCAGCAGTCGAGCGGCTGCACCAAAATTGAGAAAGGCATATTCCGTCCGGTCATCGGGATTGCAGAGAGTAGTTTGGGAAATTGCAGGCCTGCTGCCTAATACGGAACATACCTATCGGGTGCGCGCTACAAATATATATGGAGCAGGCGGATTCAGTGAGCTTCAGTCAGTCACAACCAAGACCAACAAACGTAATGGTATGCCTTCAGGGAGAAGGAGAGGGTCTTATCCCGATGGTAGGATGTCTTATACGGGCTTAGATCCGGTAAATGCTGTTACGGGATCCTTCCTGTGGAGTAATACCATATTGGAGGAATATGGTAAGGATGCCCTTAACTTCACAGTGATGTATGACTCTCAGAGGGATGAGCATGAGACCACTATGGGTAAGGGGTGGACACATGCCTTGAATTATCTGTTATACAAGGATGCGGACTATTACTATTTCAGCACCCCCTACGATGAGGTAACTTCATTCCGGATAGAGGAGGGAAACGCTGTTCTTGTGGCTGATGCGGACAGCAAGTCGGATTATCGGTTGGAAATAAAGGAGGATAACAGTGTTTCCATTACGGATCTGGATGGGACAGAGTACCGTTTCAATAGTGCTTTGCAGATTACAGCAATATGGGAAAACGGGCTGCAAGCATATTGGTTTGAGACCGATGCACAGACGCAGACAGTTCAGATCAAAGGTGTGCACGGGGGCAGCATCGCCCTTGTTTATGAGGACGGGTATCTGATAAAGGCAGAGAATGCTCTGGGAAATGTAGCTATGTTGACTTATGAGAACGGGAAGCTGGCTTCAGTGACGAATCCTGCAGGGGATCGGATGACCTTTGAATATGACGGATGCGGGAGACTTGCAAAAATTGGGGATTTTTCCGGCAATATTTATCTGGAAAACCAATATGACAGTCAGGGCAGGGTAGTGATACAGACCATGGCGGACAGAGGAGTCAGTGGAGTTTCCTATGCAGACGGTTGCACAAGTTTTACGGACGAGGCTGGAAATATCACAAATTATCATTACAACGAAGCAGGAAATGTCACCGAAATAGAACTGGAAGGAACCAGCACATGCAGCAGTTATAATGAGCGGGGTCAGATGGTGGAACAGGTGGATGCCCTTGGAAACAAGACCCAGATGGGATATGATGACAAAGGCCGCATGAACCTTGTGACCCACCCGGATCAGACAACCGAGCAGGTTTTCTATAATGACAGGAACCAGCCGGTGAGAATAATAAACCGTGACGGTACAGAGATCCATTATGCTTATGATGAAAGAAATAATCTGGTATCTGTTCAGGATGAGAGAGGAAATACTAGTATTTATGCTTATGACAGTAAGGACAATCTGATAAGCTATATGGATAAGGAAGGCAACAAATGGCAGTATTTATATGATGAGAACCAGCATTTATGCGAGGCGTTGGATCCGGAAGGGAAGCATTACCTGTATGTACATGATGCCATTGGCAGGCTTACTTCTTACACCACTCCGGCAGGCAGGGAAACCACTTATGAGTATTCGGCAACAGGGGAACTCTTAAAGATTGTGGATGCTGATGGCAGTCAGATTTTTGCATATGACGGAAATGGCAACTGTACTAGTATCACAGACAGGATGGGGAACAGCCAGAGACTTGAGTACAATGCCATGGGGCAGGTTGTGCTTGCCACGGATTACATGGGAAAGGAATACCGTTTTACTTATGATGAGAGAGGCAACCTTCTCACAGAGACGGACCCCCTCGGCTATCAGACGGAATATGCCTATGATGCTTTCGGAAATAGGGTGTCTCAGAAAGACAAAAATGACGGCATTAAGCATTTCTATTTTGATGCGGAAAACCGGCTTACCAAGGTAAAAGATGCGGCAGGTGGCACGGTCAGCTATACTTACAACAATATGGGAGAGGTGACCGCAGTGACGGATCCCCTGGATCATCAGAGGACTTTTGCCTATGATCAGGCGGGACATGTCATAAGTGAGACGGATGCCTTGGGGCACAGCATCAGCTATACCTATGATCAGGTTGGAAATATTCTCACGAGGACCGATGAGGATGGTGTGGTCACAACCTACGGATATGACAAGGAGAGCAGGCTGGTATCCATTGAAACAGCGGCAGGAACGACCACTTTCACATATGATGCGCTTGACCGGGTTATCTCCGTGTTGGATGTAGATGGGTATACGGAGCAGGCACAATACGATGGCGATGGAAACATGGTTCTGTCATCAGATAAAGAAAGCCGCCAGACCAGCTATGTTTATGACAGCATGGGCAGGCTTGCCGAGGAGACTGCGCCTAACGGCGGAAAAACAGTTTATGCTTATGACAAGAACGGGAACTGCACACAGATTACGGATGCGGAAGGGCATATCTATGCATATGTTTATGATGCAAACAACCGTCTGACCATGAGTACTGACCCGGCGGGCAATAGCACGGCGTATGAGTTTGATGACAGGGGGCAGCTTGTGCGTATCACGGATGCAAGGGGAGGAATAACACAGTATGCTTATGATGGCAATGGCAATGTGGTAAAAGAAACCAATCCTGTCGGCGGGGAAAAGAGCTATACTTATGACAGCCTGAATCGGCTTACATGCATTACAGATGAAATGGGGCATTCCAGCACCTATACCTATGATGCGGCAGGCAACCGGATATCCTATACGGATGCCAACGGAAATCAGTGTAGTTATGCTTATGATGCTAATAACCGCCTGATTAGCATAATCGGGCAGGACGAGGGCAGTATGACTCTGGCATATTCAAATACCGGAAAAGTAGTAAGCATCACTGATATGGAAGGTGCAGAGACATCGTATCAGTATGACTCTATGGGACGGCTTACGGAGATGTCGGATGCCTTGGGGAACAGCCTTTCTTTAGGCTATGACAGCGTGGGACATCTGGTGTCGCAGACGGATGCCAATGGGAATACCACAGAATACGAATATTCCCCGGCAGGAAACCTTATCAGTATTACCGATGCTGAGGGTGGAGTCACAGCCTATACTTATAATGAAGTTGGGCAGGTGCTGACAGAAACAGATGCGCTTGGAAATGCCATAACCTATGCCTATGATCTGCTGGGACAGGTGACTTCCATGACGGATGCCCTCGGGAATACTACGACTTTCACATACACAGCGGACGGGCAGATTCAGACAGTGCAGAACGCCGAAGGGGAGGTTACCAAGTATTTCTATGATGCCTGCGGAAATCTTTCCAAAACGGAAGATGCTCTGGGCAATATTGTCCTCTATGAATATGATGCCATGAATAACCAGATTAAGGAATGCATGGACGATTCTGGGGAACAGGTTTGCGCCACTCTTTACCAATATGATAAAAAGGGCAGGATGATCAAAGAGATTCTTCCTCTTTTAGACGAAAAGGTGTATAATTATGATGGAAATGACAATCTGGTATCCTTCACGGACGAGGAGGGCCAGAAAACCACAGTGCGCTATGACCTGAACAACCAGCCGACAGCCATGACCTACAGTGACGGCAGGACAGCATCTTTCCGCTACAATAAGCGCGGTGAGCTCGTGGAGATGCAGGATTGGAACGGTACTGCCACAATGGAGCGGGATGTTCTGGGCAGGCTGGTTAAGGTAACGGATCATAACGGGCGCGAGACGGGATTCTCCTATGATGCGGCAGGCAATCGGACAGGAATCAGTTATCCGGACGGTGCGGTGGCAGCCTATGCGTATGATAAGAACAACCGCCTGACTAAAGTAACTGACAGTGATGGGCAGGTAGCACAGTATGCGTATGACAATGCCGGCAATGTGCTCTCATTGACACAGCCGGGAAGCGTTTCGACTTATACCTATAATGCCAACAGGCAGCCCGTGAAGGCGGTTTACAACATTGGGGAAAATGCTTCCGTGAGCGAGGCTTTCACCTATGATGCTCTGGGGCGCATTATCGGTTCCGAGCGCACTGGCAGCGCGGCAGAATTTGCAAGAAGTGCGGCATATGCCTATGATGCAAAAGGTCAGCTTGTCACATACAGGAACGGGCAGAATAAGGAAACTTATGCCTATGATGCTTTAGGAAACCGGACGACAAAGAGCCTGAACGGCATCCAGAAGGCTACATATCAGTATAACCAGCTGAACCAGCTCACGGCGATGACGGAAGACGGGGCAGTATACGGTTTTGTGTATGACAGATGCGGAAACCTGACGGAAGAACGCCGGGACGGCAGCCTGATCAGGCAGTATGCATATGACACAGCCGGCATGATGGCAACAGGCAGGAATCTGGAAAGCGGGGAGGAGACGGCATATACTTACAATGCCCTCCGGATGCGCGTAAAGAATGTCCGGAAACTTGCTGCCGGGGACAGCATCCGCACAAGAGAGATGCAGTATGTGCCTGATTTTCTGGGGGCGCCCGGAAACGAGCTGATGTCTTATGAAACCGGGGCGGGAAACATCCGCAATGTCTTTGGGCATGGGTATACAAGACTGAGCCGGACAATGTCCGAGGCTCCGGAAGGGGTGCCGGGAAAGGCATACTTCCAATCGGATATTTATGGAAGTCTTCTGCTGGCGGCGGATGCTCAGGGAAATCTCCTGCAGTACGCGGAGCGCAACATATGGGGTGACCTGAAGCCGGGGCAGGAAATGACTTCGGGGCTGGAGGAGAGTCTGCGTTTTACCAGCTACAGCCTCGACCCTGTAATAGGGAGATATTTTGCCCAGGCGAGGTTCTATGACAGCAGATGCGGAAGGCTGTTGTCGCCTGACCCTGTGAGACGCGGTCTGAACAGGTACCACTATTGTGACAATGATCCCGTAAACTATGAGGATTCCACAGGCGAGATCGCCAACATTCTGATTGGCGGAGCATTAGGGGCAATTACAGGCGGGGCGTTCGGTTTCGGCGGTTCTGTAGTGTCCCAGCTGATAGGCGGGCAGAAGGTTGACTGGCGCAAGGCGGCAGGAGCGGCGGCGAACGGCGCCATTACGGGAGGTGTCAAGGGTGCTCTGATAGGTTCCGGCGCGGGCATCCCGGTTGCATTAGCTGCGGATTTTGCGGCGGGCACTATGGGAAGCGCCGCTGAGCAGTGGATTAGCGGAGAAGACGTAAGCATCCGCAGGAGTGTCACGGACGGTCTGACGAATGCGGTCAGCGGCGCCATCTATGGAAACAATCCGATGAGCAGCCTTGGCAGTGCCGTTCTGAGAGGTGCAGGAGCCGGTGCGGCAAATGCCGGGATAAACTATATCTCCGATGCGCTGGGAAGCCTCGGTCGGGGTTATAACGGGGGATATGCAGGGGCGCTGCTCGGAATGGCGGGTTCTTTCTCTCCGTATGCTTACGGCAGGGATCCCAGAAGCGGGTGCGGCGGTTCAAGGCAGACGGGAAAGAGCCTTGGTTATACCACATCCCGTGGCTATCAGTACGACGTAACGCAGACAAAGGCGACCAAGAGCGGAAAGAAGTACAGCCTGAAGGGATTTATCAAGGAGACTTTGTTAGGCGGTGTCATGGGCGGTCTGTCTAGTGCGGCATTCTATGGTGGCGGTAAGGCTGTAGAGTCTTTGAAGCGAGGCATCCAGGGAAGGTTAGACAGAAGTGCAATGGATTACCGTAAAGTTTCTAATGATTATTTCCGCACGGGTGAACGCATGGCCACAACAAAGCAGGTGAGAAAATATAAGAAACAATGGCAAAAGAGAGGAATAAAAGTAGTAATAGATAGAGACTGCAAGCAATTAGAGGGAATTCATGTTGCAGGATTTGACTATGAAGAAGGTGCTATTTATCTTCAAAAGACCCCCGCTGTTATTGATTTATACCATGAAGGTTATCATGCAGAGCAATATTTGCAAATTGGCAAAGAAAGTTATATAGAATTAGGAAGATTAGCCAGAGAGGAGCATGTCTATAGGAGAATAATGAAAAATAGTGATTTATTTAATGAAAGCGAGTTGGAAGGGGCAACGAAGTATATTATGGATCTGCGAAGAAGGGCGGTAAAAAATGGACTTTTTGAGAGTAGAGGAAATTGATTTTAAGGTAAATTTAAGTATTGCCGATATTCTAAAAATTGTAGACGAATATGGTCAAGAGAAGGGGGAAGAATATGAAGTAGACCAAGACGGCATATTATATAACCCTGTGTCAGAGGTAACCAACGAACCTGTGTGGGAGGTCCCTGTGATTGAAGTTAGACTGAAAGAAAAATACAAATATATGGATGACCCATATATATTTCTTGGGATTTCTGATAGCAGAAAGAAATTAGCATATGTGCGAACTAATCTTTGGAGAGTAGCTGAAATATTTTAAAAATATTTTTCATAAGGTTATAAGCATTCATTTTATGATTGGTTGCATGGGACAAGTAAAATGTCTACAATAGTTTAGATAGGTATGATAAATTGGAGGTGGTTTTCAAATCGAAAGGTTGAGGCTGCCTTCAATTTATTGTCTCAAGCCGTTTGTTCTGAGATAATAATAGCTTGCCGAGTTGTATTTTTACAAAAATCCGCTCTGGAGCATGACAATATTGCTAACATCTAGTATAATAAAAGGCAGGCACAGATGTGGTTGGTAATATCCAGAACGAATCAATGCTATCGGAAAGCGCGGATGAAGACTCTGCAATACGCGGAGCGCAACATATGGGACGACCTGAAGCCGGGGCAGGAAATGACTTCGGGGCTGGAGGAGAGTCTGCGGTTTACCAGCTACAGCCTCGACCCTGTAATAGGGAGATATTTTGCCCAGGCGAGGTTCTATGACAGCAGATGCGGAAGGCTGTTGTCGCCTGACCCTGTGAGACGCGGTCTGAACAGGTACCACTATTGTGACAATGATCCCGTAAACTATGAGGATTCCACAGGCGAGATCGCCAACATTCTGATTGGCGGAGCATTAGGGGCAATTACAGGCGGGGCGTTCGGTTTCGGCGGTTCTGTAGTGTCCCAGCTGATAGGCGGGCAGAAGGTTGACTGGCGCAAGGCGGCAGGAGCGGCGGCGAACGGCGCCATTACGGGAGGTGTCAAGGGTGCTCTGATAGGTTCCGGCGCGGGCATCCCGGTTGCATTAGCTGCGGATTTTGCGGCGGGCACTATGGGAAGCGCCGCTGAGCAGTGGATTAGCGGAGAAGACGTAAGCATCCGCAGGAGTGTCACGGACGGTCTGACGAATGCGGTCAGCGGCGCCATCTATGGAAACAATCCGATGAGCAGCCTTGGCAGTGCCGTTCTGAGAGGTGCAGGAGCCGGTGCGGCAAATGCCGGGATAAACTATATCTCCGATGCGCTGGGAAGCCTCGGTCGGGGTTATAACGGGGGATATGCAGGGGCGCTGCTCGGAATGGCGGGTTCTTTCTCTCCGTATGCTTACGGCAGGGATCCCAGAAGCGGGTGCGGCGGTTCAAGGCAGACGGGAAAGAGCCTTGGTTATACCACATCCCGTGGCTATCAGTACGGCGCAACGCAGACAAAGGCGACCAAGAGCGGAAAGAAGTACAGCCTGAAAGGATTTATCAAGGAGACTCTGTTAGGCGGTGTCATGGGCGGTCTGTCCAGCGCGGCATTCTACGGAGGCGGTAAGGCTGTAGATAAAATAAAGAGCAGTATATTTTATGATGACAGTGAACGGCTAGCAATAATAATAGAAAAAAGTCGTAAAGATGAATTGCAGAGAGCATACAAAATAGCAGGGCCAAGCACACCAGAACAATTTAATGTGATTGCTCATGGTAATGAAAGGGGAATTGCATATGAGGGACAAACATTGAATGCGGAACAAGTAGCAATGTTAATTCGACATTCTCCACAGTATGTGGGCGGAAAGCAAAGAATTAAGCTCTATTCATGTTCTACAGGGAAAAAGAAAGGAGGGTTTGCACAGCAGCTTGCGAATATTTTACAGACGGAAGTTGAGGCTCCTAATATGGATGTTCATATTACAGATGTGGGATTGGAGGTATATAGGACAACAAGGATACCTGGACATAGGAGAGTTGATGGGGATTGGATAATTTTTGAACCTAAAAAATTATGAAGATATGGTTTAAAATCTTTGTCACTGTCAACGGAAAGAAAGATGCTTAATCAATTTTATTAGTAGATAGTGTCTGCTGATTAATGAAAAAACCAGCTTGAAACCATCGATTTTACCGCATTTTTTACTCAAAAATGGTATAATAAAGTGCACGGTTTTATAAGTATTCAAATCTTTTTTCGTGCAGTTTTCTATAAAAAAGTACCCTTACAGGAGTGAAAAAATCAATGTACAAGTATACTGACAATACACAGAGCAATTTTCTCAGTTTTAACCAGCCAATAGGACTTCATATGAATCCTGAAAACAGATGGGTGAAGATGGCAGATGCCATTCCGTGGGAAATATTCGAAAAGAAATACTCCCGACTGTTCAAAGGAAAGAATGGACGCGTTGCAAAGCCTCTGCGTCTTGCCCTTGGCTCGCTAATCATCCAAACCAAGTATCAGTATTCTGACAGAGAATTGGTGGATCAATTGACTGAAAATCCGTATTATCAGTATTTTATCGGACTTCCTGGATATCAGGAAGAACCTCCGATTGACGCAAGTACGCTGGTCTTATTCCGTAAACGTCTGAAAATGGATGTTATCATGGAAGCCAACGAATATATGTTGGAAGCCTTCAAAGAGAAGGAATCCAAAGATAAAAACGATGATGATCATACAAATCCGCCTTCTGGTGGTGGAGATGGCGAATCAAACAAAGAACCTGAACAAGCACCGGAGAACAAAGGAACTCTTATGCTTGATGCAACCTGTGCCCCATCAAATATCAGGTATCCGCAGGATTTCTCATTGCTCAATGAAGCCAGAGAAAAACTGGAAACTATCATCGTCCGTTTCTGTAAAAGTTATGGATTTTCAAGACCACGTATGTATCGCAGGCAAGCCAGAAAGAACTACCTTGCACTTGCGAAAGCAAAGAAACGCAGCACTAAGAAAATCAGAGCAACCATTCGTAAACAGTTAGCATACATCAAACGTGATATCGGTTATCTTGAAAGCTATATGGAAGAAGGTTATGCGCCGACTTCAAAGGAAATATCACTTCTGATGACAATATATAAGCTATATGAGCAACAGCAGTACATGTACCAAAACAAGGTTCATAGTGTAGAAAACCGCATTGTCAGTATCTCACAACCATGGATCAGACCAATCGTCAGAGGAAAAACAAAAGCTCCAGTTGAATTTGGTGCTAAGTTTGATTTAAGCATTGATGATAACGGTCTTGGCAGAATAGAAAAATATCCTATGACGCCTACAATGAAAGTACAGTACTTGTTGAAACAGTGGAACGATTCAGGGAACGAACTGGTCATTACCCGGAACGCCTACTGGCAGGCCAGATATATCGAACCAGAGACAACAGAAATTTCTGTAAGCTTCAAGGAATACGATTATCCGGTCCAAAGCTTGGGAGACCAAGCCTTACAAAACAATCATCAAAAGAGAAAAAGCAGGAATATCAGGATAACACCGATCGAATTGAGGTAGAGCGCTCATTCAGTTTAAGTAAACGCTGCTACGGAATGGACTTGATAAGAACCAAGCTCTATGACACAACACTTACATCGATTGCGTTATCTGTATTTGTGACGAATTTATTCAAGATTCAGTCACGAATACTTTTTGCTCTTATTTATCTTTTGGAGCTGATTGGATTACAACCTGCTGATTTTGAATCGGAAACGGTTTAATCAGCAGACACTACGTTAGAGATCGCACAGCGCAAGGTGGATGCCAACAGGCAGAGTGTACAGGCTCTGGCGGAAGAACTGCATGCCATGCAGGAGGAATTCGACGAGAACGACAAGGAAGCCCAGACCCTGTGGCACAATGCGGATGCCCGCTTCAAGTTCGTGAATCAGGATCTGCGCCGGGCGGAACAGGCGAGGAAAAAGCCCTACTTTGGCAGAATCGATTTCCGGGACAAAAAACTGAAAAAAAACGAGGTCTACTATATCGGCAGAAGTGTCATTGCGGATAACCCGGCAGAACCGGAGGTCATCGACTGGAGAGCACCCATTGCCAGCGTATATTACGATGCCGCTCTGGGGGATGTCTCTTATTCCGTAAAGGGGGAGGGAAAATACGACATCACCCTGTCGCGGAAGCGCACTTATGAGATCGAAAATGATGAGCTGAAGGACTTCTACGATTCGGATGTGGTGGCCAACGATGAACTGCTGACAAAATATCTGGCGCGGAACAAAAAGGCGGTGCTGGGCGAGATCATTGCCACAATCCAGCAGGAGCAGAACGAAGTCATCCGCAAAAAGCCCCAGCACAACATGATCGTACAGGGAGCGGCGGGCGTCCGGCAAGACCACAGTGGCCATGCACCGTATTTCCTACATCCTGTACAACTACGAGCAGGAGTTTGCACCGGAAGATTTTTATATTGTGGGAAGCAATCAGGTGCTCTTAAACTATATAACGGGAGTGCTGCCGGAACTGAATGTTTACGGTGTCTCCCAGATGACCATGGAGCAGTTGTTCGTAAGGCTTTTGTACGAGGACTGGGACAAGTCCTGGCAGATCAAGCCGGTGGTAAAAGGTGTGACCCCGGCGGTGAAGGGAACTCTTGTCTGGTTTAAGGAGCTGGAGAATTTCTGCCTGCGTTACGAATACCGCGCGATACCCAGAGAGGACGTGGTGATCGAAAAGACTGGCAAAGTGCTGCTGGACCGGGCCACCATTGCACGCTTATTGAAAGAGACAAAGGATCTGTCCCGGGCGGACAAAATCAGCAGACTGACGGATTATCTGATGGCACGGCTGGAAAATGAGCTGAGCGGAAAATATTATTCCTATACCCAGCCGGAAAAGCAGAAGCTCAAGCATTATTATGAGACCTATTTCGGAAAAAGGGAATGGAAGGGCTCTGTGGCGGAACTCTACGAACAGTTCCTGAAGGAAGAGCAGGAGAAAGATTTCACGGTCGAGGTGCCGGAAGGTGGCTACGATGTCTATGATCTGGCGTCCATGGCCTACCTCTACAAGCGCATCAAGGAGGACACGGTGATCCGGGAGGCGGGGCATGTGGTCATTGATGAAGCCCAGGATTTCGGCATGATGGCCTATGCGTCTTTAAAATATTGTCTGAGCAAATGTACCTATACGATCATGGGAGATGTGGCCCAGAATATTTCCGACCGCTACGGTCTCAACGACTGGACGGAACTGCGGAAATTGATGCTGCCTGGAGAGTATGATTATTTCGGCATTTTGCAGAAAAGCTACCGTAACACGGTGGAAATCTCGGAGTTTGCCACGGACATTCTGTATCACGGAAGCTTTCCGGTCTATCCGGTGGAGCCCATCATACGTCATGGGGAACCGGTCACGGTGAAAAAATGTGTGGATTTTACAGAGCAGGTGACACAGGCGGAGCAGATCATCAAAGCATGGCAGAGCAAGGGGCTGGATACCATTGCCGTAGTCTGCATTGACGAAGCGGAGGCGGAAAAAGTAACAGCAGCCTTACAGGGCAGCGTGGACCTGAATACCGGAGATGCGGGGAAATGGGAGATCGGCGAGGGCGTCATGGTGCTTCCGTTAAAATACACCAAAGGTCTGGAATTCGATGCAGTACTGATCTTCAACGCTTCGGAGGAAGATTACCCGGTGGAAGACGGGTATGTGAAGCAGCTGTACGTGGCAGCCACCCGAGCTCTGCATGAACTGACGGTGCTGTACCGGGGGAAACTCACCGGACTGATCGCAGATCCGGTATCCCCAGAGCAGAAGCAGAGAATGCGCCTTGCCGCAGATGCCCAGAAGAAACCGGTGAAAACGGTGGTAAAACAGGCAGAGCCGGAGAAGACAAAAGAAGAGATCTACAGACAGAGGGCACAGGAAGCGGAAAAGGAACGTGTGGCCAGAGAGCGTTACGGCCCAAAGAAGATCATCGTGACAAGAAACAGTCAGGGGACAACAGACGGCGCTACACCGAAGAAAGCAGGACAGTCAGGGGGACCTGAATCGAGGCGGACGGGACAGCCGTCACCTGCGAAAGTATACGGGGCAGAAAACGGCAATGCTGGCAGAGCAACCGGCAGACAGGAGCCGCGGATGGTAGAAAATAACGGCGAGTACGGCGATATGCCGGATGCCAAAACACTGATGTCCGCCGGACATTCCAGGATCGACTGCGCTGTGCGCATGGTCATGAAGGGCAAGGGCTATGTGGACCTTTTGAGTAGTTACGGAACCTTGCGGATCACACCCCTTGCGGTGGATATGTTCCGGATTTGTTTTGCCAAAGGGCAGTGTCGTGAATTCCCGAAAGCGGCGGTGACGGCAGCAGGAGACCTCAGATGCACGGTGCGGGAGAATCCTTCCCTGGTGGAAATTACAGCGGGATATGCCCAGATCCGTGTGGATAAAAAGACGGGAGCATTGACATTTTTAAATACACAGGGTAAGATTCTGCTGACGGAACGAAGCAGAGAACCAAGGCAACTCGGAGAGAAAAAGAACTGGAGCTTTTTTGAATGGAAAAAGGACGAGGCTCTGATCGCCGGAGGGATTGGGGCACCGAAACCTTTGAAGATAGGTAATTCCGCTGCTTATTTTTCCTACGGAAGAGCGGATGACAGATATCCGGGGCTGGCTTCGTCTAAAGGATATGAGATGATCTTCCCTGCGGGAAGCAGGGTATTGTGCTGCAACATAGCCATGTACGGAACTTATATTTCCATGGAAGAGACAGATATCATCGATTACTATTTACGCGCAAAATGATGGGGATCATCGGTATGGGTAACAATCCGATGGTGCTTTGGATGTGAGGAGAATTATGAAGACAACAATAACCGCAGTAGTATTTGACATGGACGGTGTGTTATTTGACACTGAGAGAATCTACATGGAGTGTTGGAGAGAAGCGGCAGAGCCTACGGGGCTTAAAAATGTGGATGAGATCTCCAAAGCCTGCATCGGCAGAACCTTACAGGGCACGAAGGAAGTATTCGAGGCAGCAAAGGCAGAGCAGGGCATTGACATCTCCTTTGAAGAATTGCATGAGGACTGCAGTCGTAGATTTAAGGAAAAGGAAGAACGGGATGGCCTTCCGGAAAAACCCGGCGTACATGAGATCCTGAAGTATTTAAAAAAGCAGGGTATTCCCGTAGCACTTGCTTCTTCCACGCGAAAAGCGGCAGTGATGGAGCATCTGGACAGAGCGGGTATCACATCTTATTTTCAGAAAATTATCTGTGGCGACATGGTGGAGCATGGCAAGCCTGCACCGGATATTTATCTGAAGGCTTGCGAGGAGCTTGGGGTTGCACCCGGACAGGCACTGGCGGTGGAGGATTCCTTCAACGGTATCCGGTCCGCCTATGCGGCAGGCTTATATACTGTGATGGTGCCGGACCAGCTGCCGCCCACAGAAGAGATTCTTGCGCTGGTAGATAAAAAGTGTGACAGCCTGACAGAGCTTCAGGCACAGCTGCCGGAGCTTCTGGCGGTATGTGGAGACTGAGGATCATTCTACTGCGGCATGGAACCACAGAACCTTACAGCAGTCACAGGAGGGATCCCGTCTGATCACATGATCCGTGTGAGCAGGTACCATAAAGGCGGTACCGGGCAGCAGAGGGATTTCTTCGTCACCGACGAGAGCATATCCTTTTCCGTCCAATACGAAGAAGCCTTCCTGATCGTCATGCTTTTGCGGCATGTGATATTCTGTGTTGCGATAGAGGGATACGCCCATACGACAACCGTTTACACACCCCTGTTTTTCATCTAACAGAGTGTGCCCGGTGCGTTCGGGCATTTGCGCTATAATGGAATCTAAAGTAGTATAAGGAATCATTTGTATGCCTTTCTATGAATGTAATGTATAATGTAACGATTCAGTTACCATATTTTTAACAACAGTGTAGCAGAGTGAGAGAGGAAAAACAATAGACTGCCTGTTCGGGCAGAGTAAAGGAATATAAAAATGGAAGAAAAAGAGACAATACAGCCCATTGAGATCACATGGGAAGAACTACAGTCCCGGGACCTTGAACGATACATTCTGGTGGATACCAGAGGGGATGAAGCAGTAAACTATGGAATGATTCCCGGAGCCATTGCAATCCCCGAATGTGAACTTATAGACAGACTTGCGGCGGCAGCAGGGGATAAAAAAGTAATTTTGTATTGCAGCCGTGGACAGAACAGTAAGGTGTCTGCAGAGTATTTCAGAGAACAGGGAATGGAGGCCTACAGCTTACAGGGCGGCTATACCGGATGGCTGCTGAACCTGATACAGAAGGAACAGCCCGGAGAAAAGGAAAATGAACGGGCAAGGGAAATTGAGAAGAGCATCCGCAAAAAGTTCCACAAAGTCCTGTTTTCCCGGTTTGCCAAAGCTATCAACGAATACGATATGATTCAGGAAAACGACAAGATCGCTGTATGCATTTCCGGCGGTAAAGATTCCATGCTGATGGCAAAACTGTTCCAGGAGCTGAAACGCCATAACAAGTTCCCCTTTGAACTGGTATTTTTAGTGATGGATCCCGGCTACAGCGAGGCAAACCGTAAGATCATTGAGAACAATGCGAAGCTGATGGATATTCCCATCACCATTTTTGAATCCCAGATATTTGATGCGGTGTATGACATAGAGGATTCCCCCTGCTATCTGTGTGCGAGAATGCGCAGAGGCTATCTGTACAGTCATGCGAAAGAGCTGGGCTGCAACAAGATCGCTCTGGGACATCATTTTGATGATGTTATAGAAACCATACTCATGAGCATGGTATACGGAGGACAGATTCAGACTATGATGCCGAAGCTACACTCGAGGAACTACGCAGGCATGGAGCTTATCAGACCACTGTACATGGTGAAAGAGGCGGACATTATCCGCTGGGTGGAGCAGAACGATCTGCATTTTATCCGCTGTGCCTGCCGTTTCACTGAGAGCTACGAGGGGTCAGAGAAAAAGGGTGAGGTATCAAAGCGGCAGGAAATGAAGGAGCTTATAGCAAAGTTTCGTGCCACCAATCCCAACATTGAAAACAATATTTTCAAGAGCGTTTACAACGTCAATCTGCGCACTGTGATACAATACGAATACAAGGGTAAGAAGTACAATTTTATGGACACATACGATGATTACGACCCAAGTGTTCAGGCAGATGACGATGATGATGAGGGAATAGAGTAAAAAAGTTGTGAAAAGGGCTTGACAAAGCGGCAGAGATAGTGTATAATATATTACTGTAATTGGTTTGCTGCTATGGCTCAGTAGGTAGAGCACGTCCTTGGTAAGGACGAGGTCACCGGTTCAAGCCCGGTTAGCAGCTCCAGCAGGGACGTGTCCCTGCACCCAAATCCGCTATCATTTATGGTAGCGGATTTTTTGTCGCCGCCCATGGGTATGATACCCTACACACAAAAAACACCGCCCGAACTCCTCGGACGGTGTTATATTTTTACCTCGTATTACAGATTTGTATACTCCATAAGGCTCTTATCCACCTCACGGGCAACATCTCTGCCCTCTCTGATAGCCCATACTACAAGTGACTGTCCTCTGCGCACGTCGCCTGCGGCAAAGACGTTCTTCACGTTTGTCTGATGTGTGCCGTCGGCTGTTGCGATATTCGTTCTGCCGTCTACCTCAACGCCAAAAGCCTTTGTGAGATAGCTTTCAGATCCCAGAAAGCCTGCCGCAATAAGAACAAGCTCGGTTTCTACCTTGTATTCGCTACCCTCAACAGGCTTCATTATCGTTCTGCCTGACTTAGGGTCTTTCTCCGGGGAGAGCTTTACAAGCACTGCGCCCTTAAGATTGCCCTTTTTGTCTTTGAGAAACTCCTTGACAGTTGTCTGATAAACTCTCGGGTCATGACCGAACACACCGATAGCTTCCTCCTGACCGTAATCTGTCTTGCAGACCATTGGCCACTGCGGCCATGGGTTGTTCTCAGCTCTCGTGTCAGGAAGCTTTGGCATCATTTCAAGCTGCAAAACGCTCTTTGCGCCATGTCTTACGCTTGTACCAACGCAGTCATTTCCTGTATCTCCGCCACCTATTACCATGACGTTCTTGCCCTTTGCGGAAATGTGGTTTTTATCCGTAAGACCGCCGTTCAGCAGCGCCTTAGTTGTGGATTTCAGAAAATCCACTGCAAAATAGATACCATTTGCATCTCTGCCCTCGGCTTTGATATCTCTAGGGTTTGAAGCACCACAACAAAGTATTACTCTGTCGAAGTCCTTGAGAAGCTCAGCCGCTGTGATATCCTTGCCCACATTAACGCCTGTGCGGAACTCGATGCCCTCTTCTTTCATTATGTTTATCTTACGCTCGATTATCTGCTTTTCAAGCTTCATGTTCGGTATGCCGTACATAAGCAGACCGCCCACTCTGTCCTCACGCTCGAAAACTGTTACACTGTGACCTCTCTGATTGAGCTGGTCAGCGGCAGCAAGACCTGACGGGCCTGAGCCTATAACAGCGATAGTCTTTCCTGTTCTTACCTTTGGCACTCTTGCTGAAGCATATCCGCAGGCATAGGCATTTTCGATAATGCCGTATTCGTTAGCCTTTGTGGTAACAGCGTCGCCATTAGCTCCGCAGGTGCAGGCTTTTTCGCAAAGTGCAGGACAAACTCTTGATGTAAACTCAGGAAAATTGTTCGTCATATGAAGTCTGTAATATGCCTGCTCCCAGTTGCCCTTGTATATAAGGTCGTTCCATTCAGGGATAAGATTGTTAAGCGGACAGCCTGAAAATGCGTTGCCTATCTTCATTCCTGCCTGACAGAACGGCACACCGCAGTCCATACATCTTGCTCCCTGCTTCTGCTGCTCCTCCTTTGAAAGAGGAGTGTGAAATTCATTAAAATTCTTTATACGTTCCTCAACGGAGAACGCTGCTGCGTCCTCACGCTTATAGTCCATAAAACCAGTTGGCTTTCCCATATCTCAACTATACTTGCTTTCACGGCAAGTATATCCTCCTTTCGATTTTAAAAGTACAATATATCATGTGCGCAGGCTTACTGCTTGCCGTTGATGATCTGATAGAATGCTTCTATCTGCGCCTGATCGCTACTCATACCCTTTTCTTCCATTGAAGCTATAGCAGACATCATCTTCTTGTAATCGTGAGGGATTATCTTCTTGAACTTAGGCAGATATTCCTCAAAGTTATCAAGAATACGCTTGCCCTTTTCAGAGCCTGTTGCGTCAACGTGCTGCTGGATAAGGTCTTTGAGCTGAATGATATCGTACTTCTCCTTGACCTCAGAGAAAAGTACCATTTCCTTGTTGAGTCTTGTGTAAAGGTGTCTGTCCTCGTCAAGAACGTAAGCTACACCGCCCGACATACCTGCCGCAAAGTTTTTGCCCGTCTTGCCGATAACTACCACACAGCCGCCTGTCATATACTCACAGCCGTGGTCGCCAACACCCTCGACAACTGCCACTGCGCCTGAGTTTCTTACGCAGAAACGCTCGCCTGCAACACCGTCGATGAACGCCTTACCGCTTGTTGCGCCGTAAAGTGCAACGTTACCGATAATGATATTGTCCTCGGCTTTGAAAGTGGAATCCTTCGGAGGATAAACAACGAGCTTACCGCCTGAAAGTCCCTTGCCGAAATAATCGTTAGAGTCGCCCACAAGCTCGAGGGTCAAGCCGTTCGGGATAAATGCGCCGAAGCTCTGTCCGCCTGAGCCGTTGCAGACTATCTTGTATGTATCGTCAGCAAGTGTGTTATAATACTTTCTTGTTATCTCTGAGCCGAAGATAGTACCGAATGAACGGTCTGTGTTCTTGACATTTACTGTGATAGACTTCTTCTCACCACTCTTAAGATTTTTCTCGAACTCCTTCATGAGTACCTTTTCATCAAGAGTGTTTTCAAGCTTGAAGTCATACTTGGATTTCTTGTTGTATTCTACCTTTTCTGAAACGTAATCAGAGTTGATGATATTAGAAAGGTCAACTTGTGCCGCAGTGCCTGTGATACCAGCCTTTGGCTTGATAAGGTCAATTCTTCCCACAAGCTCGTCAACTGTTCTTACGCCAAGCTTTGACATATATTCTCTAAGCTCGGAAGCCACAAATATCATAAAGTTCATTACATATTCAGGCTTGCCAGGGAACTTCTTTCTAAGCTCTGGGTTCTGTGTTGCAACACCAAATGGGCAAGTATCAAGATTACATACTCTCATCATTGCACAGCCGAGTGTTATCAGCGGAGCTGTTGCAAAGCCGAACTCCTCTGCGCCAAGGATCGCTGCGATAACAACGTCACGGCCTGTCATGAGCTTGCCGTCTGTTTCGATAACGACCTTGTTTCTAAGACCGTTCTTGATAAGGGTCTGATGTGCTTCTGCAAGTCCAAGTTCCCATGGAAGTCCTGCATTGTAGATAGAGTTTCTCGGAGCCGCACCTGTACCGCCGTCATAGCCTGAGATAAGGATAACACCTGCGCCTGCCTTTGCAACGCCTGCCGCAACTGTACCAACACCGCACTCAGAAACAAGCTTTACAGAAATTCTTGCGTTCTTGTTTGCGTTTTTCAGGTCATAGATAAGCTGAGCCAAGTCCTCGATAGAGTAGATATCGTGGTGTGGCGGAGGTGAGATAAGCGACACGCCAGGTGTGGAGTGTCTTGTTTTAGCTATCCATGGATAAACCTTTTTGCCAGGGAGATGACCGCCCTCGCCAGGCTTTGCTCCCTGTGCCATTTTTATCTGTATCTCATCAGCAGATGTGAGGTATCTTGAAGTTACACCGAAACGTCCCGAAGCCACCTGCTTGATAGCTGAACATCTGTCCTCAGAAGTACCCTTTGTGAGAAGTCTGTCAAGGCTCTCACCGCCCTCGCCTGAGTTTGACTTGCCGTGAAGTCTGTTCATTGCGATAGCAAGTGCTTCATGAGCTTCCTGAGAGATAGAGCCGTAGGACATAGCGCCCGTCTTAAATCTTCTTACAATAGAGTCAACGCTCTCAACTTCCTCCAGCGGAACAGGATTTTCAGCAAAGTTGAAATCCATAAGACCTCTGATGTTCACAGGGTCCATTTCCTCAGAGATAAGCTTTGAATACTTCTTGTATGTTTCATAGTCGCCAGTCCTTGCAGCCTGCTGGAGCAGGTAGATAGACTGAGGATTGTAGAGATGCTCCTCCTTGCCGCTTCTGAACTTGTGGCTTCCTCTTGATTCAAGCTCTGTGTCTGTGCCAAGTCCAAGAGGGTCAAAGGCTGATGTATGAAGTCTGTCAACGTTCTTTTCAATATCAGAGATAGTGATACCGCCTATTCTGCTGACAGTGCCTGTGAAATACTTGTTTATAACGTCCTGACCGATACCGATAGCCTCGAATATCTGTGAGCCTTGATATGACTGTATAGTAGAGATACCCATTTTTGAAGCTATCTTTACGATACCATGGAGAACAGCCGCATTATAATCGTCAACAGCGGCATAGTAATCCTTGTCGAGAAGGTCGTCAGCAATAAGCTCGTGGATAGTTTCCTGAGCAAGATAAGGGTTGATAGCGGAAGCACCATAGCCAAGCAGTGTTGCAAAGTGATGAACTTCTCTAGGCTCGCCGCTTTCGAGGATAATAGCAAGAGATGTTCTCTTCTTTGTAACAACAAGGTGCTGATGAAGCGCTGATACTGCAAGCAGTGACGGGATAGCAAGGTGGTTCTCATCAACTCCCCTGTCTGAAAGGATAAGGATATTTGCGCCCTCGCTGAACGCCTTGTCTGCTTCTATATAAAGTCTGTTTATAGCCTTTTCAAGTCTTGTGTTCTTATAATAAAGTATAGGGATAACGGCTACCTTAAAGCCAGGAATGTGCATATTCTTTATTTTAAGGATATCTGTTGAGGTAAGGATAGGGTCGTGTATCTTCATTACCTTGCAGTTCTCAGGCTTTTCTTCAAGAATGTTGCCGTCCTCACCGATATAGACAGTTGTGGAGGTGACTATTTCCTCTCTGATAGCGTCTATAGGCGGATTTGTTACCTGTGCAAAGAGCTGTTTGAAGTAGTTGAACAGTGGCTGAGGCTCTTTTGAAAGCACCGCAAGCGGGCTGTCTGTACCCATAGCGGCAATAGACTCAGAGCCGTTCTTTGCCATTGGCAGGATAGATGTCATAACGTCCTCATAGGTATAGCCAAAAGCTTTCTGAAGTCTTTGTCTTTCCTCGTAGCCGTGTTCCTCTACCTTGATGTTTGGTATCTTAAGGTCTTTAAGTCTGACAAGGTTGCTGTCAAGCCACTCGCCGTAAGGCTGCTTTGAAGCATAGTATTCCTTAAGCTCGTCATCGTCGATAACTCTGCCCTGAACAGTATCAACAAGAAGCATTTTGCCTGGGCGAAGTCTTTCCTTTTCAACGATATTGTCTGACGGGATAGGAAGTGCGCCAACCTCAGATGAAAGGATAAGATTGCCGTCCTTTGTGATATAATATCTTGACGGACGCAGACCGTTTCTGTCAAGCACTGCACCCATGATATCTCCGTCAGAGAAAAGGATAGAAGCAGGTCCGTCCCATGGCTCCATCATAGTTGCGTAATACTGATAGAAGTCTTTCTTAGCCTGACTCATCGTGCCATTGTTATCCCATGGCTCAGGGATCGTTATCATGACAGCCAGCGGCAGATCCATTCCACTCATGACCAAAAATTCAAGTGTGTTGTCGAGCATTGCAGAGTCAGAGCCTTCTGTGTTTACAACAGGTGTGACCTTATCAAGGTCGCCCTTCAAATGCTCAGACTTCATCGTTTCCTCACGAGCGAGCATTTTATCAGCATTGCCTCTGATAGTGTTTATCTCACCGTTGTGAACGATCATTCTATTAGGATGAGCTCTCTGCCAGCTTGGGTTTGTGTTGGTAGAAAATCTTGAATGTACCATAGCGATAGCAGACTCGTAGTCCTTATCCTGAAGGTCAGGGAAGAACTTTCTGAGATCCTGCACAAGGAACATTCCTTTATATACTATAGTTCTGCTTGAAAGCGATACAACGTAGGTGTCCTCATTTGACTGCTCGAATACACGTCTTGCAACATATAGCTTGCGGTCAAAGTCAAGACCCTTTTTAACGCCCTTTGGACGCTTGATGAAGCACTGCATTATGGCAGGCATACACTGGGCAGCTCTCTTGCCAAGCACCTCAGGCTTTGCAGGAACGACTCTCCAGCCAAGGATCTCCAGACCCTCTTTTTCAGCGATTATCTCAAACATCTTCTTTGCCTGATTTCTCGCAAGCTCGTTCTGTGGGAAGAAGAACATACCAACAGCATAATCTCTCTCCTCGCCAAGCGTGATCCCAAGCTCAGCGGCGGCGATCTTCTTGAAGAATTTATGTGAGATCTGAAGCAGGATACCTACTCCGTCACCTGTTTTGCCCTCTGCGTCCTTACCAGCACGATGCTCAAGCGTTTCAACGATAGTCAGCGCATTTGCAACAGTATCGTGGCTCTTTTTGCCCTTAATGTTCACAACAGCACCTATTCCGCAGTTATCATGCTCGAATTTCGGTGAATACAGGCTTTTTACATTAGTCATATCCTCCATGCGTTCCATTTTTATCACCCTTTCCTGCCAAACTGTAAAAAAATTATAGCTTATCGTTCAGCAACGTATGTTATTTCACGGCTCATAGCCGATTTTTAGCTGTTTTTAACAAAAAATTTGCAGGAAGAAATTAAAATCCTGCAATCCTGCATAAGCGCCAACAAGCTCAAAGCATGGTTTTTCGCACAAATGCAAGAAAATAGCCTTTTGCCGTCTTTTTTGACGGCTTAATCATTATAACACACATTACAACAAAATGCAAGAGCGAATGATAAAACTTGCATAAATTCATTATTAATTTTTAGTTAATCGGTATACATATATAACTTATGATTTCATATTGCTTTCCTAGGTAAACCTTGCAAACTAACGTAACAACGCTCTTTTCAGCTTGTTTACAGCCATTTTCAGCGGAGAATCGTACTCTTTGTAAAAATGCTGATAATCCTTAGAATTGTTCCAGTCGCCACCCCATTTCCAGCCGTGACGCCTGAAAATGCAATAGCAAAGGTCTGTTCTGTCAATCTTGTGATCAAAAGCCTTGTCACGGTCTGCATACTCTGCAGCATTGGCAGGCATGACCTTATTCCCCACTATATAAGGATTTATAAGAGGGTTTATGTCTATCGCCCTGCCGTAGCTGTGAGCCGAAATAGTGTTGGTACCAGCCACCACCCTATAGTTGAAGGCAGAAGAATTGTTATCCGCCATTGACCTTTCATCATCAGCGTCATACTCGTCCACGAGCCTGATTTTTTCTATCTCATAACCGCCCTCGAAAAGCTCATAGAAGATATCCAGAACCTCCTGCGCAAGCTTCCTCGCCACGATAAGCTCCCCCGACTGCACCTTATGCTCAAAGTCATAATACCTCACACGCAGATAGGCAAGGTCGCCCAGCTTCACATGGGGATTTTCCTTATAGGAAACGCCTTTTATACGCTCTATCACCTCATTTGGAAGCTCCTCAGCCGTAAAGCCCTCTCTGTATAATATCTTTTCCATAAAAAAACACTCCTTACAAAAAGCGGTCAAGGCATGATACCTTGACCGTCCTTATTATTTATCCGCAGACTTGTAGTACATAACAACAGGCGTACCGTAAGGCACGTTGTCATAAACATATTTGGCGTCGTCATAGCTCATATTTATACAGCCGTGAGAGCCGTTGTATTTGTATATCTCACCGCCGAAATATCCGCCTCGCCACGTTGAATCGTGAAGACCTATTCCGCAAAGAGAAACGTTGTTCCAGAAGTTGCACTTTGTATCCCACTCGTCACCGTCGGCATTTGTGTCTTTCATGCGCTTGTTGGTCTCCTTTGACCACAGCTTATAAACACCAGGGAGAGTTGTTCTCGCCTCAGATGTGGTCTGACCTGAAACTATATAGGTATCGAGCTTTTTCTTGCCCTTTTCATAATACCACAAGTGCTGGTCGGTAAGGTCTATCTCAATATAAGTGTCGCCTATATCATCGTCCTTGCTTCTCGCAGACTCAACGCCTGTAAAGTCAAAATAACCGGTACTGTAATAGATAGGGTCTACCTTGTCAACGCTCTCGCCCTTTTCAAGCATATCCACAAGATCGTCACAAGTCTTTTCCTGATCTATCCACCAGCCGTATTTAGCATCTGAGCTTGTCGGCACGATTATGTCGCCCTGCAAAGTGGCGTGGAATTTTCTCTTAGTATTATATGTATCATACTTCTTTGCGAGCTTTTCAACATACTCCATGGCTTTCTTTCTATCCACAGTGTAGCTTCCGTCATCTTTGAGCTTTATCATCTTCATAAGCTCCTCGCCCGTGAGAGTTTCTGTGGTGTAGTCAAAATCGTATGTGACAGAAAGCTGGAAAACATCATTTCGTTTCTTGCAATCGTCCTCAAGGTCTGCGCTCTTCACCTCTGGAAGAGAATAACAACCTGTGTCCTTGTCAAGCTCAACGCTAAGCTCACCTGCCGCCACGCTTTGCGTAACATAAGCTTCAAGCTTTTTCATATCGGTTATCTTGTTTCCCTGCACCTCAGGGGTGATAACATAAGCCGTCTTATCCTCGTTAAGACCAAGCTTTGCGTCGGCAGTTTCAACATCGCCCCAATTTGCTTTCTCCACAAGCTTCTGAAGCTTCTCAACATCAAATGTGATGTCCTCATTAAAGCTATAGATGGAGTTCTGTATAAATCCCGAGAACCATGTTTTTCTGTTCACGCTGTCATAGATCTTCTGAAGCTCGTCCTTGCCGCTTAGTCTGTAATCAAAATCAGCTGTCTTGAAAACAACAGGCGTGCCGTCGATAGTTTTGACCGTAAGCTCATAAGGCATATCGTTCACCCCGAGCAGATCGCAAGCCTGTTCAAATGTCTTTCCGCCCACGTCAATGCCATTCACTGTTGTGCCGCTCAGAAATCTGTTGCTATAGTAAGCTCTTCCAATGAAATATCCTCCGCCCACAACTATTACGATAGCCGCTGCCGCAGTGCCGCAGATAATGCCGATATTGTTGCGTTTTTTCTTTCTTTTCTTATTCTTTGACGAACCTTTGACAGAGCTGTTTTTCTTCACTGATGTCGCAGGCTTTTTCGTTATCTTTGTGGAATTTTCCGTCATCAATTATCCTCCTGTACAAAATGACGTTCGGCATTTGCCGACAATGTATCAAGAATAATTATATCATGCTTTTTTCCTTTTGTCTATAGGATAGGCTGAAAAATTTGTCACAAAAAGAATGCCGGATATTCTCATTTAATGTACAAATAAACGTACTGCAAACAAACTACACGCAAACACCGTAAAAAAATATCGGGCAGATAACTCCACCCGATACAATATCAGTCTTTTATATACTTGTTCTTGACCTCGCTGTAGGTCTTGCAGAAGCGGTCATGGGAGATATACGCTCCCCAGCTCATGTTATCGTCCACCTGAGGGTCCATAACATATACCTGACCGTTTATCGTTACCTCCACCCACATATGATAGCCGTAACCGCCTGCCGCCATAGCGGTCTTGCCGTCAACGGTCTTTGCGTCAAAGCCTATATAGTTGAGCATTGCGGCGTAAACGTAAGAATATTCTGTGCAAGTGCCGTAACCGTCCTCAAGAACAGCCTTGACAGGATTTGCCCAGCCGCCGTAATCGTAGACCGTGTTCTTTATAATATAATCGTAGCAAGCCACAGCCTTTTCGTAGTTTGTCATATCATCTGATATTATCTTATGGAGATATTTCAGAAGTATCTTTTCTTCCTTTGCGCTGAGCGTCGCCTTTGGATCAAGCACTGCAGAATTAAGTCGCTGTGCAGGGGTCTTGCCGTTGTCGACAACAGGCGCAGTGGTTGTAGTTGTAACAGGCTTTTTAGTTGTTGTCACCTTAGCAGTGGTGGTCTTTTTCTTGGTAGTAGTCACCGCAGGCGTTGTGGTCGTAACAGGGGCAGTTGTTGTCTTTGCAGTAGTAGTTTTCACCGTTGTAGTCTTTTTTGTAGCCTTTGAGGCAACAGTATCGCTGTCAGTAGTGCTGACAGGGGCGGAAGTAACAGCAGAAACCTTTGTTTCAGACTTTGAAGCCTGCTGAGTTTTCTTTGTCACAAGGCTTACTGAGATGCTAAGCTTTGTGTCAGCGGAAGTCACGCTCTGCACTGCGGTCACTGACGCTGGCTTCTGTGATATTACAGAGGTCGTTACGCTCTCTGATCTCAAAGCTGTTTCAGAAGCTGCCTTTGTTGTTTCGCTTTTTGCAGTTTTTACAGCCTTTACAGCCTCGGTCTGAGAATTTTTCGCAGTTTCCTTGACGGCTGATGTTGTAAGAACAGTTGTGTTATCCCCGATCTGCTCAGATGTTTCCTTGTCAGAAACAACAGAAATGACCTTTGCATTTTCAGGCGGCATGACCGCACATGGCTGGATAACGTTTTTATCAAGTGTCGCAAAAGTCACAGCAGATACTGTCACAACTCCGCAAGCAGAAAGCACAGCCACACAGCGGGATATCCCCGACTTCAAATAACCCAATTCAGAACGCTCCTTTCAAATGTGATAAACTACACCATATTATAATGAATAAGGTTACAAAAGTCAAGGGGCATTGTAATCAAATTGTAATTTTCAAGCCGTTTTTTCGCTCGTTTATGAAGTTTATATGAACGTTAAGTTACAACCATTGTACATTTTATATCCCAGGAACGACAATAAGGGTTCTATTTTTATCACTTTTAACAAATTTCGCAAAACTTTTATTAAT
>OLZI01000475.1_pt1 | contig 27010 bp, 27 predicted proteins | sample 1674061 | NCBI WGS metagenome assembly OLZI01 (sample SAMEA103958139, study PRJEB25191) | human gut metagenome | biome: human-associated habitat [ENVO:00009003]; feature: intestine environment [ENVO:2100002]; material: feces | place: Germany | collected 2013/2015 | reverse complement strand
TTGTTGAAAAGGTGGCATCCAGAAAAGATATGGATTATATTGTCACAAGAAATATAAAAGATTATCAGGCAGGTGGAACAAAGATAATTCTGCCAGATGATTTTGTTAAACTTGTTGAAGAGGAATAATTTTTACCACAAAATCGTCAAATACCGATTTTGTGAAACTCTTTCTATGCTCCATCCTCTGCCTTATTGCAGTCGATTCGTAAAAGCATATTATCATTAGAACGTGAAACACATTACAGCCTCCTGCCGCATTTGGGACAGAATTCAAAGTCCTCTGTAGTTGTATATCCACAATTGCTGCATCTTTTTATTGTGTTTCCACTTCCATTTTCAAAGCCATAACCATACTGCGGGTTTACACGCTGCAAATGCTGTGGCAATATCTCCACGTCCTCGCCTCTTGCTATCCTGCGTCCTATTTCCGGATCAAGCTCGTAAAGCGCATTACAGCATGTGGTCTGCACATAGTAGTGCCTGTTCCATTTAAAACACGGAATGAAGAACAATGACAGCACCATGTATGTCATATACACCTGATACCTGCCATACCTGCCACATTCATCGCAGGTAATGACCTGATTGAAGTCAAAGTCCTTCCTGCCGTCCGTTATTCCCATCATAAAAAACATATATGATGCCTCCGTTTATCTGTGCCATAGTCCCCAGAAATCTCCAAGCGATTCTCTCGTATGAAATCCCCGCTCATCCTCAACCACCGGTATTGATTTGGCATCCATTTTCTCTATATTTACATAAGTACCCTGACTCACCATTGCAAATACCCTGTCTATCTGCTCCTCTGTGCCCTGTATTTCCATAAATACCGAGCCATCAGGGTCATTTCTCACCCAGCCTGTTGCACCAACGCTTTCAGCCGCGTGCTCTGTTCTGTAGCGGAAACCTACTCCCTGCACAGAGCCGTACACTCTTATCTGCTTTCTGATGATTTTGCTGTCGTAATCACTCATATGCTCCCACTTCCCTGATACACATTATTTTCAGTCTACAATAGCCCTGCAAACAGCCGCATAATTGACTGCCCCAGCCTTCGCCTTGCACTTCTTCCTGTCCTGTACTTCTCCGTCACCTCCGCTGACTCAGTGAAAAGCCTTATAAAATCATCCCTGATTTCATGCACCACTTCACAATCCGCCATAAAACAGCCATTTTCAAAGTGGTGATAAAGGCTTCTGTAGTCAAGATTTATGGTACCGCAGGTTGCCATTATATCGTCTGCCACACTCATCTTTGCATGGCAAAAGCCCGGTGTCCACTCAAAAATCCTCACACCATGCTTCACAAGCTGGTTGTAGAAGGAGCGTGTCACGCTGTATATTGGTTTCTTATCAGGTATGCCCGGCGTGATGATGCGCACGTCAACTCCACGCTTGGCGGCAAGTGTCAGCGCATGGCTCATCTCATCGGTAATGATAAGGTAAGGCGTGATAAACCAGCAATAACGCTGTGCCTTGTTTGCCATGCTGATATAGACATCCTCACCCACCTGCTCGTTATCGAGAGGGCTGTCTGCATATGGCTGGATAAATCCACTCTGTTTTGCCTTATAATCATAGTGCAGCAGATATTGCGATACATCCACCTCGCGCGGCACCTTGCGCTCTGATGCATTCCACATCTCGAGAAATGCGATGGTAAACGACTTGACAGCATCTCCCTCGAGCCTGATTCCCGTATCCTTCCAGATTCCGTATGGGTGTGTCACGTTGAAGTACTCATTTGCCAGATTATAGCCGCCGGTATATGCGATTTTTCCATCAATTACCGTGATTTTTCTATGGTCACGATTGTTTAAAAACATGTTAAAGGCAGGTGCAACCGGGTTGAACACCCTGCATTTGATGCCAAGCTTCTGCATCTTTTCCGAGAAATCCCTGTCTATGAAAAAGATTGAGCCCATATCATCATAAAACACTCTGACCTCGACTCCTGCCTGCACGCGCTCCATGAGCACCTTTTGGATACGGTGCCACGATTCCTTGTCCTCTATGGCGTGATACTCCATGAAAATAAATTTCCTGGCCTTTGATAAATCGCTAAGCTGCGCTTCGAGTCCCTTTGACGCCTGATCATAATATGTCACATCCGTGTTCTGATATACCGGATATAATGCATTTTTTGCCAGGTATGTTGAAATTCCCGCTGCCTGTGGCACCTTTTCATACATATCGGATAGTATGTCTGCGTTTTCAGGCAGACATGGAAGAAGCATGGAATCCACCTCTTCAAACCGTGCACGCATCTTATTCGGTGCGCCGTTTAGTCCGACTAACAGGTAAAGTGACACTCCCATTATCGGAAATGCCAGTATCAGTATAATCCACGGTGTAGTCATGGATGCGGTCTGCTCACGATTGTACAGTCCGAGCACAAGTATGATTGCCAGGACGCTTGTGGTCGTGTTTATTGCTGCCGCATATTCATTTAGCCTTGTAAACATATAGACCATGAAAACTGCCTGCAATAATATCGCAAGCACTGAAAAAAACATTCTCTTTAAACCATTCTGTGTTTTTTTAGTTCCCTCGTAGGTTTTTTCCTTCATCTGTTATGCCTCCATTATCTTACTGTCTGTAATACCAAACCTCTCCATAAATTTTTAGCCACCTTCTTATTTAAGAAGCCATTCAATTTCCTCTTTATAAGGAGGAATAGTCTTCTTCGCAGAGCCCTCCTCACAAAGCCATGGTGTTTCCAGAATCTTTGGTACATTTGCAAAGGTCTCATCATGCACCAGTCGGTGCAGTGTATCATAGCCGATGGTTCCCTTGCCTATATTTGCATGCCTGTCCTTGTGTGCTCCAAGAGGATTTAAGCTGTCATTCACATGAAATACCGCTATCTGCTCAAGTCCTATCACCCTGTCAAACTCCGCAAAAACATCATCATAATGGTTCACAATATCGTATCCTGCATCATTTACATGGCACGTATCGAAGCAGACACGCAGTCTTTCTTTCCTGTCCACTCCATCATAGATTGCCTTAAGCTCCTCAAAGGAACGGCCTATTTCACTGCCCTTTCCTGCCATCGTCTCAAGTGCGATAAACACATCGTCATCATTCTGATTGAGCACTGTGTTAAGTCCCTTTACAATCTGTGCGATTCCAGCCTGCTCACCGGCATTTACATGACTTCCCGGATGAAGCACCAGTATGCGGCTCTTCATTGCCGCGGTCCTTACTATCTCCTTTTCCAGAAACCCCACTGCCAGCTCGTACGTCTCAGGCTTTACGGTGTTTGCCAGATTTATGATGTATGGCGCGTGGACCACTATCTCATTTATCCCATGCTCATGTGCATATTCCCAGCCTGCGTCTATGTTGAGCTCAAAGATTTCCTTTCTTCTCGTGTTCTGTGGTGCCCCGGTGTAGAGCATAAACACATTCGCGCCATATGACGCTGCTTCCCTGGCTGATGCCAGAAACATATCTTTTCCTGCCATGCCTACGTGACAGCCTAATTTTATATCACTCATATTTTTCCTCTGTTTCATTGAATCTATATATCTATTATTTCTACTATAACACTACATCCCTGATAACTCTATCTAAATATTCTAAATTTTTACTAAACATGGCAAAAGTCATTGACATAGTATCAAAAACTACATATACTATCCTTTGCAACCACATATATTAATGGCATATAATTGCAATGTATGTGATGCATAACTACAGTTAACCAATTATTATAGAAATACGAGGGTAAATATGTTTGAAATAATTGTTGACTCTGCGGCAAACATTCCTGCAGAGCTATGTAAAAAATATAAAATCAAGGTGCTATCATTTGTAAACCTTGTCAACGGAAAGGAAATGACCTGCTTTGAGCCTGACCTCACACCGGAACAGGAGCGGGCAAAGGGTAAGGAATACTATGATGCGATAAGAGAAGGTGCCGAGGTAAAGACCGGACTTATCAGCAGCGGAATCTTTGAGGATACTTTCAGGGAAATCATTGAAGCTGACAAGGATATCCTGTATTTCTCCCTCAGTAAAAACATAAGCGGCAACTACAACTCAGCCCGTGTCGCAGCCGATGCTGTCCTTGATGATTGCAATAACGGCAGAAAAATACGCCTGGTGGATTCATTAAATGCATCCCTCGGACAGGGACTTCTCGCAATATACGCCAGCGAAATGCGTGAGAAGGGCATGAGCTTTGATGAGGTGGCTGACACGATAGAGACCTATCCTGCCAGATTAAACGGTGTGTTTACCGTGGGCAATTTAAAGTATATTGCAAGAACCGGCAGATTAAGCGGAACCACCGCTTTGGTTGGCAACATGCTAAGCATCAAGCCTATCCTAAGGGGCAGCAAGGACGGATATATTGTACAGTTCAGAAAATGTCGTGGCCGAAAAGCCGTATTAAATGAGCTTGTCAATCTGTTATGCGACAACATTACAGACCCTGAAAATCAGATTATCGGAGTGGCACATGCTGACGCATATGAGGATTCGCTCTATGTGATTGAACAGATTAAAAAGCGCATAAAGGTGCGCGATGTGATAAATACCACCTATGATTTCTGCACCGGAAGCCATGTTGGTCCGGAATCTTTAGCAGTATTTTTCATGGGAAAGGACAGAGAATTGGGAGCCTGATATCAGGCTCCCTTTTCACTTCTTTTATTCATCATCCTCACATAAAAAAGTCCCAGAACTCGCTTATTAAGCGGATTCTGAGACTTTTGATTTCTATTAATTGCAACTTCTATCTCATTTTAAGCTGCAGCTTTCTTGCTTTCTGATTTCTCACAGAGCTTCTTCACACCCTGAATTGCAACAAGTACACCAAGGATGAGCAGTAATACTGCAAATATAAGCTGTAATGAATTTCCAAGGTCAAGTCCTACAGAGAATAATGCCTTTGTAAGCTTGTAGATTGTCATGCCAAGTGCAGTAAATGTAACTGCCATCATGAATACCATTGGAATCCAGAGCATGCAGCCCTGACGCTTTGTCTTCTTTAAGAATACTGCGCAGGCAACAAGTGCAAGCACTGATAAGAGCTGGTTAGCTGAACCAAACAGTGGCCATATCTCTGCATAGCCTACCTTTGTAAGCAGGAATGCAAGTACCAGTGTGATGATTGTTGCAAAGTATTTGTTTGTCATCAGCTTGACAAATGGACTCATATTGTCATCATCTGTGTCTGAATCAAGCCAGAACTCCTGGAATGACAGACGTCCGACTCTGGCTACTGAATCAAGTGATGTCAGAGCGAAGGCTGATACAGCAAGGTTAATCAGTGTGAACACAAGTGAGTGTGGTAAACCGAGTACTGACAGGAAGTTTGCGATAGCTCCTGCGAAAATCTGTGGCTGTGTTGTAAGTCCCTGAGCTGCTGCCTCTCCCTTACCGAATGATGCTACTGCGATAAGTGCAAGGATTGCAAGCATACTCTCCATAAGCATGGCACCGAATGAAACAGGAAGCATGTTCTTCTCATTCTTTATCTGCTTAGATGCAGTACCTGATGATACAAGTGAATGGAAACCTGAAACTGCACCACAGGCGATTGTTACGAATAAGATTGGGAACAGATACTGTGGGTTTCCGTTTGCATCAGGGATTGCAAATGCTGTGAAAGCATCAAGGTTACAAGCAGGATTTGCAACAAATACACCGATTACCGCACCTACGATCATGAAGATTAACAGGTAGCTATTAAGGTAATCACGTGGCTGAAGCAGTGCCCATACAGGTGTAACACTGGCTATAAGTATATATGCAAATATAATTATGTGCCATACGCTAAGGTTTAAATACATTGGGAAATTGAGTCCCAGTGCTATAGCTACTATAAGTAATACGATTGCAACAAGTGTGTTAATCCATTTGTTGAACTTAGAATATTTAAGGAAGAAACCAAGTGCAACTGCCTCTATGATGAAAAGCATTGATGTAGTTGCAACTGCTCCGTTGGCTACAACCTTTGTAACCTCACCTGCTTTATCAGCAGCAAAGCCATTGAAGGTTCCGGCTACGACATCAGCGAAGGCTGCAACAACAAGTATACAGAACAGCCAGCAGAATAACAGGAATAATTTCTTTCCTAATTTACCGATGTACTCCTCGATGATGTAACCGATTGTACGACCCTTGTTCTTAACTGAAGCGTACATAGATGCAAAATCCTGAACAGCTCCAAAGAATACACCACCAATTAATATCCAAAGCAGAACCGGAAGCCATCCGAAAATAGCTGCCTGAATTGGTCCGTTGATTGGGCCTGCACCTGCTATAGATGCAAACTGATGTCCGAATACTACATTGGTATCGGCCGGTACATAGTCTACTCCGTCCTCCATCTCGTAGGCAGGAGTCTTGGCATTTGGATCAATGCCCCATTTGTTTTGCAGATAACGGCCATATAATAAGTATGCTCCACCGAGCACAACAATGGCTATTACCATCATTAAGATTCCACTCATATTATTACCTCTTTCTTTTGTTTATCTTAATTTTATTTGTATATTATATTTACTCTTTTTTTAGCAAATTTCAATAAATATTTTATACATAATTTATTTTTTATTTCTATAATTTTTGTTTAATTTACCAATCGGTTATAATAGGTATTCATTCTCTTTATGCTGTCTTTGTCTCAGCGGCTTCTTCTGCCTTTTTAGCAGCCATTTTGTCCTTTAACGCAAAGGCTCCGGCAAGCAGTGTGCCTGAGATTGAATGCCATGTACATGACACTGCACAGATGATGGCTGATTCAGGTGTTGAAGCAAACTGTGCTGTAGTGGTAGCAAGGTTTGTGGCAAGACCTGCATTCTGCATACCAACCTCGATAGAGATGGTTCTCTTCTTGGCTGTGTTCATACCTACCAGCTTTCCTGCACCGTATCCGAGCAGATATCCAAGTCCGTTATGTAACAGAACTGCCGCAAAAATTACTACTCCTGATGTAAAGAACTTTGAGCCCTGTGATGATACAACACCACCTACAACGAATGCAAGACCAAGCACCGCAATACCCGGCATGACCTTCTGAGCCTCGGCAAATGCCTTTTTCTTTCCAAGCAGGTAGTTGAGTAAAAATCCAACCGCTACGGGAAAGATTACAGTCTCAATGATTGACACAAACATCGGAAGTGCCTTGATTGAGACATGTGTTCCGCTTGCAAGAAATGATACCAGAAGCGGTGTCATAAATGGTGAGAGCAATGTGGAAACTGTTGTCATTCCAACTGAAAATGCCACATCACCACCGCAGAGGTATGACATAATGTTTGAAGAAACACCACCGGGACAGCAGCCTACGAGGATAAGTCCAAGTGCGATTCCGTCAGGCAGATTCAATGCCTTTGAGATACCAAATGCGAGAAACGGCATGATAAGATACTGTGCGATTGCACCTACACATATATCAAATGGTCTCTGTGCAAGTATCTTGAAATCCTGTGTCGTAAGTGTAAGTCCCATACTAAACATGATGATTCCGATAATGATTGACTGACATGTGAACTTGTTGGATACCGGATCCACAAACAGCATCTGATTTACCCAGGCCATCAGATTCGGAACCAGAAATGTGACTACGGCGATTGCTATGACAACTATCGATGTGTAGTCTGATAAAAATTTACTTACTTTTTGTAATGCTTTCATTGTAAGCCTCCTTAACATTTTTCTGCTCACTAAAACTCTTTTATGGAATTAAAAAATCCCTTTCCAGATTGACATAATCTGAAAAGGGACGAAATAATCCGCGTTACCACCCTGATTCCACAGTGTATTACTGTGACACTCTGCATACCAACATATGCTTTCCATATAACGGTGGACACCGGCGAGGTTTACAGACACACTTAATGCTTTCAGCCTGCTTCTTAGAGAGGATATTCCAATCTGACCATTGCCTGTTCGCACCGCCCACAGGCTCTCTGAAAATAAATACAAATCGGACCTTGTTCTCATCAACGAATTTTGGTGAACATATTTATTTAAATCTTGCTTTGTATTATAGCCCTCTGACACTATATGTCAAGAGAATGATACAAATTTGTACTATAACATTTATTTATAGTTTTTATTCATGTGCTTTATTCTTATTATTTATTCGTAATCTTTGTTGTTATACTCATCATTCCATGACTGCTGTTGTGATGTACCGTAGGAATTTTGAGCATCCCCGCCCTGTGCTGTGCCATACGGATTCTGACCATACTGCTGGTTTGCTCCGTTTCCGTACATGTTCTGGCCGTACTGCTGATTTGCCCCGTTTCCGTACATGTTCTGACCGTACTGCTGGTTTGCTCCATTTCCGTACATGTTCTGGCCGTACTGCTGATTTGCTCCGTTTCCGTACATGTTCTGACCGTACTGCTGATTTGCTCCGTTTCCGTACATGTTCTGACCATACTGCTGACCGTATCCGTTTGAACCGTATGGATTATAGTAGTTATTATTACTATTATATCCATCTCCCACATAAACAATGTTTTTGTTGAAGGCAATAATACAGATAAAAATCACATTGAGGAATATAAGTCCGCAGGCAAATCCGGCTCCCTTGCCAAACGCATGTGCCAGTCCGACACAGCAGAGGATATTCATAACCAATGCCGCAATCATTGCTCCAATAATCAGAATAACCGCAAATATCAGCATGCCCATGTGAGCCCCGATACGGTTTCCGGCATATCCATAGGTAGAATCATAATACGACCCCATATAACTGGATGTCATAACGGAAAGTCCTGAGGCAATAATCTCATACATCAATAAAATACATCCTGCTATACTTGCGATACTTGCCACAAGATATCCCCAGAACAGCTTCTGTTTCCCTGCAATCCTGAATTTTACATATGAGCTGTAAAACGGTACAATGGCCGCCCAGCCGTGCTCTCCTGCCTTTGCATACATAATCCATGATGCAACAATTGTCAGTACCATAACTGCCAGATTGATAAACGACTTAAAGCCGTCAATCATACTCATAATAGTATAATATGTGCTATATGTGCTCATTTTTTCTCCCTTTCATAACCAAAGTTTGTTTGTTATTCAAAGTATACATCACCACAGGTCAGAGTGCAATAATTAAAAAGTTTTTGGAGCTTATATAATTCACTCATTTTAAGATTCTAACAATACTCCTTTATATATTCACCAAAATATGGAAGTGCAAGTGAGATATAGCCCTGTCTGGAATTTAATATCCCTCTTTTTATAAGACGATCCCTGTACATAGAGTAGCTTCCTGACTTCTCTCCCATAAGCTTAAGCACTTCTTCACGCTTGTATTCTTCCTTTTCTGTCAAAAGTCCTGCAAGAAACCTGTCCATTTCAGTCATCTCTTCCCATATTTTTTCATAAGAATATGCAAACAATTCAGCTTTGAGTTTTGGTAAAATATCTTCTAACAACTCATCCAACTTTTTCTTAAAATACAACACTCCCAATTCCTGAAATGCATATGCGTATCCTTTTGTAATTTTCGCCATTTCACGAGCCTCATTACTGTCAATATCCAGCTTACTCTTATACATTTCAGTCATTCGTATCATATTAAGAGGCTCCGTTTTAACTGTTGCCGCTCTTCTGAAAAATGTAAGATTTTTGACATTGCTCAATTCCTGTATATTTTCATACAAGCCTGTACACACAAAATAAACCGGATACCCTGCTCTGAGCCATCTGCCATATTCAGACGCAAATTTTATCATCTCTTCGGACTTTGAAACCTCATCTATTCCTATAAGTATCTTCTTCCCCTTTTTCTGTGCAGCCTGTATCATTGTCTCAACTTCTACACCGATATCAAAGAAATTATTATTGTTTTCTGCCGTATAGCCGATTCCACCACCTGTTCCCATCACTGTTGCAGAGAGGTTTATCCCTGTTGTTTTCTTATCCTGTGAACCAAAACCGGCCTTTACAAGCATTGCCGCTATCTGTCCCAGTATATCTCTTGCAGGATTTACATCAAAAACAAGCCAGTTTATATATCTGCTTTCATTGGTTCTTAATTCTTCCTCCACCTTTGCAAGTATAACGGTTTTACCGGAGCCTCTGACACCGGTTATCTTATATACCGACTCCGACGGATTATCGTAAATAAAGTTTTCCAGTATCTCCTCTGTTTTCTCTGTATGGATATATGTGTATTCCGGAGTCTTACTGAAGGTTGTAGTAAATGGATTCTGCATAAATTCACCTCAATTTATTATATGAAATTCAAAACTATTTATATTTTTTTATACTTTCTATTACTCTTTATAGTTTTTTATAACTTTTTATACTTTTTCTTTTATTTTATACTTTTTTATACTTTTTTGCAATAGTTCTTCCGACCTGTATATACCGTTAAAGTAATCACCGCTTTTTACAGCCCTTGACAAACCCCTTCTTAAACGGCTATAATATCGTCAATTGAAGCACAATTACATTTCAACAGGCTTTGATGGGAACAAGTACATTTCTGCAATACTTACAGAGAGCTGCCGGCAGGTGAGAGGCGCAAGGAAACAGATCTGGAATACATCCCGGAGCTTTGCACCGAACATCATACCGGATGGTTAAATATCATCGGTTCGATTAATAAGCTGCAACGTATTGGCACACGTTATAGTGCCGGAGTGTTAGCAGAATCGGCTATTTTCACTATATAATATATGTCGAATAATGTGTGACAACTCACGGAGGCATTCCTGTGCGAGCAGGATGCAAATTAAGGTGGTAACGCGAGAAATCCCCCTCGTCCTTAAATGGATGAGGGGGATATTTTATTTTTCAGAATACAGATTCATCTTATCAGGAGGAAAATCATGACAATTTATGACGAATTAGTTGCCCGCGGTCTTATCGCGCAGGTAACAGACGAAAAAGAAATCAAAGAGCTTATAAACAACGGAAAAGCTACCTTCTACATCGGCTTTGATCCTACAGCAGACAGCCTTCACGTTGGACATTTCATGGCTCTTTGCCTTATGAAGAGACTTCAGATGGCCGGAAACAAGCCTATCGTGCTTATCGGTGGAGGTACCGCACAGATTGGTGATCCATCAGGACGTACAGATATGCGCCAGATGATGACAACAGAGACTATCAACCACAACGTAGAGTGCTTCAAGAAACAGATGAGCCGCTTCATCGACTTTGGCGAGGGAAAAGCTATCATGGTAAACAACGCTGACTGGCTGATGGACTTAAACTACGTGGATGTGCTCCGTGAGGTTGGTGCTCATTTCTCAGTAAACCGTATGCTTACAGCTGAGTGCTACAAGCAGCGTATGGAAAAGGGTCTTTCCTTCCTTGAGTTTAACTACATGATCATGCAGAGCTACGATTTCTACACACTTTTCCAGAAATATGGCTGCAACATGGAGTTCGGTGGAGATGACCAGTGGAGCAACATGCTCGGTGGAACAGAGCTTATCAGACGTAAGCTTGGAAAAGATGCATATGCTATGACAATCAATCTACTCCTAAACTCTGAGGGCAAGAAGATGGGCAAGACACAGTCCGGTGCAGTATGGCTTGATCCTAACAAGACAACACCTTTCGAGTTCTTCCAGTACTGGAGAAACGTTTCTGATGCCGATGTCCTTAAATGTATCAGAATGCTCACCTTCCTTCCTCTCGAGGAAATTGACAAGATGGAAAGCTGGGAGGGCGCACAGCTCAATGAAGCTAAAGAAATCCTGGCATTCGAGCTTACAAAGCTTGTTCACGGTGAGGAGGAAGCCACAAAGGCTAAAGAGGCAAGCCATGCACTTTTCGCAGGCGGAGCCAACAACGCAAATATGCCTACAGTTACTGTTACAGCTGAGGACTTCCCTGACGGAGAGCTTGATATCATCTCTGTTCTCGTAAAAGCAGGACTTTGCGATTCAAGAGGAGACGGCCGCAGAAATATCCAGCAGGGCGGTGTTTCCGTTGCAGATGAGAAGGTAACTGATATCTCTACCAAATACACTCTCGACGATTTCAAGGGCGAGGGTCTCATTATCAGACGTGGTAAAAAGAAATTTGCCAAGGTTGTAGCTGAATAGACAGAGAATCCCCGGTAGTAACTACCGGGGATTTTTACTTTCAGTCATATTTTATTTTGAAAATTCATTTGCAGGAAATTCATATGGCACAAATTTACTGCTACATGTAACTGTATACTCCGTTTCTCCCGAAACAGTTTTTTGTTCTGTTCCAATACCCTCTCCGCAAATCCAGTATGAACCATCATTTTTATTCTTTAGCATAATATCCCCACACTAAATTAGCATAGTGTACAATAGCCATATGTTGATAGCTGACAGGCCTTGGGTAGCTGTAATCCATAAAACTTCTAAAACAGCTCCCCAATCCAGTCCAAAAACTGGAAAAATTCTGGAAAAAAGTAGCTGAAACCGCTGAAATTTCTAAAACAGCTCCCCTAACCACAGCGAAATAGCCGGAAAAATCTCCAAAAAAGTAGCTGAAACTGCTGGAATTTCTAAAACAGCTCCCTAACCACAGCGAAACAGCCGGAAAAATCCATAAAAAAGTAGCTGAAACTGCTGAAATTCCTAAAACAGCTCCCCTAACCCAGCGAAACAGAATGGCTTATTATCCATCATTTATATATATTAAACCCTATTTTTTCCTCATCTTCCCTTGACTTCTCATTAATAAGTTAATATAATTTACCTAATTGATACATCAACGCTTTAAAGCGCTGACAAAAGGAGGAATTATCATGAAAAAGAGATCTAAAATTTTAGCTTCACTTGTTCTTGCAGGAACAATGGTTCTTGGACTTGCCGGATGCGGAGATTCCGGTTCAGCAAACGGTGGCACACAGTCAGGTAAGAACTCAGATGCCAAATATCAGGTAGGTATCTGCCAGCTCGTACAGCACGAGGCTCTCGATGCCGCTACAAAGGGCTTTAAGGACGCATTAAAGGACAAGCTCGGAGACGAGGTATCCTTTGACGAGCAGAATGCCGCAGGAGATGCTTCTACATGCTCTACAATCTGCACCACGTTCGTCACAAACGACTATGACCTTATCCTTGGAAATGCTACAGCAGCTCTTCAGGCCGCTTCAGCAGCCACAGACTCTATTCCGATTCTCGGAACATCTATCACAGACTACGCTACAGCTCTTGATATGTCCGACTGGTCAGGCACTACAGGAAAGAATATTTCAGGTACAACAGACCTCGCTCCACTCGATGAGCAGGCTAAATGCATCAAGGAGCTCTTCCCGGATGCAAAGAACATCGGTATCATCTACTGCTCATCTGAGCCAAACAGTATCTACCAGTCAACAACTATTACCAAATACCTTGAGGACGAGGGATACACTGTAAAAGAGTACACCTTCTCTGATTCAAATGATGTCGCTGCAGTAACACAGAGTGCATGTGATGCATCTGATGCAATCTACATCCCAACTGACAACACTGCTGCTTCATGTACAGAGGCTATCAACAATGTAGCTTCACAGGCTAAGAAACCTATCTTCGCCGGCGAGGAAGGAATCGCTAAGGGCTGTGGTGTGGCAACACTTTCTATCAGCTACTATGACCTTGGATACACAACAGGTGAGATGGCTTACGATATCCTTGTAAATGGTACAGACGTCAAAACTATGGAGGTTAAGAGCGCTCCTAAGTTCACTAAGGAGTACCTTCCGGACCGCGCCAAGGAGCTTGGAATTACAGTTCCTGACGGCTATGAGGAAATCTCAGCTGAATAAACAGCTGCACTATGGAGGTATTTAATAAAATGATTCTAATGAATTATTTTGCAACCTTAAATCCGGTTGCATTCACCAATGCCCTTCCGGGCAATATAGCCCAGGGTCTGATTTGGGGTATCATGGCACTCGGTGTTTATATCACCTTCAGACTGCTGGACTTCGCAGATCTGACGGTTGATGGCTCATTTGCAACAGGTGGTGCCGTAACCGTTATGATGACGATTAACGGCTACAATATCTGGGTTTCACTGCTTTGTGCATGTATTGCCGGTCTGCTCGCAGGGCTCTGCACTGGTCTCTTACATACAAAGCTCGGCATTCCTCCGATTCTGGCAGGAATCCTTACACAGATAGCGCTCTACTCTATCAACTTAAATATCATGCAGCGCCACGCCAACCAGGCACTTAGCGCAGATAAATATAATCTGGTGCTTTCATCGCGTAATCTGACACATGCGATAATTGTCGGCGTGATTTTCTCGGTTGTAATTATCGCGGTGCTTTACTGGTATTTCGGAACAGAACAGGGCTCTGCTATCCGTGCCACAGGCTGCAACCCTGCAATGAGCAAGGCTCAAGGTATCAACATCGACAACATGAAGCTCATTGGTCTTGCGCTTTCAAATGCAATTGTAGCGCTCTCAGGCGGCCTGCTTTCACAGTACTCAGGCTTTTCCGATGTAAACATGGGCCGTGGTGGAATCGTCATCGGTCTTGCCGCAGTTATCATCGGTGAGGTGCTCGGCGATGCAATCCTCGGAAAGCACATGAATTTCATGGGAAAACTTATCTTTGTCATATTTGGTGGAATTGTTTACTACATTGTAATCGGAATTGTTCTGTGGCTGCAGATGCCAAGTGATGACTTAAAGCTCTTCACTGCAATCATCGTGGCAATTTTCCTTGCGGTGCCTTACCTGAAAGGCAAGAGCAAGGCCTCCTTCAAAAAGGCCGGCAAGCGCTCTGCCGCAGCACTTAATGCAAAGGAGGGCAAATAAATGCTAGAGATTAGAAACGTACATAAAACCTTCAATCCGGGCACAATCAATGAAAAGCATGCCCTTAATGGTGTAAACCTAAAGCTTGAGGAGGGCGATTTCGTCACTGTTATCGGTGGAAACGGTGCCGGAAAATCGACCATGCTCAATGCCGTTGCAGGCACATGGCCTGTGGACGATGGTTCAATTCTCATCGATGGAGTGGATGTCACAGGACTTCCTGAGTTCAAGCGTGCATCATTTCTGGGACGTGTGTTCCAGGATCCAATGACAGGAACTACCGCAACCATGCAGATTGATGAAAACCTCGCACTTGCAGCGCGCCGCGGAAAGCGCCGTGGTCTTGGCTGGGGTATCACAAAGGCTGAAAAGGAGCAATTCCACGAGCTTTTAAAGGAGCTTGACCTGGGACTCGAGGATCGAATGACCTCAAAGGTTGGTCTGCTCTCAGGTGGACAGCGTCAGGCTGTTACACTGCTCATGGCTTCACTCCAGAAGCCGAAGGTGCTGCTTTTGGATGAGCACACCGCTGCTCTCGACCCAAAGACAGCCGCAAAGGTGCTCACTCTCACAGACAAAATCATCAAGGAGAACAGCCTGACAGCCATGATGGTCACACACAACATGCGTGATGCCATCGCTCACGGCAACAGACTCATCATGATGAATAACGGACAGGTTGTCCTTAATATTTCAGGCGAGGAAAAGAAAAACCTCACTGTAGAGGATCTGCTCATGAAATTTGAGGAGGTTTCCGGCGAGGAATTTGCTTCTGATAAGGCTTTGCTTGGATAGACATATCTATATAATAATAAAAAAATTTGCAGCTCGATACACGAGCTGCAATTTTTTGTTATTACTTTTTATTTGAGTTCTCCCACCGGCTTAATCATATCAGCCTTGATAAAGCCCTTTATGATCAGATACTGCTCTATCGTCTTCACACAGTTTTCCACACCGACACGCTCACTGTTTAGTGTCAGGTCGTAGTTCACCGGATTGGTCCAGTAGTTTCCATGTGTATAGTACTTGTAATAATCTGCCCTGAACTTATCTGTTCTCTCAATCGTGGCATTTGCCACCTCCGGTGTCACACCCATATTGGCTATGGTACGCTCCACACAGAATGCACGCGGTGCCTCAATGTATATGCTCACCACATTTGGGCGGTTCTTTAATACATAGTCGGCACATTTTCCTACTATGACGCAGGATTCCTTGTCTGCGAGCTCGTTGATAATCTGGCTCTGATATTCAAAGAGCCTGTCATCTGATTTGAACTTCTCATTTCTTGATATATATCCCTTTGCTCTTGGAAGCCCTCGCAAAAAGCTCGTAAATCCGCCCTCCTCACGCAGCTTCTCATTTACCTCCTGAAACACATTCTCGTCAAGTCCGCTCAGCTGGCTTGCAAGAGTCAGAATACGGTTCTCATAACAGTGTATTCCAAGCTCTTTTGCCAGCTGTGATGCTATTGCTTTTCCGCCTGTTCCAAATCCTCTGGCAAAGGTTACTACAAAATTATCCATTTATCATTTCCTCCTTCTGAATGCCAACCATATCTAGCCTGCCAGATATCTGCTTAAGAATTCTCTTGTCCTTGGATTCTTAGGATTTGTAAACAGCTCTGATGGTGCTGCATCCTCTGCCACATATCCTGAGTCCATGAAAATAGTTCTTGTAGAAACATCTCTGGCAAATGCCATCTCATGTGTAACGATTATCATCGTAAGTCCTGTTCTTGCGAGGTCCTTCATGACATTTAGCACCTCTCCGACCATCTCAGGGTCAAGCGCCGAGGTCGGCTCATCAAACAAAAGCACCTCCGGGTTCATACAAAGCGACCTGGCAATGGCAACTCGCTGCTTCTGTCCTCCTGAGAGCTGCGATGGCTTTGCATTGATATAAGGAGCCATGCCGACTGCCTTCAGATGCGTGATTGCCCTGTCAAAGGCCTCCTGCTTTGGCAGATGAAGCACCCTTCTTGTACAAAGCATACAGTTCTGGAGCACTGTCATATTGTTGAACAAATTGAAGGACTGGAACACCATTCCCACCTTTGAACGGTAATCATTGATATCCTTTTGTACATTTCTGACCTCTTTATCATGATATAAAATCTTTCCTGAGGTCTGTTTCTCAAGCTTGTTGATGCACCTAAGCAGTGTTGATTTTCCCGAACCTGAGGAGCCCACAATACAGATGACCTCGCCGGAATGCACATCAATATCAATCTTTCTAAGTACCTCATGATCACCAAACGATTTGCTTAAATCCTTAATTGAAATTACTGTCTCACTCATATTTTGCCTCCTATTCATTGTCCATGTACTCAACTGCGAGTGCATAGTCCGTCTTGCCCTGCAGCTTCTTTTCAATCAGCTTGAAGAGCTTATCAAATACAAAGCAAAGTACAAAGTAAATTACCGCGATGACCAGATATGACTCAAAGTACTTGTAGTAGTTTCCACCGACTGTCTTGGCAGCCATGAAAAGCTCCTGCACAGCGATAACATTGAGCACTGATGTCATCTTCAGATTTAAAAGGAATGTATTTGCCATCTCAGGAATGATGTTCTTGAATGCCTGCGGCAAAACTACATAGAGCATTGTCTTAAACGGTGACATTCCCATGGCCCATGCGCCCTCGCGCTGTCCCATATCTATTGAACCGATTCCTGCTCTGACTGTCTCACCCATGTAGGCACCTGTATTTAATACAGTTACGAGAATACCTGCAAATACAGGTGTCAGGTTTTCATAACCCATCTGGCGTATTCCATAGTACACAATCATCGCCTGAACTATCATTGGTGTGTCCCTGAATACTTCAACATAAACTGTAAATATCACCTTTACTATACGGATAAGGACCTTTTTTACGATGTTGTCGCCATCGTTAAGCTTTACATCATTTACTATGCCTACGATATATCCCAATACGAAGCCAAGCAATGTACCAACTACCGATATGTGCAGCGTAAGCCAGGTTCCTTTGATAAACATGCTTGAATATTTCTGCGCCAGAAATACCATCCATTCTAACGAATTACTTGGATTACTTATCATCATACTGCTACCTCACTTTTATCTCTCTAATCCCCAGCTTACGCCGGTTTATCAGACTATTGTGGGATGATGTGATATAACATCATCCCACAGTCTTTCATCTTTTCGTGAATCAGATAAATCTCTAACAACTAGTTGGCTGCCGGCTGCTGTGTCAGAACCTGATCCATCAGCTCATCCATCTTTGCCTTGTCATTCCAGCCGATTGCATTCATGGCATCCTGGATTTTATCTCTGAGTGCCGTATCATCCTTTCTTGTTGCGATACATACATTTACCATTTCATCATCACCTGTGAATGTATCATTCTCATCCAGCTCGATAATCTGTAAATCATCATTTGTCAGTGCTGCTGACTCTGCTGTCGGAACATCGATTACACATACATCTGCGCTGCCGTTTGATATTGCGAGGAAACACTCTGATGTAGTCTCAAAGTTTCCTGACTGCTCAGCACCCTTTATCTGGTCTAAAAGTGGAATCCAGCCTGTTCCAAGCTGTGTCGTTACTTTGCAGCCTGTATCTGCGAGATCTGAAAGACCCTTTACATTTGAATATTTGCCACCCTTCTTAACAACAATACAGTTGTTTCTATAGTAATAAGGCTCTGTGAATGCGTATGACGCTTCTCTTTCCTTTGTCTTGCCCATACCGGCGATGATACAGTCATAATCTCCTGCATCGAGTGAGATACCGATTGATGACCACTCAACCTTATGTACCTCAAGGTCCATTCCCATCTGGTCTGCAAGCTTCTGTGCCACTGCTACATCGTAGCCGTATGCATAGTAATCAGAGCCTGCTATCTTGACTGCCTTGCTGCCGTCCGGTGTGGTATCTGTATCCTGTGTCCAGTTGAATGGAGCATATGCACATTCCATACCGACCTTTAAAACCTTCTTTGATGAGCTGTCTGCCGCTGAGCTATCTGAGGCAGCTCCTCCTGATGACGAACCACATCCAAACAATGTTGTCACTGCCATTACACCTGTCAATATCAATGCTGCAAATCTCTTACTTCTCTTCATCATAAGCTTTTCCTCCTTGATTATTGAAATACGAAAAGGCGCCGGAGTTTTTCTCCAGCGCCTTTGCTTAGTTCGTATAATAAACTTAATGAAGCAGCTTTGCAATGTTAATTTTGCACAATTTGTTTGTACATTTTTACAGTAACTAATTAAACATAAGCCTTTTTACAAGAATACAATTAACTACATCCAGATATTCCATCGAGTCATCAAGGCTGATTTCCAGTATTTCCTCTATCTTTTTCAGACGGTATTGCAGGGAATTACGATGAACGTACATCATCTGTGCCGTTTTTTTGACATTAAAGCCACACATATAATAATTGAGCAGCGTATCTATGAGAAACGAGCCGTTTGCATTGTCATACATCTCAAGCCGCTTTAGCTTCTCGTTGCAATAATCCATGATTTCCTGCTGATTGCCACTGTTGAACATATACTTGTATATGCCCATGGAGCTGGCACTGATTACCTTCTTGTTGGTCGGATTGGGTAAAATATCCTTTTTGGGGATGAGATTTTTCGCCTCCTGATAGCTCTTACCAAAATCCGCAGGCTTCCTGTATGCAGCACCGAGTATGCATGTGCTGTGAATGAGCCCTGCAAATGGTGCACGACTGTCTAAGTCCCCAAGTATCCTTTCAATCTGATGCTCTGTCTCCATATCCTTTGTCTCCTCAAAAAGAAGCACAAATTTGTTTAAAAACCTCATATACATAGGCTTTTTCTTCATATGGATAACCTCGCGGTTCAGGCAGTCGGTATAGTATGTATATGTGTGCTCGTCCTGCTCCAGATTCACTCCGTATTTGCGGTCTATCACGATGATTCCCACTCTATACGGCCGGTCAAAGGTCAGACCAAGCTGTGCAGAAATCTTCTCGATATACTTATCATTTACCTCATATCCAAAAAGCAGATTGTACAGGTAGTCCCCGGTCCTTTTATTATCCACACTGGTCTCTAAAAGCAGCTCTCCGACGCTCTGCGCAATATCAACAAAGGTAGCTCCCTCCCACCGGATATAAAACAACGGCAGCTTGAGTTCATCAGCCTTGTCCTTCATCCTCTGTGGTGCCTCTTCCCTGTCCTCCACAACCGAAATCGCAAAGCCCGATATTCCCAGCTCATTCAGCTCAACCATGGCATCATATGCCTCGTCCATGGAAAATCTCTTGTAATCTACCACAAGCAGCGCAAAGTTGCCCGGATTCATATGATCCTTATAAGGCTTTGTCTGCACCAGATACGTCCATGACACCATCCTATCAAGCCCTGCTGCTCCCGCCACAAGCTCCATTCCGTCCATTTGTAAATTGTTAACATCCCTGCATGAAATCATCTGCGTCTCCCTGATATCATTAAGCTTCGGTGATTATCCCAAACCGCTTCACATTACTTATATCCACAGCCGCTTCGCCCCGGCATATCCTCTCCGTGCACATACCTGGCATTGAACTCCATATTTATCTCACGAAGCTCCTTCTTTCCGTCAATATAGTCCTGATACATCTCGGCAAGCCCCGACATGCAGCCATCGCAGGTAGCCTCGATATTGCCAAGCGACTCAGCCACAATTGCCTCACGTTCCTCTTTTGTTGTCTCACTGATTAAATATCCCATTTTGTATGTTTCCTTTCCGGCTGTTCACATATTAAAAGCCCAGATTCTCATCCACAAGAATAATCTGGAAACGTCCCTTCACCCTTGAAAAGCGTGTGGTCAGAATCTGACAGCAGATACACTGCGGACTCTTGCAGTCAAAGCAGGTGCCGTTCTTAGAGCATGGTGTGTCGATGCCAAAGCGCTGTGCGTTGATAGGCGCTGCCTCATTTCTCGCACGGCTCATAGCGTCTGCCTCAGTCTTTACGACCTTGTTCATGCCTACTATAAGAAGCACATGCTTCGGTCCGTAAGCATATGCAGCCACGCGGTTTGCATTTCCGTCAATATTGATAAATACGCCATCCTCGCTCATCGCATTAACACTTCCAAGGAAATAATCCGATGTAAATGCCTTTAACGCTATCTCCTGCTTCTCCTCCTGCGTAGACACCTTGTCCCTGTCATAAAACTGATATTCTCCGTTTGAGAGCACCTCATACAGACCACATTCCTTCACCGATGTGGCACCGCCCATATTGATTGAACTGCCCTTTGGAATCAGCTCCAGTGCCTTCTTAACAGCCTCTTCCTTTGTCTCTACATAATAGGCCTCCATGTTGCGCGACTCAAGCGCAGCCACAAGGCGCTTTCCCAGTAATTCGTTTCTCATTTTTCTTACGTCCATAGTGTAAACCTCATTTCATGCTTATTGCCAATTCCAGTTTGTGCAATCAGCTTTATTAATTGTTGTTATTATACTACTTCACAGGGGGTGTCTGCAATTTATTCGGGAATAAATAATCGTATAGTTTCATGCTAATATAAAGAAGTACAAAAACTATTCAGTACAGAAATATGCGGTACCGCATATTTCGTAAGAAAACGTATATTATGTAGGAGCAAGCGCCCATCAGCGCAGCTGATTCTAATGCGCTTGCGGCTCGCAACTGTGAAGGTACTGAACAGTTACGAAGTGCATAACAAAAAGAGCTCTTTCGAGCTCTTCCTGCTTTGTACAACATTAAATTGTAGATGATTACTGTAAGAGTGAAAGTACACCCTGGTTTGACTGATTAGCCTGTGCAAGCATAGACTGTCCAGCCTGTGCAAGAATGTTGTTCTTGCTGTAGTTAACCATCTCTTTAGCCATATCTGTATCACGGATACGAGACTCAGCTGATGTAGTATTCTCAGATACGTTGTCGAGGTTGTTGATTGTGTGCTCAAGTCTGTTCTGAACTGCACCGAGTGATGAACGCTGTGAAGATACTTTTGAGATTGCTTCTGAAATACGATCAATTGCAGCTGTTGCATCATCCTCTGTACTTACTTTAAGATCCTTAACACCAATTCCAGTAGCGCTCATAGAGTCAATGTTAACAGAAATCTTATTATTTGTATCTGAATCAGCTCCTACATGAAGATTAAATGATAATGTACCATTTACAGGTTTTCCTTCTACAAAACCCTGTGCCTTAGTTAAATCAAGCTCTATATTAGACTTATTAGCTTGTCCTTTTACTCCGGCATCACTTGTATAAAATTTTGCTTTTGATAAATCGGTTCCATCAGCTTTTTTACCATTAGCTATCTCATCAGCTGAAACTACATTACCTTTTTCATCATATAGTTTTGTTACATATGCGTAATCCTTACCTTTTTTAGCAAGAGTAGTTGCAGACTGTTTATTATCAGCAGGTGTAGCACTATATACATCAGTATAAACTTTTTTACCTGCCTCTAATGCCTCCTTAAGCTGTTCTGATGTAGTAATGTCCTTAGTAGTTGAACCCTCGCTTGCTAATTCGGCCGGTAAAGTATAACCTGATTTCATAAAGTTAGCTGTCGTTGATGTTTTGCTATCTCCTTTAAGAAGATATGTCTCGTTGAACTTTGTTGTCTCTGATACACGGTCAATCTCTGTTGCGAGCTGATCAACCTCATCCTGAATGGCTTTTCTATCAGTAGAAGAATTTGTTCCGTTTGCAGACTGAACTGCAAGCTCGTTCATACGCTGAAGCATTGAGTGAACCTCTGTGAGGGCACCTTCTGCTGTCTGTACTGCTGAAACACCGTCCTGAGCGTTTGTTGAAGCTCTGTCGAGACCCTTGATCTGCTTTCTCATCTTCTCAGAAATTGTAAGTCCGGCTGCATCATCAGCTGCACGGTTGATTTTGTAACCTGATGAAAGCTTCTCTGTGCTCTTTGACTGTGCGCTTGTTGTTACGTTGAGCATTCTGTTGGCATTTGCTGCCTGCATGTTGTGTTGTACTACCATAATATAATCCTCCTTGTCCCATATTCATGGGTTATTATGTTTGACCTCTGGAAATCCTTTTCCCGAGGGTTTTGCAGCTGCTTTGTATATATTTTTATTTAAGCAGTTGCGGTTTTCTATAACAAGCGGCTTCCCGGGTGTGGCTTGCGCCACAGCCGCCTATTAACTTATTTTCCTATGCTTTCTTATCTGCTTTAGCCGCCTTTGTCTTCTTCTGTCTTTCATTCCAGATAATCTTCTTGATTTCATGCTGTGCTTCCTTTGAAATCTTTGGCTCCGGATAATATGTGTCTTTTCTCTTCTCAGGATTCGGATCATTGTTTGACCTTGAGATGTTCATTTCTCTTGGAGCATCTATCATAAGACGTCCGTTCTTTCCACTTCCACCGGCATAGACCACTCTGATGTTGTCTCCGATATTTACATATTCTCCTTCTTTAAGCGATAATTTAAGCATTCTGTATACCTCCATGCACTTGATTTAAGCTATTTCCATGCTTATGTGAAATGTAACAATTCTCTAAGAAATGTTGCATTTTAGAGCATATGAATTTTTAAAATAAAGGAATTTTCAAAAATAAGAAAGCTGGAGCAAGCAATTATACTCAATAAAGTGCAAATAAATTTTTAAAATTTAATGTAATTAGGGGTAAAGTATTAGAATTGATGTCCGATATAGTAACTGTAAGATAAAAAATGCAACATTTCTTAGAGAAATGTTGCATTTTTCATATTGTTACCATATTCTTTATCGTTCCAAAATCATATACCTCATTCAGGTATAGATAGTGCTGCTCCATGATATCTGCGTTTTTCTTCATACATTTTATCATCCATATTTCTCAGAAATACTTCTGCATTATCATCTTTGCCAAATTCCGCATATCCCATAGAAACACTCAGCTCAAATGGCTCTGCCTTTGAGTCATTAAACCTTGAAATGTTTTTATTAATCTCATTTATTGTAGCCAGTACACATGCTTTATCTGCATCTGTCAGCAATACAATAAACTCATCCCCCGCATACCGGATTGCAATTCCCGCATCAGGTATTGATTTAAAAAGTATATTTCCCATTGTGCTGATAGCCTTGTCACCCATACTATGTCCAAAGCTGTCATTGATGTACTTGAAATCATTTACATCCATCATAATTCCATACAAAGAGTTTGCGTCTGTATTTTTTCTTTTTGCAAGCACAGCCTTAAGATACCTGCGATTGTACAATCCCGAAAGCTCGTCCATATATATATTTTCCGCATACGACTGCATCTGTGTAAATATCAACGTAACAGCAGTAATAAGCCATGATGATGTAACACCATAAAACACAAGCTGTATGAGTACTCCGGCAAAACAAATACAAACAAAATAAAACACCGGAAAATAGCTCAGATTAACTCCCTGCTTTCGCGAATGATACACCATATACAGACTGTAAGCCAAATATATTACAAGTGTAATATAGCCTGCCAGTGCACCTCCTGTCCTCTGATATACATTATCCGCTGATACCTTAAACATAATCCCCGGTTTGATTAGATTGCCTAACACCATAATAACCTCTATCATCCACGGAATCATCACAACTGCCATTTTTTCAGATATCTTCTTAAAATTCCGATAAATACGAAGATTCACATATAAGCACCAGAGCAGCCCCATACTGACCGTACCAATAAAACACAGGCTGTTAGAAATATAATTGAGCTGTCTGCATCCAATAAAGCTCTTTCCATCTACAAGAAAACTTATTGTCTCAGCAACAGCTCCCAATATATTCACTTTTGCAATTCCATCATATACTTTATCTTCCGTATGAAGACTCTCTCTGTTCTTTCGTCTGCATGACAAAAGATAACACATCATCAGAACTGTCAATCCATTTGCCATTAGAATTTCTTCTATAACTATTATCGTAATCACCATCCAAACATCTGTGAAATTCAATCAGCTTACTGTTTTATGCTTTCTGCCATATATTCCGCAGTATTGTAAGCCTAACCTCTGCAATTGTCAAGGATTGCATCCTTCTTTTTATCACCAATATCCAATCTTGATGTTTCAATAAAATGCCGTTTTATGATAGGATTATGTTATAATCATCTGACGGAGGTACATCATGAAAATAACTACTCTATGCTACATAGAACACGATGGACAATATCTCATGCTTCATCGTATTAAGAAAGAAAATGATATAAATGAAGGAAAATGGATTGGTGTTGGCGGTCACGCCGAGAATGGTGAATCACCCGAAGAATGCTTGCTCCGCGAAGTCAAAGAGGAAACAGGGCTCACACTCACATCATACCGTTTCCGCGCACTCATAACTTTTATAAGCGATAAACAGGAGCCTGAATTGATGTGTCTTTTCACCGCTGATGAATTTTCCGGCAAGCTTATAACATGCAACGAAGGTGACCTCAAATGGGTGGATAAAACTATCGTGCCCACACTTCCTACCTGGGAAGGCGACGCTATCTTCTTAAAGCTCCTGCTTGAAAATGAAGAAAATTTCTTCACACTTAAGCTTGTATATGAAGGTGAATCACTGGTTGATCAGAAGCTTGAGATTTATTAGTATTATCCTTTGAGCTGTCCAGTCGGTACTTAGATTTTTCGTTATCTCATCGCAAAACGGCTCCGGATAGCCGCGCCTTAGCAATATATCATATGCGTTTACAAATATCCGCATTCCTATATCCAGCTAAAATCGCCACCTGTCACCGCAAGCGATAACAGCTTATCCATCTTCTCTACCTCTTCAACGCCTCTAACCATCTGAATAAGCTTCGCAGATTCTACAACTTTTGGCATCTCCTCATCAGGTCCTATCTCCATATCTGCCTCTTCTCCACAGTATGGACATACCAATGTTGGTGCAATTTTTAAATCCAGAAATCTGCTTCCACACTCTTTACACTCATAATAACCGCACTGCTCAGTGCCATCCTGTACATAATACATATATAATTTCCTGCCTTTCTTTTACTTATAGTACATTAAAATCTGCATCTTTTCAATCAGTTCCTACACCATGACCTGTGTCAGTTTGTCCTCCGGACTCGGGGGCTTTTGTAAAGCAAAGCTTGTTATGGACAGAAATTTTTATTCCGAAGAAAATATCAATAGGCTTTATCTGTTTAAGTATTCATTCCATCTTGCGTTTGTCTCCTCAAGCTCATGCTTTTGCATTATGCGGTTGCGGTCGTTCAGTATCGCAAGCATTTCATCAGCGATTTCTTCCATGGGAAGCTTTTTATAGTGTGACAGATATCCTATCATCCTCTGAGCTGTCCAGTCGGTATTTAGGTTTTTTGTTATCTCATTGCAAAACGGCTCCGGATACCCGCGCCTAAGCAATATATCATATAGCTCCATACTCTTTGCTGTCCTGGGTTTCATATAGTGCCTCTCCAATCTTCTCAATCAATGTCACATCCGCCGGCAGCAATTTGCGTATCCAGCTCCTCCATTATCTCCCGCCTCAGCGCCTGCTGCGGTGTTTAAGCCCTTCTATTAACAATTTATTCTTTATTTTCATGCCATCTTATCCACTCATCACATTTTGCCTCAAGCAACTCAAAATCTGGCGTTGCATTTTTTATGTAACCAATATCCATTCTACCCTTTTTTCTATTTACATACACGACATTAGCATGCTTTTTTAATATATCATCTTGGTTCTTTCTTATGAACTGAACTTGTTTTTGTAAAAGAGTTTTATATGCTATATCAGTAATTCCCTCTATATTGATTTTTGTCAATTCAGACTCTGGTGCCGGAATCATATTATTACACTGAATTTTACCGAAAAAATCTATTTCTCCTGATTCTTTTTTCTCATACATATAGACAACTGGAACATTTGTATCTTTTAGCAAAATAATTCTATCAGCATATGCTACAAAAGAAAAATCTTCTGGAAGATTCTCCCCTTGATAATCTCTAATTTTATAATCCTTTTTATATTTGGGTGAACTTAATGGAATGACATACTTATATCCATTTTTCTGTACTATCACACCCAAAAACTTACGTTGTTCTTTTCCATCTGCATTTGACAAAATCTTCGTGGGTTCAAATTTTCGTAAATATTTTACATATTCAACGGTTACTTCGTATAGTTCCATTCATTCCTCCATAATAGTAAAATAGGACAAAGACTTAATCTTTGTCCTATTTGCCATACTTAACGGTGATGACAACCAAATATTTTCATCTCACACTTAACGGTAGTGACTCTCCGAATATTTTCATCTCACACTTAACGGTAGTGACTCTCCGAATACAAGG
>OLZI01000452.1_pt1 | contig 27598 bp, 22 predicted proteins | sample 1674061 | NCBI WGS metagenome assembly OLZI01 (sample SAMEA103958139, study PRJEB25191) | human gut metagenome | biome: human-associated habitat [ENVO:00009003]; feature: intestine environment [ENVO:2100002]; material: feces | place: Germany | collected 2013/2015 | reverse complement strand
TAATGATGAATATTAATGTCAAATTTTTAAGTTAATGCTTATAACATGTGTATATAGTATGATGATTGTAGTGATTATGAAATTTAAGAAAATGGGAAAGTTGTCTGATAATTTTATAATATTTGAAAAGAAAAAGAATATACTTGTAATGTCTGATGGCATGTGATAGAATGTCATTGGATACAAGTAGTGCATTCAAGCAATCTACGAAAACCCCACGAGTTAGGGCTCGTGGGGTTTTCTATTCCGTTCTGGCAGGGTGGCTTAGTCCCCAGGCTGGCTACCGTCTGTTATCTCTGTCCAGCCATTTGCAGATATAGTAAGAAGCTATATTTGCCAAGATAGAGATAATCAAGGACACTAGTGCATCCAAGCAGTCCACCTCCTTTCTCTACCAGGTATGGGAGGGGTAGTACTATGAATTATATCATAACAATATATAATAAACAAGTATACAAAGAATACGAATAATAACTATTGCTATGATTTATGATTTTATAACTAACATGTATTTTACAGGAATGACATTAGGGGTTATGATACATTTATCAAGGGCAAAGGAGCCGGAAGTCTTTAGGGGATTCTGGCTCTTTTTTTGCATTAGTAAGTATTTGAAGGAGGAAATATATATGGAATACGAGATTTCCAATCGTTTATCAGGTGTTCATGGTTCGATGATAAGAGAACTTTTTAAGTTAGGAGCAAGCAAGGATATTATATCTTTTGGTGGTGGCAATCCGTCAGCAGAGACATTCCCATGCAAGGAGATAGAAGAGATAGCAGCAAAGGGACTTGGCGAGAATCCTGTCTCTTTATTACAGTACGGACTGAGTGAAGGTTATACACCTCTGCGTGATACTATGAAGAAATATCTTGAGAAGAAGGAAGGCTTTGATTTCGAGAATAATGAGCTTTTCATAGTCAGGCGGACAGCAGTGTGCGGACCTTACAACTAAGGCACTTGTTAATGAAGGAGACGTTGTGCTTACTGAAGAGCCTGCATTTGTAGGCTGCCTTAATACATTCCGCTCTTACGGTGCGAAGCTTGTAGGAATCCCAATGGAGCAGGACGGAATGAATATAAATGCGCTTGAGGAGGCTTTAAAGGCTAATCCTGATGCAAAGCTTTTATACACAATTCCATCTTTCCAGAATCCTACAGGAATTACAACTTCTCTTGAAAAGAGAAAAAAAGTATATGAGCTTTGCTGCAAATATGATATCGCAATATTAGAGGACAATCCTTACGGTGAATTAAGATTTGCAGGTGAAAATGTGCCAACTATCAAGTCGATGGATACAGAGGGCAGGGTTATATATGCAGGAAGCTTCTCAAAGGTAATGGCACCTGCATTCCGTCTTGGTTTTCTTGTATTTAACAAGTCGCTCACAGGACCGCTTACAGTTGCAAAGCAATGCACAGATGTACATTCAACTGTCCTTTTCCAGTACATTTGTAATGAATATATTAATAACTATGATTTCGACAAACATCTTGAGGATTCAAGAAAGGTGTATGAGCACAAATGTAATCTCATGATGGAGTGCATGAAGAAGGAATTCCATCCTTCAGTAACCTTCGGTCACCCTGAGGGCGGACTTTTCGTAATGGCATTCCTGCCAGAGGGAATGGATTCTGCACCATTTGTAAGGGAGGCTATTAACAGAGGTGTTCTCTCAGTTCCGGGAGCAGCGTTCTTAGCAGATGAGAGCCAGAAGTCTAATGGATTCAGACTTAATTATTCGACACCTTCTGATGAGCAGATTGTTAAGGGAATCGAAATTCTTGGAAAACTTACATATGAGTGGATTAAGTAGGAGGAGTGAAAAGTTATGAAGATAGCAGCATTCAGCGTTCGTCAAGATGAAAAACAGTATTTTGATACATTTGCAAATGTATACAAGGTGGAATTACAGATTAATAGAAGCGGATTTACAGCAGATGATATAGAAAGTGTCAAAGGCTGTGAGGCTATGTCGGTGTGCGATGGCATGTGTGACTTGTCAGCACCTGTTCTTGAAAAGCTTGCAGCAGAGGGTGTAAAGTACATCGGTTTCAGGACAATCGGATATAACAGTGTTGACCTTGAGGCAGCAAAGCACCTTGGAATTCGTGTTGCACACAGCGGATATTCGCCATATTCAGTTGCCAATTATACAGTAATGCTTATGCTTATGTGTATCCGCAAGGCTTTGTATGTAATGATGCGTTCACATACAGCAGATTATTCACTTGGTCCTATATGTGGACGTGAAATGCAGAATATGACAGTAGGTATTATCGGAACAGGAAGAATTGGAAAGGCAGTAATTAAGAATCTTTCAGGATTTGGCTGTAAGATTATTGCGTATGACCCATATCCTGCAAAAGACCTTGAAAATGTTGAGTATGTAACTCTTGATGAATTGTATGCCAGAGCAGATATTATCTCGCTTCATACTTTCTTAAGTGATGAGACATATCATATGATTAATAAAGATTCAATTGCAAAGATGAAGGATGGCGTTATCCTTATAAATGCGGCAAGGGGCGCGCTTGTTGATACAAAGGATCTGATTGAGGCTGTTGAGAGTGGCAAGATTGGTTCAGTTGGAACTGACTGCTGTGAGGGTGAGGATGAATTTATCCGTACAGACCGTAAGTATGATGACCTTGTTGTTAATCACGATTACATCATACTTAAGTCTTTCCAGAATACTATTGTCACACCTCATGTTGCATTTTTCACAGATCAGGCTGTGTCTGATATGGTTGAGTCTTCAGTTAAGAGTGTTGTGCAGTTTGCAGCCGGTGAAGACACACCATTAGAGGTGCATTAATTATTCAAATTTTTGAAATATTCTTCAAGCTGGTGCTCGAAGATTCGCTGATTTTCTGAGCAGAATGAGCCAAGCGGCTGATAATAAATGCTTCTGAAATGTGGACAGTCATCTATATGCAGCAGGCTTATGTTTTCAGGAAGGCTGCTGCTTGTCCATGTTACAGAGGCAACAAATGATACTCCAAGACCCAGGCTTATGAGTTTGCCCTGTAATATGTAATCATTGCATGAGTAGGCTATCTGAGGAGTTTTCTTACATTTACTGAATATTGAATTGAACACTCCGGCATAAGATGGAGTATCTGCAAGGTCAATGAATTTCTCGTCCATCATCTGTTCTACTGATATGTGTCCGGTATGGGCAAGTGGATGTGATGATGAAACGGCAAGGCAGATTTCTTCTGTCATAAGAAGATGTGCATTGTCTGGAATATCATAAGCTGATGAGACAGAGTCAATCAGCAGGTCACACCCTTTTGGTTCAGAAGATATTGAAAAGCTGACATGAGGGTGCTCATGGATAAAATCTTTAAGTACATTGCTGACAAGAACTGCACTTGAGCGGAGACAGAGTCTTATTTCGCCTGCATCGCCAAGACTTTCACTGACAGCACGCGCAGCATCTTCTGAAAGAGCCAGTATTCTGTCTGCATATTCAAGCAGAATTTCTCCCTGACGGGTACATTCGAGCCCTTTTTTATTACGGATAAAAAGTTGTGCGCCAAATTCTTCTTCAAGCTTATGGATTGTCTTGCTTAATGCCGGCTGTGCTATGCACAGTTCACTGGCAGCACGGGTCATATTCTTGTGTCTGGCGGCAGCCTGAAACTGCCTGAGCTGATATAATTCCATGTTCGCACCTCTCTTGTATGTAGTATTTTATAAAAATTACAATTAACATAATATAGAAATCAGGATATTTACGATTATGATAACACAAATATTATTAACGCAGACATTTATAATGTTTATTCTTATGATTCTGGGACTGATTCTGTCTAAAACAGGTCTGCTTACAGAACATGGCAGTAAGGATATGGCCAATATTCTGTTGTATGCGGTTATTCCGTGTGTAATTATAAGAAGCTATATAACAGATTTCACGATGGAGAAGCTGTATGGACTTCTTATGTCGGCGGTACTGGCTGTAGCTGCATTTGCAGTGGCGATAGCTGTATCATATATAATATACGGCATGCGAAAGCCAATAGACAACTTTGGAACGGCTTTCTGTAACGCAGGATTTATCGGAATTCCACTTGTAACTGCGGTATTTGGAAATGATGCAGCATTCTATGTTGCATCATTTGCAAGTATTCTTAATCTGTTGCAGTGGACATATGGAATTGTGATAATAACCCGCCGCAAGGATATGATAAATATAAAAAAGGTATTCGTCAATCCTGTGACAATATCACTTATTATAGGACTGTTTCTTTTTATTACGGGAATTAAACTGCCAGGTGTAATAAATAGCACGATGTCTGGAGTTGCGGCACTTAATACACCTGCAGCCATGATAGTACTGGGATATTATCTGTCATGTGTCAGGATCCGTGACTTACTGCTTAATCCGTCCCTGTACCTGGCATCGTTTGTCAGGCTTATAATAATTCCGCTGCTTACACTGCTTGTGCTTTATATTATACCGGCGGGACACGGTCAGATTGGAATGATTACACTGATTGCTGCGGCAACACCGGTTGGAACGAGTACGGCAATATTTGCACAGAAATTCGGGCAGGATTATGAGCGGGCAGTATGTATGGTCTGCCTGTCAACGCTGTTTTCAATTATTACAATGCCAGTTGTGATGTATCTGGCACAGATGTGGATTATGTAGTTTAACTATTATTTCTGGTTATGGTTTTATAACCAACATGTATTTTACAGGAATAACACAATAGTATATTATACAGACATCAAAGGCAAAGGAGCCATGACCCGGAAGGGGTAATGGTTTCTTTGCCTTTTTTGCGTATAAGATATCTTTGCAGGAAAATGTATAGCGAATACGGCTATTCATAATATGAGGAAGAAAGGAACTAAAGCTATGGGAAATAACGGAATTGAATTGGAAAGAGATGGCTTTAAGAGCCGTACAGGTTTTATTCTTGCCTGTATCGGTTCGGCAGTAGGAATGGGAAATATATGGCGTTTTCCATATATGGTATCTGCATGGGGTGGTATGACATTTTTAATACCTTATGTATTATTTGTAATATTGATAGGTTCAACAGGTGTTATCGAGGAGATGGCACTTGGCCGTGCGACTAAGGGCGGACCTATTAAAGCATTTGGCGACTGTATGCAGATGCGTACAGGAAAGAGAAAAGCAGGTGAGGCAATTGGTTTTATTCCTGTGCTTGGCTCACTGGCTCTTGCAATGGGATACACTGTAGTTGTTGGCTGGATATTCAAATATACTTATCTTGCATTTTCTGGAAAGCTTTCAGCAATGGGCAATGATATGTCAGCTATTGGTGGTATGTTTGGAAGTACAGCAAGCACATTTGGCAATAATATGTGGCTTATAATCGCAATGGTTGTAACTGCTGTTATTATGGCACTTGGTATTGCAGGCGGAATTGAGAAAGCAAACAAGGTCATGATGCCTTTGCTTTTCATCATGTTTGTAGGTCTTGGAATATATATCTTCACACTTCCTGGTTCAAGTGCAGGTTATAAATACATTTTTACTCTTAATCCTAAGGGACTTCTTGATATAAAGCTCTGGATATATGCATTTGGTCAGGCGTTCTTCTCACTGTCTATCGCAGGTAACGGAACTGTTATCTATGGTTCATATCTTAGTGATAAGGAAAATGTTGTTTCTTCTGCAAGAAATGTTGCAGTATTTGATACTATTGCTGCTTTATTAGCTGCATTTGTTATTATTCCTGGTATGGCAGCAGGCGGTGCCGAGTTATCTTCAGGTGGTCCCGGACTGATGTTTATCTATCTTGTAAATGTATTTAATGGTATGCCGGGTGGCAAGATTGTAGGAATTGTATTCTATGTATGTGTTCTGTTTGCCGGCATGAGCTCACTTGTTAATCTGTATGAAGCTCCGGTTGCAACTATTCAGGAGAAGCTTAAGCTTAACCGTGTTGCATCTGTTGGAATTATCGCAGTGGCTGGCTGTGTTGTTTCACTTGTAATACAGGGTATTGTATCAGGCTGGATGGACGCAGTATCTATCTACATCTGCCCACTTGGCGCAATGCTCGCAGCAATTATGTTCTTCTGGGTTGCAGGAAAGAAGTTTGCTGTTGATGCTGTTAATGCAGGTGCAGATAAGCCTATTGGGAAGTGGTTTGTACCACTTGGCAAATATGTCCTTGTTCCACTTTCACTTGTTGCACTTATTGCAGGTGCTTTACTTGGTGGAATTGGCTGATGACTGGCATGGAAATAGTGGAATTGGACTGGCGGATTAGAATTGGCGGATTGCGACTGGCGGATTGCTTTGCAATCCGCCTTTTTTGCGTGGTGGGTCGAGGAAGAGCGGCGGAATGGACCTTGAGGCGGAGGGGAGGCACGAGGAAGTCCAAAAGGAGTGAGGAATGAGCTGCAGATTGGACTTTGAGGTGGCGGGGAGATGCGAGGAAGTCCAAAAGGAGTGAGAAAGAGCGGAGGATTGGACTTTGAAGTGGAGAGGAGGCAGGAGGAAGTCCAAAAGGAGCGAGAAATGCACTAGTCAACAAAAAGTAGACATCACTTTATATTTTTATACATCATTTAATGAGCATAATACTCCCTATACTGTTTTGGAGTCAGATAATTCAGAGAGTATGCCGGACGTTCTTCATTGAAGAATCTGATGTATTTCTCCACCTCATATGTTATATTTTCATTACTTGTAAGATGGAAATCATTAAATATCTCTGCTTTGATCCAACCATTGATTGCTTCCATGGCAGCGTTATCTGTTGGAGTACCAGCTCGAGACATTGAATGAACTATGTTATATAGTGGCAATAATTCATTGAAATTTTTTGAAGAATATACAGATCCTTGATCAGTATGTAACACCATTTCAAGATCTGGATTTTTCTTCTTAAGTTCAATTAATCCTTCTAACCCGTGAATATATGTCATACGATCACCTTTTCGTGATGAAAGTGAATATGAAAGTATTTCATTGTTCCATAAATCCATAAAAAGTGTTAGTTCATAATAACTTCCTTTTAAATGAAATGCGGTCATATCACTTACAACACACTGTAAAGGTCCTGTTATATCTAATCCTGTCAGTAGAAGATTTGGATAAATGCGATAAGGATCTCCTGGCTTTTTGTATCGATAATGCTTGGAAACACTTGCTATGCCCGCTGTTTTACATAGCTTATGAGCATACTGATCTGATACCATAAGTCCTGTATCCAGACGAATTTTTGCATTTAACCATCTATATCCATGTGATGGATATTTACTATGATATTCCTTAAATAATATAAGATTGGATACTAAAGTTTTTAATTTGTCAGAAGGTTTTTCTAAACGTTTTTTCCATTTATAAAATCCACTTCTGTTAATATCCAGAACATCACATAGATGCTTAACAGGAAATTGAGATGACATTTCCATTATGATTTCGTATTCTTGTTGTTTAAAATACTGTACTCCTTGTTTGCACCAGCTCCTTTCACTTCGTATCCTTTTTTTGCCCTTAATTCATTCGCTTTAGCTATAATAAGTTCATTTATTAATTCTTCTTTGGACATAGCCATATATGTATCAATGTCAGGTGAAGACAATGATTTTAAGACTGCTGAATTTTTCATTTTAGGCACTGTATTAGCAAGAGGAATTCCTTGTGCTTTCTTATAATCTGTCATGTATTTATGTGCACAGGATTCACTAAGACCATAAATCTCCATAGCCTCTTTATAAGTAATCTCGTGTAAATACATACGTCGTCCTATATCCATTCTTTCTTCTAAACTGTGCTTCATGTGACACCTCCATGATTCCATTATTGTATAAGTGACTACCTTATAAAAAATGGTACTCTTATATATAAATAATGTCTACAATAATTGGGTTGGTGTCTACTTTTAGATTACCACTTCAAAATAGCGGCGGATTGGACCTTGAGGCAGAGGAGAGGCAGGAGGAAGTCCAAAAAGAGCGAGAAGGAGAGGAGGATTGGACCTTGAAGCGGAGGAGAGGCACGAGGAAGTCCAAAAGGGGCGAGTAAAGAGCTGCGGATTGGACTTTGAAGTGGAGGGGAGGCAGGAGAAAGTCCAAAAGGGGTGAGAAATAGCGGAGGATTGGACTTTGAGGCGGAGGGGAGGCACGCGGAAGTCCAAAACGCAAGTCGGTGCACCAGAGCGGAAGACCAGACATAACATTTGTGCAAAAAATTATATAAAATCTCATAAACCTCTTGCCCTAAAGCTAACTTCAAGTCGTATCATACAGGTATCAAATAATTTACATTTTTATGAAAGAAGAGGTGTTATTATCATGAAATTTATGGATAAGGATGATTTTGAAAAGCAGAATGTTTTCGGAACAGGTCAGGCAAATACAGCATATGCTAAGTATTTTATTGGTGATTCTTTCCTGAATCCGCTGACAGATCCTAAGTGCGGGCTTTTTCTTGCAAATGTGACTTTTGAGCCGGGATGCCGTAATAACTGGCATATCCATCATGCAACAAAGGGCGGCGGACAGATGCTTATATGTACAGCTGGAGAGGGCTGGTATCAGGAAGAGGGCAAGGAGCCTGTAAGCCTTGTGCCGGGAACTGTAATCGCAATTCCACCAGAAGTTAAGCACTGGCATGGAGCTAAGAAGGACAGCTGGTTTTCACATATTGCTGCAGAGATTCCGGGCGAGAATACAAGTAATGAATGGTGTGAGCCTGTAACTGATGAAGAATATAACAGATTAGGATAATGTCTTATATGGCAGGAATGGAGAATTACAATGGCTAAGATTGTACAGACAGCAGGAAAAAATGCGTTGGGAGAGTTTGCACCGGAGTTTGCACATTTTAACGATGATGTGCTTTTCGGGGAGAACTGGAACAACGAAGATATTGATTTAAAGACAAGATGCATAATCACAGTAGTTGCGCTGATGTCATCAGGCGTGACAGATTCATCACTTAAGTATCATCTTGAAAATGCTAAGAATAACGGTGTTACAGCAAAGGAGATTGCTGCTGTTATCACTCATGTAGCATTTTATGCGGGATGGCCAAAGGCATGGGCTGTATTCAACATGGCTAAGGAAGTATGGCAAGAAGATTAATTGAAAGGTTTAGGTAAGAACCGATGAGTGTTTTGAGCAAAAATTATACATTGAGCAAGGGCTGCTGTTGCAGCGGGATACCGTCATATATACCGTCATATTGATACAGCGCAGGCATATGGCAATGAGCGCGTTGTCGGCGGACCGAAAATCAATACCGCATTTTTAGAGGCAGGACTTCTCGATGAAATCAGCTTGCTGGTCGGAGCCGGAATCGACGGCAGAGGCAGTATGCCAGCTGTGTTTGACGGACTTGCGATGCAGCATGATGTGACAAAGTTAAAATTGATTGATGTAAAGAAATTCGACAGTGATGCGGTGTGGATACGGTATCAGTGTTAAAAGTCGAGGCGGCAAATCATCAACAATATGTTGAGATGACTTGCCGCCTTTTTTCTGAATAAATTCCCGCTTCACATTATCAAACATTTTTTGACGATAATCTTCGGATACATTTGTAAGTTTCTGCCATGCTGTACCCTTGCCAGTAACATCCATACCTGCAACACCGTTTGCATTCAGTAAATCTCCGTTCGAATCAAACCGTTAATATGCATTGACATATAAAAGCCTCCCTGCAAATAAATTCAAAATCCGTTTAGAATGTGCGCATAATCATAAAAAATAGGGTTATAATACTTGCGTATAATCAAAAAATAAATTACAATGTGCGTATAATCATAAAAATTAGAACTAACATATATGCGCATAATCTGGAGGAACTATGATATTAAAAAGAAAAATATATAAAAAACTACTGGAATGGAAAAATGAATGTCAGGGGAAAAAAGCTTTACTGATAGAAGGCGCCAGACGTATTGGAAAGTCTACCATCTGCGAAGAATTTGGAAAAAGCGAATACAAAAGTTTTCTTCTGATTGACTTTGCTAAAAAAGATAAGGAAGTTGAGGGGTATTTTGAGAAATATCTGAATGATCTGGATACATTTTTTATGTTATTACAGACACATTTTGGAACAAAACTGACAGAGAGAAACTCTCTTATTATTTTTGATGAGGTGCAGATGTTTCCACAGGCAAGAGCAGCGATAAAATATTTAGTGGCAGATGGAAGATATGATTATATCGAAACTGGTTCATTGATATCTATCAGAGAAAATGTAAAGAACATCGTCATACCGTCAGAAGAAAGACATATCAATATGTATCCATTGGATTTCGAAGAATTCGCAATAGCATTAGAAGAAGATTTGCTGGTTGAATATATAAAAAAATGCTTTGAAAAAAGAGAACCTTTGGAAAGAAGTATGCATAATCAGGCAATGCTTTTGTTTCATCAGTATATGCTTGTTGGTGGGATGCCTATGCCTGTAGTAACATTTATTGAAAGCAAAAAAGATTTTACAGAAGCGGATAGAGAAAAAAGGGACATTCTTAAATTGTATCGGGAAGATATTATGAAGATAGATATGAGATATAGAAGCAAAGTTCTTGCAATCTATGACCAGATTCCGGGATTTCTTTCACAGCATGAAAAAAGAGTTGTATTCAAAAAGCTACAAGATGGTAGTTATGCAGACCAGTATGAAGAAACTTTTTTCTGGCTGTCGGATTCTATGATATCCAATGAGTGCTTTTTGTGTAATGATCCGAATGTTGGCTTATCATTGAATGCGACAAGAAGCTATGTAAAGTGTTATATGGGTGATACCGGACTTTTGGTAAGCCATGCATTTGACGAGAATGAATTACTTGAAGATGAAGTATATAAACAGATATTGGCAGGCAAATTACAGATTAATGAAGGAATGCTTTATGAAAATGCAATAGCTCAGATGCTGGTGGCGAATGGACATAAGTTATATTTTTATACACACTATAATGAAAATAAGCACCGAAATGATATGGAAATTGATTTTATCATTTCAAATAATAGCAGATTAAAATATAAGATGTTTCCGATTGAAGTAAAGTCTGGAAAGCAATATAAAACAACCTCATTAAATAATTTCAGAGAAAAATACAAGGAGCGCATAGGGGAAAGTTATATTATTCATCCAAGAAATTTAATTGTAAAAGATGGAATTATATGCATTCCCCCATATATGACGATGAATATATAAAAATCTGACATACACACCAAGTTTTGGAGAGGATGGCATTATCAGTAAAAGATTCCAGAATGGCAAGGAACTGGAATTCGCAGGCTCGAAAGATTTCTGGAAAAAATTTTTAAATGAATCATAATAATCTGCGGATTTTTGACGGCGGCATACCAAACCGTTTTTTAAACAGTTTACTGAAATGATAGACGTCATCATAGCCAACTTTGGCTGCGACTTCCTGAATGCTGCCGTCAAAGCCGTTTTCCAACAATTCTTTTGCTTTTTCAAGGCGGATATTGATCAGGTGGCGGATCGGTGTATCGCCTGTCTCACTTTTAAAAATACGTGAGATATAAAAAGGACTTAAGTACATATTTTCTGCAATCTGATCTAAAGAAATCTTTTCACTGTAATGATCCTCAAAATAATTTACGATCTGGTCAACTACATATTTTTTGCTGGTAGATTCAAAAGAGCAGCCGGTATTGATTTTTACCGGTTCACTCTGTTCCCGCAGCAGCAGGATCAGCATCTGCATCAGATAACTTTTTAACATGATATAACGCCCGCAGCGGCAGATATCATTTTCAGCACTCATGGCAGTACAGATCTTAAAAAGTTTCTGCCGTAATTCACCGGAAGTATGTAAAATCGGAGACTGCTCCGCAGGATCAGCGGTGAGATCTTTTAAATGCAGCGGCAGATAATTTTCCGGGAAATCCGGAAAACGGACATCACATAAACCGACAAAAAACTCCGTGGTCGGATTGGCAGGATCCGTGCAGAGTGCCTGATGCTTCTGCCCCGGATTTAAAATAATGATATCGCCCTCGGAGATATCATACAAAGAGCCATTGATCCGGTATCTTCCGTGACCGGACAAAATAAAAGCCATCTCGATGAAATCATGGCTGTGATAGAGTTCCTCGTCTTTCAGACGGGTGCCTTTCCAGGTAAATAAAAAAGTAGGATTCAGTTGGTCAAGCAGTTGTTCCCGGTTGTCACAGCACATAGTAAGGTCTCCATTTCTTCATTTTATCGTCGATAAAAACATATTGTCTATATTTAAAATACAATGCGATGCGGATCATAAAAAGTGTGTCAAAATGTGAAATATGGGAATTTGCGCGAAGCTGGAGATCTTTTTGTGACTTGGGAGAAAATTAGAAAATCTTAGTATGCCTGTAAATACACAGTGTTGTGCTGCCACGGATGGCAGCGCAAGTCTTAACGTGCCATGGAGGGCACGTTTAAGACGTACACGTCACTTTGAAAGAGCATAAAGCAGGCATACTTAGTTTTTCTTATTTTCGGACAATGGAACAAAATGAAAACCAGCTTCGCACAAATTTCCAGTTTCAAAGTCTAAATACACTTTTTGTGATCCACATCACAGTATAACATATTCCCTGTCAGAAACCATCCCCTCCGTTGCAAAAAATAACATGAACGGTGCAAGATAGTACATTCCTTTTTACCCCAAAAGTACTATACTGAAAATCCGAAAGGAAAAACGAAAAGGGAGTAGGAGGGTTATTATGACACCAATGAAGTGGTTCTTTTCATTTCTGAAAAAGTACCGGGGATTAATGATAGTTGGAATTTTGCTGACCACAGCGGTATCAGTGCTTTCGGTGGTAAATCCGTACATATCCGGGCAGATCGTAGATCAGGTCATAAGCGGTGGAAAATATGACAGACTGATGCCGTTTATCGGATGTCTGATCGGAGTCACGATCGTGATGGGAGTCTTGCGTTTTCTGTTTCAGGTCGCATTTGAGACGGCGTCGCAGGGCGTTTTATACGATATGAGAGACAAAGTCTACCGGAAATTATTAGAGGAAGATTTTGCATTTTACAATAAGAAACGTACCGGAGACCTGATGAGCCGCCAGACCGGAGATATGGATGCAATCCGTCATTTTGTGGCGTATGTGGTCTACATGGTTTATCAGAGTGTGCTGATGTTCGTGTTTGCACTGCTCATGATCTTTACCGTCAATACAAAACTGGCACTTGCCATGCTTGTGGTACTGCCGTTTACTGCATTTGCAACTTATCGTCAGACAAAAGAGGTACGTCCGGCATTCAAGCGCAACCGTGACTGTTTTTCCTCACTCAATGCGTTTGTGCAGGAAAATGTCAGTGGAAACCGTGTGGTAAAAGCATTTGCAAAAGAAGATTTTGAGATTGAAAAATTCAATAAGGAAAATGATAAATTCCGTGCGGCGCAGATCGATGCGTCAAAGATCTGGATGAAATATGTGCCGATATTTGAGGTGCTTTCCTATGCACTGACGATCATCCTGATCCTCTACGGCGGCTATATGGTCATTCAGGGAGAGATCACGTTAGGACAGCTCGTGACGGTGAACGGCTATCTGTGGATGTTAAACAACCCGCTGCGCCAGGCAGGATGGCTGGTCAACGATATCAGTAACTTTACAACGTCCGTGGAGAAAATCTATGCGACTTACAGTGAAGAGCCGCATGTAAAAACACCGGTATCTGGAGTAGTGAAGAAACATCTGAAAGGTGAGATCGAGTTTAAAAATGTATCTTACCGTGCGGATGACGAAGATATTGTCATGGATGTCAATTTTAAGGTAAAACCGGGGCAGACCGTCGGCATCATTGGTTCTACCGGAGCTGGAAAATCAACGATCATGAATCTGCTCTGCCGGTTTTATGATACGACTTCCGGTGAAGTGCTTGTGGATGGTGTGAATGTCCGCGACATGGATCTTTATAACCTGCGTGACAATATCGGCATGGCGATGCAGGATGTGTTCCTTTTTTCGGATACGATCGAAGGAAATATCGCATACGGAAGGCCGAATTGTTCGTTCGAAGAAGTCAAACAGGCTGCGATCATGGCGGATGCCAATCATTTTATCCAGGCACTTCCGGATGGATATGATACGATTGTGGGTGAGCGCGGTGTCGGACTTTCCGGCGGACAGAAACAGCGTATCTCCCTTGCGAGGGCACTGCTGAAAGATCCGTCGATTCTGATTCTTGACGATACGACATCGGCGGTCGATATGGAGACGGAGAGTTATATCCAGAGCCAGTTGAAGAAATTAGATAACAAGTGCACGATCTTTGTCATTGCGTACCGCATTTCTTCCATTAGAGATGCAGATCTGATCCTTGTCATGGATAACGGACGCATCATTGAACAGGGAACACATGAGCAGTTAGTGGCGGCGGGAGGTTATTACGCGACGGCTTTCCATAACCAGTATGGCGAGATCCCACAGGAAATTTTAAACGGAAAGGGGGAGAAATAAGATGGCAAGAAACAGATATGATATGGATGAGATATTAGAGGACAGTTTTGATGTAAACCAGCTCAAACGTCTTACAGGTTACATTGCTCCCTACAAAAAGAAGATGGCAGGCGTTATTCTTCTGATGCTTTCTTCCTCGGCACTTACCATGGCGATCCCGATCTTTTTCCAGAATGTGATGGATCACAGCATCCCGGAAAAAGATATGAAATCGATCACATTTTACAGTATTGCGACATTGCTGATCGCACTTTATTCGGGTATTTCCCTGCGGATCAAGATCAAGACCATGAGTGTGATCGGGCAGAATATCGTACATGACATCCGCTATGATATTTTCTGTCATCTGCAGGAACTTCCATTTTCCTATTATGATGACAGACCACATGGAAAAATTCAGGTGCGTGTGGTCAATTATGTGAACAGCCTAAGTGATCTTTTGAGCAATGGTATTGTCAACACATTCACAGATCTGTGCAACCTGATCTTTATCCTGATGTTTATGTTTGCACTCGATGTCCGGCTGACGCTGATCTGTCTGTGCGGATTGCCGGTTCTTGCATTTGTGATTATCTTAATCAAGAAAAAACAGCGCAGGGCATGGCAGATCCAGAGCAACAAACAGTCAAACTTAAATGCGTACATTGCGGAGAGTATCAATGGAATCCGTGTGACGCAGTCTTTTGTAAGGGAAAATGAGAATACCGGAATCTTTAATAACCTAAGTAAAAATTACCGGAAATCCTGGATGCGTGCGGTAATGTTTAACTTTACGATGGGACCGAGCGTGGATATTATTTCGACATTTACGACGGCACTGATCTATGTGCTGGGTGTCTGTTGGATTTTTGCACCGGATATGACACTGACCGTCGGTGTTCTGATCGCATTTACCGCGTACATTGGGCGTTTCTGGGCACCAATCAACACACTTGCCGGATTTTACAATTCTCTTTTGACAGCAATCTCTTATCTTGAGAGGATTTTTGAGACGATCGATGAGCCGGTGGGTGTCAGGGATGAGCCGGATGCAATCCCGATGCCGGAGGTGGCAGGAGAAGTGAAGTTTTCCCATGTGTCCTTTGGTTATGAGCCGGGGCAGAAGATTTTGGAGGATATCAATTTTACGGCAAAACCGGGTGAAACGTATGCGATCGTCGGCCCGACCGGGGCAGGAAAATCCACGATCGTAAATCTCATCAGCCGTTTTTACAATGTGGATTCCGGGAAAATCACGATCGATGGCATTGATATCTCGAAGGTGACACTTCATTCACTGCGCACCCAGATGGGAATCATGATGCAGGACAGCTTTATTTTTGCGGGGACGATCATGGATAATATCCGCTATGGCAACCGCAGTGCGACGGACGAGGAAGTCATCCGTGCCGCAAAAACAGTCTGCGCCCATGATTTTATTATGGAAATGGAAAACGGATATAAGACACAAGTCAATGAGAGAGGAAGCAGGCTATCCGCCGGACAGCGGCAGCTTATTTCCTTTGCAAGGGCACTGCTTGCAGATCCGAAGATCCTGATCTTAGATGAGGCGACTTCGAGCATTGATACCGAGACGGAACTGCTTTTGCAGAAAGGATTGAACGAACTTTTGAAGGGACGGACTTCTTTTATCATTGCACACAGACTTTCTACGATCAAAAATGCAGACTGCATCTTATATGTGGATAAAGGCGATATTTTAGAGCGTGGAAATCATGATGAACTGATGGAACAGAAGGGTGAGTATTATAAACTTTATATGTCACAGTATGATTTCTTAAAATGACAGGCAATGCGGTGCCATTTGCCAATCGAAAAACTTAAAGCCAGCGTTTGACACTCGGATCTTATAAATAAAAACTGCCGCCTCACGGTGATATGTCCCCCTTTTTCTGAACTTACAGAGAAAAGGGTACATATATTCACCCGGAGGCGGCAGTTTTTATGAAAGTTTATTCATTTTTATGTTCTTTCCGGTATTCTGCCGGGCTTTTTCCAACGTATTTTTTGAACTTGATATGGAAATAATCGACATTCCGGTAACCGACTTTTTCTGCGATCGCATAAACTTTTAACTCTGAGGAACAGAGAAGCTCCATCGAGTGTTTGATGCGGACATGGTCGACGTATGAGTTGAAGTTTTCACCCATCTTTTTGCGGAAAATCTTTCCGAGATAGGAGCTGTTGTAACCAAACAGCGGTGCAATATTTTCTAATGTGATATTGCTTGCATAGTTGTGGTTGATGTAGTGCAGAATATCATCCAGCACGCTTTCACGGGAAGAGTTACCGATCGAGGACATGATCATCTCAAACTGTTCCGTAAAGTACAGGATGATCTCGTAGAGATAATATTTTTCTTCGATCAGACGGATGATATCCGCATTGCTCGGAAACGGGATATTTGCACCATTGTAAAGCCGGTTTGCCTGTTCCTTGATCTGCAGATAAAGGTCTGTCAGGAAAAGCCGTATGGAATCAATCGAATCGGCAGCATGGTAAAGTTCATTGGTAAGCTGTGTCAAAGTCTCCGCTAACATATTGCGGTTGAATGCCTGAAGATATTCAAACAGGCTGGTAGCGTAACGGTTTAAAAAAGCGTCGTTTAAGATGGATTTTAAACTGTCCGGGTCCGGCAGTTCGGCATAACCGATCGTGTGCTGTTCCTGCTCGCAGAAGAAACGGCGTTCTAAGAGCTGTTTCGCCTGAATATAGGAAATATAGACTTCCGACAGGTCTGACACGCGCGCACCATATGTAATAAAGAGACTGTCAAGAGGAGAATTCTCCTGTGGACGCCGTTCTCTCTGGTAACGCTCCAGAAAATCGTTAAACTTTTGAATGGCAAAAGTGCCTTTCAGCAAAATAACCTCATGATACTGCAGCGTAATGTTATCGTAGGAGTTATTATCCTGATTCGTCACGCGCAGAAGATCCGAAAAACGATAGGAGGCATCTGCAGTATTGTGACTGTATTTCTCATAGATCACAACCTGATAGGTGTCTGCTGTCAGATGGAGATCTGTTGTATTTATGTGGGAAAGATCGATATCATTCGTTAAAAGATCGCGGATGATGGTCTCTCTTGCCTTTTCACGGTAATGTTCCCGGGTATTTGCAGTTGCAGCATCCTTGTCTAAGTTTTCTTTGATCGAACGAAGAATCTCCTCAAGTTCATCCTCGTCGATCGGCTTTGTCAGATAATACTGCACTCCGTAACGGATGGCTTCCTGCGCATATTTGAAATCAGAGTAACCGCTTAAGATAATGACTTTTCCGGTAAAACCCTGTGCTCTTGCCTCCCGGATAACGTCAAGCCCTGACATTCCCGGCATGCGGATGTCTAAGAGAACGATATCCGGCTGTAAGGCAAGAATCTGCTGATAGGCGGTCTCACCGTTTGCAGCTTCTCCGGCGATCGTATAGCCGAGAGATTCCCAGTCGAACAGACATTTGATACCTTCCCGGATAATGGATTCATCATCTGCAATTAAAACGCGATACATAAAAATAACCTTCCTGTTCCAATGATAAAAATACTAAACGTAAGTATAAATGCGAACGTTTTGTTTGTCAAATTTATCGAGTGTTTTATGTACAATTTAGAGGGTATTTTTTGCAGGGTGGGTATAGTAAGATGAGACAAAATGAGATAATTACAGGGAGGAAAATCCTCTGCGCCTGCAAGAGGCAAATGCTATAAAAAACATAGCATGCATTTTTCTCCGGAAAACAGGGAGGATTATCATATGAAATTCAGTAATGGATGCTGGCTGCAGAAAGAGCGCTGCGAGTGCTTTTCTCCGGCAGAAGTATATTTTTCAAAAATCGAGAAAGATCAGGTGACGATCTGTGCGCCGACAAGCAAGATCACACAGCGCGGCGATACCCTTGGCGGAATCAACCTCACGATCGTGATTTCAGCACCGTATGAGGAAGTGCTCAGGGTTCAGACTTATCATCACATGGGCGTGCAGAAAAAGGCACCGTCATTTGAGATCGCACCTGCGGAGAGCGGACATTTAAAGGCAGAAGATACGGAGGACAAGCTGGTCATTTCAAGCGGTACACTGCGTCTGGAAGTGCAGAAAGAGAACGGAGCACTCACATTTTACCGCGGTGAGGAGAAAATCACTGCAAGCGGATGGAGAGATCTTGCATACATGAAGACCGACTGGAAAGGTTTTGCCTATGATAAAGGACCGGAAGATGCTTATATGAGAGAGCAGTTATCACTTTCCGTTGGCGAGCTGATCTATGGACTTGGCGAGCGTTTTTCTGCGTTTGTAAAAAATGGACAGAGCGTGGATATCTGGAACGAGGACGGCGGTACTTCCACAGAGCAGTCTTATAAAAATATCCCGTTTTATATTTCCAATAAAGGATACGGTGTGTTTGTAAACCATCCGGAGCGCGTGTCCTTTGAAGTTGCAACAGAGATGGTAACCAAGGTTGAATTTTCCGTACCGGGTGAAAACCTTGACTATTTCCTGATCAACGGGCCGACGATGAAAGAAGTGCTGATGCGCTATACAGACATTACCGGAAAACCGTCACTTCCGGCACCGTGGACATTCGGTCTCTGGCTGTCCACATCCTTTACGACAAACTATGATGAAAAGACAGTCAACAGTTTTGTCGATGGAATGTTTGACCGCAAGATCCCGTTATCCGTATTCCATTTTGACTGCTTCTGGATGAAAGATTTCAACTGGTGTGATTTTACCTGGGATTCAAGAGTATTCCCGGACCCGGAGGGCATGTTAAAACGTCTGAAAGCAAAAGGATTAAAGATCTGTGTCTGGATCAACAGCTATGTGGGACAGGAGTCATCCATGTTCAAAGAGGGTGTCGAGGGCGGTTACTTCTTAAAACGTCCAAATGGCGATGTATGGCAGTGGGATATGTGGCAGCCGGGACTTGCCATTGTGGACTTTACTAACCCTGCAGCCTGCGAGTGGTACAGCAAAAAGTTAGAGGCACTGCTCGATATGGGTGTTGACTGCTTCAAGACCGACTTTGGTGAGAGAATTCCGACAGATGCGGTATATTACGACGGTTCTGATCCGGTCAAGATGCACAACTACTATACATACCTTTACAATAAGGTGGTATTTAACGTATTAAAGAAGAAAAAAGGTGAAAAAGAGGCTGTTCTTTTTGCACGTTCTGCAACTGCAGGCGGACAGAAGTTCCCGGTTCACTGGGGCGGTGACTGCTGGTCTGATTATGAATCCATGGAGGAGAGCCTTCGCGGAGGCCTGTCACTGACAAGTTCCGGTTTTGGATACTGGAGCCATGATATCGGAGGATTTGAGAGTACATCCACACCGGACGTCTATAAGAGATGGTGTGCTTTCGGACTTCTTTCTTCCCATTCAAGACTGCACGGATCTACTTCTTACCGTGTGCCGTGGGCATATGATGAGGAAGCAGTAGATGTGGTACGTTATTTCGCACAGCTTAAGGCATCCTTAATGCCGTATCTGTACCGCAATGCGATCGAGACATCAAAGACCGGTATCCCGATGATGCGGAGCATGGTGCTTGAATTTACCGAGGACAAGAACTGTGCTTACCTGGCAACCCAGTATATGTTAGGTGATTCCTTACTGGCTGCACCAATCTTCCGTGATGACAGCATCGCAGAGTACTATCTGCCGGAGGGAACCTGGACATCCTTACTGACCGGAGAAGTCAAAGAGGGCGGTAAATGGTATACAGAAAAACATGGTTATTTAAGCATTCCTCTCTATGTCAAAGAGGGCAGCATCGTGGCTATGGGTGCAAGAAATGACAATGCGGTTTATGATTATGCGGACGGAGTGACATTCCGTGCTTATGCATTGAAGGATGGCATTCAAGCGGAGACTGTTGTCTATGGAACAGAAAATGAAAAAGAAGCATCTGCAGACGTTGTAAAGAATGGAACTTCCTATGAAATCACAGTGGAGAGCAAAAAGGCATCCAAAGTGGCATTGATGAATGTCGGTGCTCCAAAGCAGGTAAACGGTGCATCCTATACACAGGATGGAGAAAATGTCATCGTAGAGTTTCACGGGGACGGCAAGGCTGAGGTTGTATTTTAATGCAGGAAACATACATTGAAGAAATTTTAAAAGAGCTGACTTTAGAAGAAAAGATCGGTATGATCCACGGTGCGGGTTTATTCCGCACCGAAGGAGTGGAGCGGCTTTCCATCCCACCGCTCTATATGTCGGATGGACCGATGGGAGTGCGCGCAGAATTTGCGGACAATGAATGGCGGAGTGTCGGGACGACGGAAGATTATGTGACTTATCTTCCGTGCAACAGCGCCATTGCATCCACCTGGAACCGTGATCTGGCAAAGAAAGCCGGAAAAGTGCTGGGTGAGGAGGCAAGAGGCAGGGGCAAAGATGTGATCTTAGCTCCGGGCATCAACATCAAGCGGAGTCCGCTCTGTGGCAGGAATTTTGAATATATGAGCGAAGATCCGGGACTCATCGAAGAACTGGTTGTACCGATGATCGAGGGAATCCAGGAAAACGATGTTGCGGCATGCGTGAAGCATTTTGCGGCAAACTCACAGGAAACCGAAAGACTCTGGGTGGATACAATCATCGATGAGACAGCACTGGAAGAAATTTATTTTCCGGGATTTCAAGCGGCGGTAGAAAAGGGACACACCCTTGCTCTGATGGGAGCCTATAATCTGTTAAACGGTGAGCACTGCTGTATGAGTAAATCCCTGCTCAATGAAAAACTGCGGAAAGACTGGGCATTTGACGGTGTGGTAATCTCCGACTGGGGTGCTGTGCACGATACGAAACTGGCTGCAGAGTCCGGGCTGGATCTTGAGATGGATGTCAAGTATCAGTTCGACGAACAGTACATGGCAGAGCCTCTGTTAAAAGCAGTGAAGGATGGAGAAATCGAAGAATCGCTGGTGGATGAGAAAGTGCGCAATATCCTCCGCATGATGCTGCGTTTAAAAATGATCGGACCGGAGAGAAAACATCGTAAGACAGGCGCATACAATACGGAGGAACACCGCAGGGCAGTGCTCGATGTGGCGCGCGAGTCCATGATTTTACTGAAAAATGAAGATCAGGTATTGCCGCTTCAGGCAGAATCCGGCTGTAAGGTTGCCGTGATCGGCGCAAATGCCGCTGCGATCCATTCGAACGGGGGAGGAAGTGCAGAAATCAAGGCACTGTATGAGATATCACCGCTTATGGGAATCAAAAAGTTACTTGGTGGAAATGTGAAAGTTTCCTACGCACCGGGCTATGTGATTCCGGATAAGAAAGAGGCATCTGAGATCAACTGGCAGGCGGCGAGCACGGAGACTGCAGAGAATACCGAAAAGGAAAGCACTGTAAGTGGAAGAACACTGGATGAAAAACAGCAGGAAGCCTTAGCGGAAGCAGTTGCGCTGGCAAAAGCAAGTGACATTGTTATTTTTGTGGGCGGATTGAACCACGATTTTGATGTGGAGGGACTTGACCGCGTGAACATGAAACTGCCATACGGGCAGGATGAAGTAATCGATGCTCTGCTAAAGGCCGTGCCGGATACGGTGGTCTGCATGTATGCAGGTGCACCGGTTGAGATGCCGTGGGCAGAAAAGGCAAAAGCAATCCTCTGGAGCTACTATGCCGGTATGGAAGGGGGAACAGCCCTGGCAGAGATCTTGTCTGGAAAAGTAAATCCATCCGGAAAGCTGGCAGAAACATTTATCCGTGATGCGTCGCAGTGTCCGGCACATACGATCGGAACATTTGGAAAGAAAGACCGTGTGGAGTACAGGGAAGGTGTGATGGTCGGTTACCGTTATTATGACACAAAAAAAACAGATGTCCTGTTCCCGTTTGGTCATGGACTTTCCTATACGGCATTTACCTATCATGATCTTGAAATTATACGGCAGCAGGAAAATGGCAGACAGACCGTGAAAGTTTCCTGTTCGGTAACCAATACAGGAGAACATGCAGGGAAAGAGACCGTTCAGATTTATGTGGCACCGGAACAGAAAAAAGACAGACCGGTTCATGAACTGAAAGCGTTTGAAAAAGTCAGGCTTGATGCCGGGGAAACAAAGAGGATCTGTGTTATTTTGGAGGAAAGAGATTTTTCCCGTTATGACACAGACAAAAAGATGCCGGTTCCGGTAAATGGAACGTATGAAATTCAGGTTGGCGCATCTTCGACAGATATCTGCCTTTGTGGAAAAATAGACCTTTTTTTTGCAGAAGGTTAAATGATGACTATTGAAAAGAAACTCTGACTTTGCTATGATAAAGTCAGGTTTTTTTTATGGGATTTTTTGGGGGCGGATAGGTGAGAATATGTCTGAAAAGAGCAAGGTATTAGTCGTAGATGATAAACAGGTCGAACGTGTCATGATGAAAAGAATTTTGAGCGGTACGTACGAGGTGATAGAGGCAGAAAATGGCAAGGAAGCATTTGAGATTCTTTATGAACGAAGCACGGAGATAACGGCGGTACTTTTAGATATCGTTATGCCGGAGTATGACGGGTATTATTTTCTGGAACGGTATCATAAAGCGCAGATGTATCAGGCAATACCTGTCATTGTACTTACGATGGAGATTGACATTGAGACAGAGATTAAATGCCTGGGCATGGGAGCATGGGATTTTATCCGGAAACCGTATGATGTGGATGTTGTCCGGTTCCGGCTGAAGAATGTGATTGGCAGCAGCAGTCAGAATATCAGCAAAGCGTTAAAGTACCGTGCAGAATATGATATCCTTACCGGCATCTATAATAAGACCCATATGTTTCAGGCGACATCTTCTATGTTAGAGCGATATCCGGACCGGCATTTTGCTTTTGTGCGGATGGATATTGAAAAGTTCCAGCTGATCAATTCTTTCTTTGGAATGAGTGCAGGGGACATGCTGCTGAAATATATTGCAGACCTTTTGATATGTGCAGTCAGAAACCGCAGTGACGTTACCTTTGGCAGGATGGATGCGGATATATTCTGCTTCTGCGTATCCTATGAAAATACAAAAGAACTGGTCGAAAGTTTTGATAAAATGCGTGATATCTTAAGCAGATACCCGCTTGATTTTGATATTGTACCGATATTTGGTGTTTATCTGATCGCTGGAAAGAAAATAACACCGGATCACATGTACGATCGTGCCAACCTTGCGGCAAAGCACTGCAAAGGCAATTATATCCGTAACTATGCATTTTATACACGGCAGATGAGCCAGGAGATCGAGAAGGAACAGCGGATCGTAAACAGCATGAAAAGTGCACTGGAAAATCATGAATTTGTTGTATTCTATCAGCCAAAATACGGGCTCAGCGATAATCAGATCGCAGGAGCGGAGGCGCTGGTTCGCTGGAAACATCCGGAACGGGGAATGATTTCACCGGGAGAGTTTATACCGGTATTTGAACGGAATGGATTTATCACAAAGCTGGATTATTATGTGTGGGAGCAGACCTGCATCCAGCTTAGAAAGTGGATGGATGAAGGAAAGAATCCGCTTCCGATATCCGTCAATCTTTCGAGGGTCAGTCTTTACAACAAAGATATCGTGAATGTGATCTGCAATCTGGTGGACAGTTACCGGATTCCACGCAGACTGTTTCAGGTAGAACTGACAGAGAGCGCATACAATACAAATCCCAAAGCAGTGCAGGATATGATGCAGCGTTTGCGCGAAGAGGGATTTTACATTCTGATGGACGATTTTGGAAGTGGTTATTCTTCTTTAAATGTTTTAAAGGATATTGTGGTTGATGTTTTAAAGATGGACATGAAGTTTTTTGCCGGTGATGACAGGGAAGGACGCGGAGAAAATATCATGGCGGCAGTGATCCGTATGGCAAAATGGCTGAATATGCCGGTTGTTGCGGAAGGCGTGGAACGGATCGAACAGGTGGAATTTTTGCGGAGTATTGGCTGTGAATATGTACAGGGATATTATTTTGCAAAACCGATGCCTGTGGAAGAATACGAAAAACTGCAGTTTGACAGGCCGCATGCGGAGAGAAAGAAAGAGACAGAACGCTTAGTTGACATAGATAGCCTGTGGACGCCGGCCTCCCAGCTGGAGTCACTCTTTTTAAATGCGAAACAGGGTGTGGCTGTCTATGAGTACGGCAAAGAACAGATTGAGATAATACGCGTAAATAATGCGTATTATGAGGTGTTTGGATATCAGAATATCAGTCAGAAAAAAGATATTTTTCAGGGAATTCCAAAACGATATCATAAACGTATTCTGGATGCCTTTTTTTATACAGCAGATAAAGGACGTGAAACACAATGTGAATTTTCCAGGAAGAATGAAGCAGGAGAAGAAATTTTTATATCATTAAAGCTGTATGATGTAGGAATTGTAGGAAATAAACATATCATATATGGTGTTTTCTTAAATGTGACAGAACCAAAACAACTGGAATGGGAATTAGAAAAATACAGGCTGTTATTATCCGGAAAAACGAAAGACAGGGAGATGGAACAGGAAAAAGAACAATCGGAGGAATGATAGAAAAATGTGTGAGGTATTGGAAAAATTAAGAGCATGGGGATGCGATTTAGATGGAGCTTTAGAGCGTTTTTTAGGAGATGAGGAATTATATAAAAGCTGCCTTCCGATGGTGGCGGAGGACGAGTCTTTTGATGGATTAAAAGAGGCACTTGCAGAAGATGAGAGAAAAAAGGCGTTTGACTGTGCACATACTTTAAAAGGTGTCTTTGCCAATATGGGAATCACACCGATGTTTGATACGGTCGAAAAAATTGTAGAGCCGCTTCGTGCCGGAATAAATGATGGACTGATGCCGGTATATGAGGAATTGTCCAGGGAAAGAGAACATCTTAGAAGCATTATCCGGATCGAGGGAGAATAAGACGCGTGAAGATTTATATGACGGATATTGTTCCATTTGGGGATGAAAAGATATTTGCACAGATGCTGCCTTTTATCACGGAAGACCGGAAAAATAAAATAATGCAATTGAAAAAAAAAGAAGACCGGTGCAGATCTTTAGCAGCAGGATTATTGTTAGAGTATGCCCTGAGGGAATATGGAATCAGTCTGTTACCAGGGAAAATGCAGCAGATGTATCTTAGATTCGGAGAGAAAGGAAAACCGGTATTAAATGGAAAAACCGGTATACATTTTAACCTGTCACATTCGGGAAGATATGTGGCAGGTGTTTTTTCAGATAAAGAAGTTGGAATTGATGTGGAACAGATCCGGAAAGGACAGATGAAAGTGGCAGAACGTTTTTTCTGTCCGGAGGAATATCTGGCATTACAAAAGGAAAAAATGAAAAAAGCAGACTGTTATTTTACAGAGTTATGGACAAGAAAAGAAAGTTATATCAAAGCGGTTGGAAAAGGGATGGCATTGGATCTTGCATCGTTTTGTGTACTGCAGGATCAGGTTAAATTTTTAAAAGCGGGGCAGACGGGAGAATGGTATCTGCAAAGCTATGATCCCACAAGTGGATATATATTGTCAGTATGTGCGAAAAAATGTACAAAATGCGAAATTCAATGGATCAGTAAAGAGATGTTTACACAGAAATTTATTTGACGGAAAACTGGAAAGAATTTATAATAATCGCTGAAATGACAAGTAAGGAGGAAGATTCATGTACGACGAATTGACCGAACAGGATATAAAAAAGATGGAAGAGGAGATTGAGTACCGGAAACTTGTGGTGCGCAAAGAGGCCTTAGAGGCAGTGAAGGAGGCAAGAGCGCAGGGAGACTTAAGTGAGAATTTCGAGTACCATGCGGCAAAGAAAGATAAGAACCAGAATGAGAGCCGTATCCGCTATTTAGAGAGAATGATCAAAACAGCAAAAGTGATTTCAACGGATTCTGCAGAGGATGAAGTTGGTATGAATAATACGGTGACGGTTTATTTTGAGGAGGACGATGAGGAAGAAGTTTATAAACTTGTGACCACCGTCCGCGGTAATTCTTTAAAGAATCTGATCAGCAATGAGTCACCACTTGGAAAGGCACTGCTTGGACATAAGGTCGGTGACCGCGTGGAAGTGGCTGTCAATGAGAATTATTCCTATTATGTTGTGATACGAAAGATCGAGAATACCGTGGATGACGGTTCCGATAAATTACGAAGCTTTTAGCAGAAAGAGGGATTTATGAGACTTACAGAATTATTAAATACAGAGAATGTAACGATTTCCTGTGAACTGTTCCCGCCGAAACAGGGTGCACAGTTAGACAACTACAAAAAGATTGTCGGAGATATGGCAGCATTGAAACCAGCATATATGAGTGTTACTTATGGTGCAACCGGCGGAACTTCTGATTATACGGTAGAACTTGCAAATGAAGTGCGAAATGTGAATCATATTCCGGCACTGGCACATCTCACCTGTGCATCTTCGACTAAGGAGAAAGTTGCCTCTGTGATTCAGGAGTTAAAAGAAAAGCAGATTGAAAATGTACTTGCACTGCGCGGAGATATCCCGCAGAATGCGGATTTCCCGCTGCCAAATCAGTATAAACATGCAAGTGAGCTGATCTATGATATCAAATCACAGGGAGATTTCTGTATCGGCGGAGCCTGCTATCCGGAAGGACATCCTGAGTCACAGACATTAGAGGAAGATCTGATCCATCTGAAAGAAAAAGTGGATGCCGGATGTGAGTTCCTCACAACACAGATGTTCTTTGACAATAATATTCTTTATAACTTTATGTACAAAGCACTAAAACATGGAATCGATGTTCCTGTCGTAGCAGGAATTATGCCAATCACCAACGCAAACCAGGTAAAACGGAGCATTGCCTTGTCCGGAAGTTTGGTACCGCGCCGTTTCCTTGCAATCGTTGACCGTTTTGGAAGTGACCCGGCTGCCATGAAACAGGCAGGTATCGCCTACGCGACAGACCAGATCATCGATCTGATCGCAAACGGTGTCAATCATGTGCATATTTATACGATGAACAAACCGGATGTCGCAGGAGCGATCCTTGAGAACCTTTCGGATATTTATGTGAGGGATTAGTACGGCTATTTGTTTCCGGGCAAAATATATAGCTTTTATGAAAAAAATAATATCATTAGCTGCTTAGAAATGGAGATTAGTGTGAAAAATAAGATTTTTCACACGCAAGATTTGTGCTTACGCACAAACTT
>OLZI01000398.1_pt1 | contig 30201 bp, 18 predicted proteins | sample 1674061 | NCBI WGS metagenome assembly OLZI01 (sample SAMEA103958139, study PRJEB25191) | human gut metagenome | biome: human-associated habitat [ENVO:00009003]; feature: intestine environment [ENVO:2100002]; material: feces | place: Germany | collected 2013/2015 | reverse complement strand
GGATGTAAATAAATGCCGGAATACCGATCCACCATACAACAGGATTGCCGAAAGCACTGATTCCCTCTTTGACTGCATCGGTCAGATATCCGGAATAGTACCAGATCGGGCGGACCATAGTGGGCCACTGATACCAGGAAGAGGAATAAGGATGCGTTGCCTCCAGGCCGCTGTGATAGTTGAACATGGAAGTCTGGTTGGTCAGCATACGGTCAAAAAGTCCCGGATGGGAATTGTCTACAAATGGCAGGTAGGACAACAGATAGATCACTGCCGGAACCAGCACGAAAAAGGTCAGGCAGAAGTCGATCGTCTTTACCGTATAATCCGGGAATTTCTTTACAATCTGCTGATGCTCCATGCCGTTGGTGCTTTTTCCGGGATGGGCTTTGGCATAGAGGTATTCCCGGTAGCGTCGCAGCAGATGCGCAAAAAACAGCAGTGCCAGTCCACAGCCCGCATAGATACCGGTCCATTTGCTGGCAATTCCCAGTCCCATGCAGATGCCGCATAAGCCCAGAGGCACAAAGGTCTTATACAACGGTGTATCGTAAAAACTCATAGAACAATAGTAGTACATAAAATAGTACATTGCAATCACAAAGAATGTGATATAAACATCGATGGTGGCAATCCTTGTCTGCGTAAAATGCATAAAATCAAAGGCAAACAGGAAGCAGGCCAGAGCTGCCGCAGGAGTATTCCTTGTCATTTTTTTCCCCAGCAGGTAGATAAACGGCAGCATGGCAATGCCGAACAGAGTACCCATGATACGCCAGCCGAAAGGATTCATTCCAAAGATGGCAACACCCAGGGCGATGAAGATCTTGCCCAGAGGCGGGTGGGTATTTTCGTAGGTCGGCAGGCCGTGAAGGAACTCGTAAGCCGTGCGTGCGTGATAGATTTCATCGAAATACATGCTGTTGCGGAAGGAATAGCGTTCCGGGTACAGATCGCTTTCGTCAAACAGTGTAGGGTAGGCATCTGCGTTCAACGGGCGTGTGATGTTGCCATTCGCGTCCAGGAAGACCAGTTCAATCAGAGAGGCATCATTATCCGTCAATGACAGACGCAGATATCTGGTTGTGGCAGACATATCAGAAGTACTGTTTTCTGTGGCCTGTGTCAGCAGATCCTGCAGGGAGACATCCTGCCAGGTGAAGACATTGTTTAAAATGATCTCACCGAGATAAGTCCAGGAGTCTTCGGCATTACTTTTGACATCCATCCCAAAATGTCGCTGGTGCCAGGGAGCCAGATAACTGGCCATAGTCACAGGCAGCGCATCTTCGGGGAATTCCAGCTCGATGGCCTGTAATTCTCCCGACATATCGTAAGTTGTTGTCGGAGCTTTGCGGTCTCCCAGATCATAGAGGGCAAAGCAACTGTACAGAATACCGATTGCCAGCAACAGGCACAGATCCGGTTTCGTGAAACGGATTCTCTCTTCGGAAGGAATGGGCTCCAGGGGAGAGAGAAAATATTCTCGAAGTCTTTGTCCGAGTCCTGCGGCAGATCTTGTGGAAGCAGTATGCCCGGAAGCTCTACGGCCTATCGTGGGCTGCGGCTTTGCATCGGTGGCAGCTCCTGCTTCACCGTGAACATAATATTTCCAGATGATCTTATAGAAATAATACAGGCAGCACAACATTCCGGCAGATACCAGCAGAATGATGGGAGCCTTGCGGTCATAATTCTGCGGATCGTAATGGTACAGCACATTGGCGGTGTTGTAAAAATGCAGCACTGCAAATCCACTGAAGCATTTCCAGAGAGGTGTAGAGGGCCGGTACAGGCAGCAGAAAAGCAACAGGGCCAGACCGGGATACATATAACGCTCATGCATACGGACGGAGAACAGGAACATCGTCAGGATGATAAAGGCACCGAGACAGAAATATCTTGAAGGCTCTTTCCGGCAGCGGGCTGCAATAAGGAAGGTAAAGAGTACGATCAGCAGGATCACGATAGTGCCCCAGGTCTTACAGGGCAGGAAGAGGAAAATCGTGTTCTGGTCGACCCAGTTCATTCCTAATAGTCCCCAGAAATTGTAGGCATTGATGGCTGCATATTCATAGGATCCCAACGTTGAAGTATATTGTGAGATTGCAGCGGTTAATCCGAAAGGAGCGCACAGAAGGAGCATCCCGCAGATGACAACCAGACCACCGCACAAATTATAGAAGAATTTCCGCCAGGAAAAATCCTGTAAGAACACATGGTCCCAGATCCCTGCCAGCAGTACCGGCGTGAAGATCAGCATCTGTGGCTTTAACAGGACACCCAGTCCGTAGACAGCATAGGCAGGAAGCAGGTTTCCCTTCATGAGGAACAGGCACATAAGGATGATCATCAGCGTGTATACGGAATCCACCTGTCCCCAGCAGGAAGAATTCAGAATGACCGCCGGCTGGAACAGATACGCAGAGGCAGCAAAGATTCCCTGCAGATCGGAAAAATGCAGTCGCTTTACCGCCTCTCTGTAGAGTAGAAACCCACAGGCAATATCACAGAGAATTGCGGGTAATTTTAACAGTAAAATATGCAGATCGGAATAATAAGGAATCTGCAGCAGAGATCGTAACGCTCCGATCAGATACAATACATACATGAAACCTGGCGGATAGTCCGTAAACATCTCGGCAGAATAGAACTGCCCTGGCCCTAAAGTGAAAATCCGGTCAGCCCAGGCTGCAAAACAGGCGATATCATTACTGAAGCCGTGGGTGGTGTATGCAAGGAGCAGGCGCAGAAGCAGGGCACCTCCAAATACAAGCAACAGAAGAGAACGCCGGTTGCCTGTATTGTGGAAATGAGAACTGTTCTGAAAGCCTGTATAGCAGACACCGCACAAAAGCAGTGAAAGCAGTGCAAAAAGATGTATCATAAGATTTTATTCCCCCAATAGTTTCTTATTTAAAGTCATACCTTAAAAATATCAAAAAATAACTCTTTCGTAAAGACGAATGCGGAAAAATAAGGTATAATCATTAACAAATTATAACGATTCTTGCAGGAAGGGGAAACTGGCATGAAAAATAAAAAAGCGGAAAATGCGATCACAGCAGTGCTGGCGGCAGCGGTACTGCTGACCGGAGGAATGAGTCTGCATTCTTATCTGTCAGAGCAGAGAGCAAAAAATGAATACGATGCCATCCGCCAGGAGGTGGTGGCAGAGCCTGCGGCGGGGGAAACACAGGAAGAGATTGCGGAGAAAAATTATCCGGAGCTGCAGATCGACTTTGCCGAACTTATCAGGACCAACCAGGATTTTCGTGGATGGCTCTATTTCCCGGCATTGGACATCAGTTATCCGGTGGTACAGGGGGAGGACAATGACTATTATCTGAAGCATTCCTTCGAGGGGGAGAGTGTGAATGCTGGATGCATTTTCATGGACTGTGGGGCTTCAGCAGACTGGTCAGACAGGAATACCTTTGTATTCGGACATAATATGCGGGATGAGAGCATGTTTGGGGCTTTTAAAAATTTGCTGAAGGGGACGGCAAGCTGCGAGGAGAATCCTTACTTCTATATATACACGGAAGATAAAGTCTACATTTATGAGATTTTTTCCTATTATGAAACAAAGAGTACCAGTGACCGTTTTGCCACGTTTACCTCAGATGCCTCCTATGATGATTATGTGCAGTGGGCCACGGAACATTCCCTGTATGCTTCAGATGCAGACTTAAGTGACAGGGGAAATATCGTATCCCTATCTACCTGCTACGGCTCATCCGGTACAAAAAGGCGGGCTCTGATCCATGGAGTCCTGACAGAAACGGCTGTATACTAAGGCTTATGTTACAAAAATAGCAAATGATACTGAAAAGATCAAAAATATAATAAAAATCTGAACCTTTTTTGAAATGGCGCCAGTCTTAATGATTGTAAAGAGGAACGAAAACGTTTAAAGACGTTGAAACACGCAGTTTCATTGAGGGAGAAATCAGATGAGCAGATTTAGCAAGTATGTAAGGGAAAAAGTGGTAAAGGTTCTGGTGACAGCACTGGTTGTAGGTTCTGTTGCAGGGAACGAAGGGATTGCTGTGCAGGCAGCAGGTGCGGATTTAAATGATCCATTTTCATTTGTATTATATACAAATGAATTTGTATCCTCAAATCTGGACCATATTGAGGGAAATGCCGCAATTAGAGAATTAAAGGTTTCCATGGTAAGCTATGGGGGAAAATCTTATCTGGGAGATCTTTCTGCTCCGAATCAGATTCTTAAATATACAGCGTCAGGCAGAACAGACGAAAAGGAACTGATAATTCCGCTTACTAATTCTGACGGAACACAGAACTCTGTTGAGCGGGAAGTGACTGGACAGGGTTATAATATTATAGCTGGTGAAAATAAATTATATACTGGAAATCTTCTGAAGAACTGTGAGGTATGGGATACAGATATTGCATCTGAGATCAGCAATGTCCTGGCAGGTAATATGGTACAGAAAAGCAACGACTTGTATGCTTTGGCGGATGAAAATAACGATACACAACTGGTATTGAATGTAACAAGTGCTGAGTTAAATACCAGGATGGAAGACTATGACAAAGAGATCACCGGCGCAGCTTTTTATGGAAAAACAGTTGTGGTAAATGTAAGTGATTCCGGAACTGTGAATATTACCGGCTGGATGAATGCGCATGGTGCAAAAAAGCAAGCATTGGAACATCAGCTGTGGGCAGACAGAATTATTTGGAACTTTGGCAATGCAACAGAAGTTAATGTAAATTCTATTTTCGGATATATTTTGGCTCCGAATGCAACTGTCTATAATGGCGGAACTGTTGTCGGAGGCATCATAGCGGATAAGTATAAGCAGGGTGGAGAGATTCACTGTCCGTGCGAACCGGATGAGCCGGAACCTACGCCTACGCCGACGGTACCGGTGGTAACCGAGGAGCCTACGCCTACGCCGGTAGTAACCGAGGAGCCTACGCCTACGCCGGTAGTAACCGAGGAGCCTACGCCTACGCCGGTAGTAACCGAGGAACCTACACCAACAGCAACACCAACAGCAACACCTGACACCCCGGATGAACCCGATACTCCGGATGATACACCAGATGATCCCGGCACCCCGAATGATCCCGGTACCCCGGCAGATCCCGGCACACCGGCCGGTGGAATCCCGGATACCCCGCAGGTACTTGGTGCAAGACGCCGCAGAATGGTGACCATCGAGGATGAGACAGTTCCCTTGGCGGACAGAGCAGTCCTCGGAGCATCCAGACGACCGCAGACCAGCGATGACTCCGATGCCTGGAATCTGGGCTTTGCCTTTTCCCTGACGAGTCTGGGAGCATGGCTTGTTCTTAAGCGAAAAGAACATTAAACAGGAACGGAACGACAGCCGATCTTAGCTGTAAAAGTATAAAAGGATCAGAATCTTGAAAAATTTTTCAAATTCTGGTCCTTTTTTCCATTTGGCGCAGTCTTCCTTATTAGGAGAGTAAAAAGAAGTAATAAAAACAGAAATACTGGTTTTGAGGGGAAACAGAAATGAAGTTAAAAAACGTAATACAGACCAAACTGGCAAAAACTCTGGTAGCGGCACTGATGATCGGCAGCATCTCCAACACCGGATTTACGGTACAGGCGGAAGAAGCAACGCAGAATGAGCAGAACGATGTTGTTGAAATGGCAAGTGTAAGCGGAAACGACAGCGTTGTTGCTGTAAAAGAGAAAACCTATCCCACCATCAAAACGGTGATTCTTGCTGGAGGCACCATGGCAAAATATGTGGGAGGACAGGTAGCCAGCCCCAACGTATGGCCCAATAATTACAAGCCGGCAAACGGAGATTTTTCATTGTTTGCAGGTCATAAGATGACTTTGGATGATGCTGAAACCTTTAAATATCTTTCTGTGGATAATACAGGTGTAGATGCCGAAGGAAAGTTAACCGGAAGTAACGGAGCAAGCTGGCAGTGCGTTGGATTCGTAGCATTAGATGTAAACAAATATTCTGACTGCAAGCCCGCAGATTTGTTACACTATGTTTATTACGGTGGAGACAGCGAAGGCACTTCCTATTATAAAGAAAACTGCGGAAAAACCCTTGAGGATGTAAAACAGTATGTGAATGACAACAACGGCGTCTTGTATGGTGAAAATGTAACGGAAAGTTTTATGGATCAGTTGCTCACCACCGGTCGGTCCTTCAGTGGAGTCACCATTGCCACGGTATGGTATGTGACCACACCCACAGAGACCTGGATCAATTATGACGGATACGATTACAGGATTCCCGGGGTATCCGCAGTAGATTATTATGAATATCCCACGGGAACGGTAACTTTTGAACAGAATGAGAACGGCGCAGTGTTCCATTATATTTCCGAAGGTATTACCATTACTACAACTCCGGAACTGGAACAGCATTGGGAAAGCGGCACCGGCAGGGTGACCTATGATGCAACGATCACCATTACGATCCACAGCAATGCCCCGGACAAGGTAAGAATCAATCTGTCCGATGCCATCGGTTATCTGAACGGTACCGTGGCAGGAGGAAATGCGGCAGAGCCCGGAGATACCCTGTACTACAACATAAAGCTGGTAAATGAGAGCAATAAGGAGTATCAGTATGATCCTGCAAAGGCCACGATCGGTACGATCCCGGCGGCGCCTAAGGCAGGAGAGAAAGTAACGGTTCTGTCCAGTGGTTTTGAAGGTTATGAGATCGGTGAAGTGGGAGCGTTCTGTACATTGCCCCGCCGTATTTTAAATGCTCCGTTACGGGATCTCGGAATCACCGCAGGCAAGGTTACGGATGCGATTGTCGGAGAGGCTCTTTTGAAAAAAGGATATGGCAGCGAAGAAATGAAGCCGGAAGAGGTTACGCGGAGCTGCCTGGCACAGTATTACTTAGACTGGTTCAACAATACTTCCAGAGAAGAAGGAAATAAGGTCTACGGCTTTTCAGAACTTACGGCAGAGGAACTGGCAATCCTGACCAACGGAACCGCCGATACCACAGTAGCGGAGAGCTGTTCTGCAGTAGCAGATGCTTTATATTACACGACATATCATAATGTATATACTTTTGACGGTGAAGGTCTGTATGACCGGATGCTGAAAAACGGACAGGAAGGTTCCTATGCAGATACTCTGGTATCCGACCTGTTAAAGGACGGAGAAGTGAAGATCACCACTAACCTTAACGGTGTGTTGGCCAACAACGGCTATCAGATGACCAGATACGGCTTCGGAATGCAGTTTGAATTGTCCAGAGAGCCGGAGGTTACTCCGCCCGTGACTACCAGCCCGGAACCTACTCCCAGTGCTACTCCGGAGCCTACGCCGACAGGCACACCGGATACCACACCCACGACGCCGACCACTACTCCGACCGCACCCCCGGATACTCCGGACGATTCGGATGATTCCGATACCCCGGATACTCCCGGTACACCGTCTGAGCCGGCAACCCCGGTAACACCTCAGGTGCTTGGTGTAAGACGTCAGCGGGTTGTAAGCATTACCGATGATCCTACACCATTGGCGGACAGAGCAGTCCTGGGAGCTTCCAGAAGACCCAGGACCGGCGATGATTCCAATACATGGAATCTGGGCTTTGCCCTTTCCTTGACAGGGCTGGGAGCATGGCTTATTATTAAGAAAAAGCAATCATAACGAATAAACATATATTTACTATAAACAATCAAGGAAAGAAGAGGTAGAACAAATGAAAAAAAGATGGATGAGTCTTGTTCTGACAGTCATCATGGTGCTGAGCCTTGCAGGCTGCGGCAAGAGTACAGAATTATCCTCTGTAAGCCGTGATCCTGCCACGGATGACGGAACTGTCTGGTTCGATGAAGAGGCAGTGGCACTGGCGGGTTCTGTGAGAAAAGCCGGTATGAGTGAAGCTGAGCTGGCCCGTGCAGATGAACTTCGTGCCATGGCTATCGATGCGTTGGATATTGTAAACGCGAAGAGAGCAGAGAACGGCCTGGCAACACTGAACTGGAGCAACGGTCTGGAGTCCTGCGCTATGGTAAGAGCAACCGAAGCAGCTTCCAAGTTCTCCCATACCAGACCCAACGGTAAGGACTGGTACACAGTGAACAGTGAACTGATGTGGGGCGAGAATCTGGCGAAGGGCTATGATTCCGCACAGAGTGTAGTAGATGCCTGGATGGCTTCTCCTACACACGCAGCGAATATCCTGGCAGGCGATTTTACCACCTGCAGCATTGCGGTCTATGAGACCAATGGCAAGTTGTATTTTGCCCAGGAGTTCGGCTATTAACAGGGTATTTCTTATCATGAGGGGATAGAGAGATAAATGACAGGAGAGAGTTGATATTCTTAACGGAATATTAACTCTCTTTTTGGGCTTCAAAAGATAGAAAATTTTCCTGAATCATGGTAAAATAAAATCAACATATAAAATTAAGTATCTCTGCAGAAGATCACTGTTCCAAAATGAAGGAAATGCATGGGATATCCGGGCGCTGCCGGACAAGTGGTCACTTCACAGAGTACAGGAAAATAAAGCATATAATAAAAATGCAGCGCAGAAATGAGGACATATGAGTACAAAAGCATCACAGAAGGGCACAAAGGGGCAGACACCCGGCATGACGACGATCCGGGAACGTCTGCAGAAGGCAATCAGCAGGCTGGTAGTGTTCTCGATTATTCCGTTGGTCATCCTTACCGTGATCCTGAATCTGTCCAGTACCATGAGAACACTGGAAGGCGATATGCTGGTGGTGGCAGAGATCTCTGCAGACCGTATCAAAGAGGAACTACGGGTGACAACAACGATCGTATCCGAACTCGGATGCAGCTATCAGCTGTCTTCTCCAGTATTTACCCAGGAGCAGAAGCAGCAGTATATCAACCAGCGTGTGGAAGCTTATGGAATGGTCAGAGGCAAGCTGATCGGCGCCAACGGTATCTGTGCTTATGACGGAACCGATTATAGTGACCGTGATTATTTTAAGAGATCCATGCAGGGAGAGGTCGTGGTATCGGATCCCGTGATTGCAAAGACAGACGGTAAGCTCAGCGTTATCATTTCCGCACCCGTATATGCAGACGGAGATAAGAATGGTGATATTGTCGGCGTGGTATTCGTTGTGCCGGATCCGGAGTTCTTAAATGATATTGCTGCGGCAGTCTCTGTCAGTAAGAATTCCGAGTGCTATCTGTTGGGAGAAACAGGTATCACCATTGCTCACTGTGATTCTGCGATTGCCCAGGAGCAGAAGAGCAACATTGAACTGTCTCAGACGGACAGATCTTTGCGGGGAATTGCAAAGGTAGAGCAGAAGATGATGACCGGAGCAACCGGATATGGCACTTATATGAAAGGCGGAACCCTCACAATACAGGCTTATGCACCAATAGAAGGAACCAATGGATGGAGCGTGGCAGTAAATGCACCACTGACAGATTTCCTTGGTTCTACCGTTGTATGTATTGTCATTGGTGTAGCAATAGGTGCTGCAGCTTTATGTTTCAGTGTGCGCAGGGCAAAAAAGATCGGTCAGGCGATCGGTGAACCGGTGGCAAAGTGTACCGAGAGATTACGTCTGTTGGCTGAGGGCGATCTGCATACTCCGGCACCAGTGATCCGGACACAGGATGAGACACAGATCCTGGCAGAGGCTACCGCCGCATTATCCGGTAACCTGCAGAAAGTGATTGGCGATGCGGATTATCTGTTGGGAGAGATGTCACAGGGCAATTTTGCACTGACTACAGGTTGCGCAGAAGCCTATGTGGGAGACTTTCAGGGACTGTTGGAATCTATCCGTAAGCTGAACCATAAGCTCAGTGAGACACTTAATGAGATCAAGACGGCAGTGGGACAGGTATCTCTGGGGGCAAACCAGATGGCAGATGCTGCCCAGGGACTTGCGGAAGGTGCTACCGACCAGGCCGGTTCCGTAGAGGAACTGCAGGCTACCATCACGAATGTAACCGAGATCGTGGAGAAGAATGCCAAGGCACTGGGAGGTTCTTACCAGAAGGCTATGGATTACCAGCAGCAGGCGAAGGACAGCGGAGAGGAAATGAAGGGTCTGACAGATGCCATGCAGCGTATCAACGATACTTCCAGGCAGATCAGCGATATTATCGGTGAGATTGAGGATATCGCATCCCAGACGAATCTGTTGTCCCTGAATGCAGCCATTGAGGCAGCCAGAGCAGGAGAGGCCGGAAGAGGCTTTGCAGTGGTTGCGGATCAGATCCGTAAGCTGGCAGATGACAGTGCACAGTCTGCGGTACATACCAGAGAATTGATTGAGACTTCCCTGCAGGAGATTGAGCATGGCAACCAGATCACGGACAAGACAGCCGAAGCATTGCAGAAGGTCGTGGAAGGCATTGAGGATCTGGCCAACGAGTCCAAGAAAGCCATGGAAGAATCCAAGGCACAGGCAGATGCCATGATGCAGATCGAACAGGGCATTGAACAGATATCCACAGTGGTGCAGAACAACTCTGCGACCGCAGAAGAAACTTCTGCCACCAGTGAGGAATTGTCTGCGCAGGCCACCAACATGAACGAGCTGACCGCAGCATTCCAGTTAAGAGATCAAAATGTACGATGATTCGGTGTAATGAATTCTGAAGATATGACATACAATGCTTAATAGAAACAAGCATTGGAGGCAGCCGTGTTCGAAAAACAGAATATACAGGAAACCGTAAATGAACTGAAAAGTGACGCAGTGAAGGGCCTTACCGATGGTGAGGCCTTTCGTCGTTTACAGCAAAATGGCAGAAATGAAATGAAAGCTGCCAGAAAAAAGACGAAAATACAGCTTTTTCTGGAGCAGTTAAAGGACCCGCTGATCTACATATTATTGATCGCAGCTGTGGTATCCGTCTTTCTGGGGGAGCTCAGTGATGCCGTGATCATCGGCACTGTGGTAGTGGTCAATGCCCTGGTGGGCATGCTGCAGGAGGGAAAAGCCCGAAAGGCACTGGAAGCGTTGAAAAAGCTGACCAGTCCACAGACTATAGTGATCCGGGATGGAATACGCAGAGAGATTCCGGCGGCGGAGCTGGTGACAGGGGATCTGGTAGACCTGGAGGCAGGGGCACAGGTACCTGCGGATATACGGCTGACCAGAAGCTCCAATCTGCAGGTAGAGGAATCCGCCCTGACCGGAGAATCGGTACCTGTGGAAAAAGATGCGCTGTTTCTGGCAGACTGCAGACACGAGATTCCATTGGCTGAACGGGTCAATATGGTATATATGTCTACTGTGGTGACCCATGGCCACGGAGAAGGAATCGTGACAGCTACGGGCATGGCCACGGAGATCGGCAGGATCGCCTCCATGATCACAGATGCGGAAGAGGAAATGACACCGTTACAGAAACGTCTGGGGGATATGGGAAAGCTTCTGAGTATTTTATCGCTGGGAGTATGTGCGGCATTGTTTCTGCTGGCGGTATTTCAACACAGAAATATTCCGGAAATGCTGCTGGTGGCGATTTCCCTGGCGGTGGCTGCGGTGCCGGAAGGTCTGCCGGCAGTGGTGACGATCTGTCTGGCATTGTCAGTGACCAGAATGGTCAAAGTACATACGATCATCCGCAGACTGCCTTCCGTTGAGACTCTGGGAGCGGTCAGCGTGGTCTGCTCGGATAAGACCGGCACACTGACCCAGAACCGGCTCACGGTGGAAAAATGCTGGTGGTATGATGTGCTGGAGGATGCTGCCGGCAGCAATGGAAGGGGAGAATCCCGATGCGTACAGGAGATGCTCCGGGGAATACTGTTGTGCAATGATGCTTCCCTGCAGGGAGAGCAACGGATCGGAGATCCAACGGAACTGGCGCTCTTAGACTTCGGAGAGAAGATGGGGATGCATAGAGAACGTCTGGAGAAGCAGTACCCCCGCTATGATGAAAAGCCTTTCGATTCGGACCGGAAGATGATGACGACCTATCACAGAATCCCGAAAAACGGAGGGCATAAGGGAAGCATTGCCTATACGAAGGGGGCACCGGATGTGATCGTACAGCACTGCACCCATATTTTACAGGACGGAAGAAGTGTGCCAATGACAGCCGGACAGAGAAAAAGGATCAGTGAGGTTGTAGAACTCATGAATTCCCTGGCGCTTCGGACACTGGCGGCAGCACAGAGCGGAAACACTCCCGGGTGTGGGGAAGAAGGTATGACATTCCTGGGAATCGTGGGGATGCGTGATCCTGCCAGACCGGAGGCGGAGGAAGCGGTGGAGATTTTCCGCCGTGCAGGTGTATCTACAGTAATGATCACCGGGGATCATGTGGATACCGCCTATGCCATTGCCAGACAGCTGGGGATTGCAGGGCATCGCAGTCAGTGTATTACAGGGGAAGAACTGAATCATCTGGATGATGCTTCTTTTGCCAGGAGGATCAGGAATATCAGGGTTTATGCCAGAGTGACTCCGGCCCAGAAGGTACGGATCGTGAAGGGGCTGCAGCAGAATGGGGAGATTGTGGCCATGACAGGGGATGGTGTGAACGATGCTCCTTCTCTGAAAGCAGCAGATATCGGTGTAGCCATGGGAACCGGCGTGGATGTGGCTAAACAGGCGGCGGACATGATATTGACGGATGATAATTTTGCAACGATTGAAAAGGCAATCGAGGAAGGCAGAGGCGTCTATGAAAACATCCGCAAGTCGGTGATATTTTTACTGTCCTCCAATCTCGGGGAACTGATGACCATGTTCGCAGCAGTGGCTCTGGGGCTGGCTTCCCCTCTAAAATCCAGTCATATACTGTGGATCAATCTGATCACGGATTCCCTTCCGGCGTTGGCACTGGGAGTGGATAAAAATGACGGAAAAAGCCTGATGCGCTGTCCTCCAAGAAAAGCAGCGGAGAGTCTGTTCGCCCGGGGCGGAATGGCCTGTACCTTACTCTATGGAGCGCTGATCACCGGTATCGGTCTGGCGGCATTTCTGGTATTGCCCTGTGGAATCCTGGCAGGCAGGGGAGAACTGTCCTGGAATCTGTCTGACTGGGTGGAGGGACTTCGTGAATTACTGTCCCGGGAAAAAATACTTGCCCGATCCCAGACCTATGCTTTTACAGTACTGGGAATGTGCCAGCTGTATCATGCAGTGGGAATGCGGGATATGCAGAAGTCCGTATTTGCCATGAGACCCTGGGATAATCCGCTGATGGTGTTGGCCTGTGTTATTGGATTTGCGCTGCAGTTTGCGGTAACGGAAGTACCGTTTCTCATCGGAGCGTTCGGAACCTCCCATCTGTCCGGACAGGAATGGCTGCTATTGAATGTACTGGCAGCATTTCCACTGCTGGCTCATGAGCTGGTAGTAATGTTACGGAAGTGAGTACGCTTATCCGGGCTTACCGACGATTCAGAACGATAATTCGCCCTATAACTTCAGGCAGATATTCTTGCGTATGCAAGCATCTGCCGAATACCCTGCCTGAAGCTACATGGCTCTGAATAGTCGTAATATTCAGAACCCCATTCGTAAAATCGCATCTCCGATGCTTTCCTTTTGCTCATGTGGTTACTTCGCCACATAAATATAGCCAGAGGATCTTACGAATGCAAGCATTCGACGTTCCTCCGGTTATATTTACGTGGCTCTGAATATTTACAAAAAGTTAACATTTTCCTTGTATGGAGTTTATAGTCAATAGTTACAATAAAATTGACAAATAACTTTCATGGGAGGGCAATGTGATGAAAATTATCAGAAAAACAGCGATTGTTATGCTTCTCTGCCTCTATTTTCTGACATATGGTGTATTGCCGCAGGTACAGGCCGCAAGTAAAGACGCTCCTGTGATCGTGGTAGCGCATCGGGCGGGGGCAAAAGTAGCTCCGGAGAACACGGTGGCGGCCCTGGAACAGGCCATCCGGGATGGAGCGCCTATTGCAGAGATTGATGTGCAGCAGTTGTCGGACGGAACCCTGATCGTTATGCATGACAGTAATTTTAAACGGACCACAGGAGAGGATATCTGCGTATGGGATGCGGAGGCAGATGCTCTCAAAACCCTGGAAGTGGGCAGCGGTTTTTCGGCAGCATACCGGGGAGAACAGATCCCGACACTGGAAGAAATGCTTGCCTGTGCCAGAGGCAGGATCACTCTGATGATCGAACTGAAATATACCGGACAGGAGGATGCACTGGAGGAAAGCGTGCTGACTCTGCTGCAGGATTATGATATGGTGGATGAGTGTATTATAGGCTCCATGAACAAGGGAATCCTGCAGAAAATGAAGGAGCTGGAACCGGGGATTTCAACAGTTTTTATTGCCCATGATCTGGAAGAAGAGGATTATGAGCTGGACTATGCCGACAGCTATAGTATCGAGGGGAGAAATCTTACAGTGGATATGGTAGATGCCATTCATTACTGCGGAAAGTCGGTATACGGGTGGACAGCCAATACTTCCGGTGCCATGCTTCGGATCGTAAACTGTGGGGCGGACGGTGTGATCACGGATGATGTGAGATTATTACAGACATTTTTGAGAGAACAGGCTTGCCGTAAAGCGTTTGCAAGTGTATACTGATTAATTATAATGAGGGGAAGAATACGGAAGCAGGTTGGCGTATATGAGTAAAATATGGGAATTTTTCGAGAATCTGGGTGAATATGTATATGTGGCAGATGCAGAGACTCATGAATTGATATATATGAACAAGAAGACTCTGAAGAGCTATGGATTTCAAAGTCTTGAAGAGATCATTGGGTTAAAGTGTTATGAGATATTGCAGGGAAATTCTCTGCCCTGTGGCATGTGTAATAATGAACAGTTAAAGCCGGGTTTTTTTAAGGAATGGGAATATTACAATCCGCTGCTGCGAAGAGAACTTCATATCAAGGACACACTGGTAGAAGATGACGGGAGAAAATACCGTATGGAAATCGCCATAGATTGTGGCAATCTGAATGGGAGAGGGCACAAATCCGAAGATTACCGTAATATGGAGGCTGCGTTGAATGAAGCCATCCGTGTGGCACAGCGGCAGGAGAGCATGGATCAGACATTGCAGGTGCTGCTGGAATTCGTCGGAAAGAATCTGGAAGCGGAACGGGCCTATATTTTTGAAAAGGATGACCACGATCATGACCACAATACATACGAATGGGTAGCCAAGGGAGTCGCACCGGAAAAGGATACCCTTCAGGATCTACCGCCGGAGATCTGTGCGGAATGGTATCGGAAGTTTGATGAGAATCAGAGTATTGTCACAGAGAATCTGGAAGAAATGAAAGATGTGGATCCGCAGATGTATGAAGTTCTGGTAAGACAGAATATTCATTCCCTGGTGGTGGTTCCGCTTTATGATGATGGGAAAGTAATCGGCTTCTACGGAGTAGACAATCCTTCGACCAGATATTTTGAATTTGTGTCGGAGATGCTGCAGATCATGGGACACTTTATCGTATCGTCCCTGAAGCAGAGAAATCTGGTACGGGAGCTGGAAGTGATGAGCTATTCGGATCCGCTGACGACATTGGGGAACCGTTATGCTATGGAGAGGTACATTGAGCAGGTGGACCATACCGAGCCCATCGGCGTGGTATACTGTGATATTACAGGATTAAAACGGATCAATGACAGTGAAGGCCATTCCGCCGGAGACCGCCTGATCCGCAGGTGCTGTGACTGCCTGAAACGTGTATTTGAGGGAAATGGAATGTTCCGTATCGGCGGAGATGAACTGGTGGTTCTGTGCACCGGAATTTCTGAAAAGGAATTCTATCAAAAGGTGGAGGAATTAAAAACAGAGCTGGCAGCTCATGATGTCTCCATGGCAGTAGGAGCAGCGGTGAACACTCTGGAAGCCGTGGGAAAGGATCATCTACTGACGGAGTCCGAGAGACGGATGTATCAGGACAAGGCAGAATACTATCGCAGTACAGGGCTGGACCGCAGAAAGATCTGAGAATGGAAATCTCCAAAGCTATTTTGAAAGTTTATATGTTGAGAATTTCTATCAGGCAGTTCCCTTGACGGGAACTGCTTTTTTCTATATTATTTATATAGGTTAGCTACGACTAACTCAATGACTTTTGGATGGCAGGAGGTGAAGCGCTGATTGAGTCAGGAAACGTGGGAGATCCTGTGTGAAATGGAAGCAGACGATGTGGAACTACAGTTGGCTTTGCAGTGTGCACCGCTGATCACGGGACTTAAGATTTCCAATCTGCTGACGATTTCCCCGGAAGGCTTTACACAGGTGGGAAGGATCGTTGAAGGCAGTGTGCTTTCCCTGTATCCCTTGTTGGAGACAGAGGAGAAAATGGTAATACTGTTGTATCGGGAAGACCGGCTGGAAAAGTATCTGAAAATGCCGCAGGTAAAGAAACTGCTGCGGGAGGCAGGGTACGAATCCGATCGACTGGAGGATATTTTGCCGGTATTTTGCGATCGTTATGAAACCTATACAGAGAGAGGGAAGCCGTTCCCCCACGAACTGGGATTGCTGTTAGGATATCCCCCGGAGGATGTGGAAGGATTTATCAGACATCAGGGGAAGAACAGCCTCTGCACCGGTTATTGGAAAGTATATGCGGATAAAGAAGGAAAACAGAGACTTTTTGAAAAATATGAATATGCCAGGGAAAATTTGATCTAGCTGTTGCATTATGGATTAAAGATGACAGAAATCATAGATATCTGCGGATGTACCGCAGCATAGAAACAGGCACGGAAAGGTGCGGAAGGGAAGGAAAAATAAATGGATAAGATTTATGTAGTATTCTGGACACAGGGTGGTAACACCCAGGCTATGGCAGAGGCCATCGGAGAGGGTATCCGGGAAGCCGGGAAGGAAGCGGAGGTAGTATTTGTGACCGGCGCCAACCTTGACGAACTAAAGGCTGCTCCCAAGTTTGCACTGGGCTGTCCCGCGATGGGAGCGGAAGTCCTGGAGGAATCCGAGATGGAGCCTTTTGTATGTGATGTGGAAGGCTTTGCTTCCGGCAAAAAGATCGCACTGTTCGGTTCCTATGGCTGGGGAGACGGTGAGTGGATGAGAGACTGGACCACCCGTATGGAAGCAGCAGGAGCTACTGTGTTGAACGGTGAGGGCCTGATCTGCCATGAGACACCGGACGAGGATGGCCTGTCAGAGTGCAGAGAACTTGGTATACAGCTGGCAAACGCATAAGGTATCTGAAAGCAAATAAGACAACATAACAAAAAGATTCATTCCCCGGGTGGAGAGTGAATCTTTTTGCTATATGTATGTGCTATGCTTTTTTGCTGCCACTTAAATAATAGCGTTCCTGTGCCACGGTCTCGGGAACCGGAATATTACCGTTTTGCAGCTTTCGGGTCAGAACATCCAGATGATGTAAGCCTTGGGCTATCTTGATCTTACGGCGATCCAGAAGATCGGCATACAACGGGTTCTGAGCCAGCGTATTGCAAATATCCTCCGGGAACGGGCAGTAGGTGAACATGATCTGACGGGCTACTTTGTTCAGTCTCGGGGATCCGGCACCTTCGAAGAGCACCCAGATCATATAATCCCTTACGAACATTTCCTTGAAACTGTTCTTGGCACGCTGCAGGCTGGATTTTACCTTTTCCTTGGCCTCTGTACTCAGATCATGGTTCTTGCGGTAGAACTGGATATAATCGAAATATTCACTGGTCAGGGAACTGATGGAGACATCGTTCCAGCGGTTACCCTGGACTCTCTTGCACAGCTCCCAACGGAATTCACCGGTCAGGTGGGTGAAGGTCGTCTTCAGATCCTCCAGATGGAAAATGGAGAAGACCATACGACCGGGGCTGTTACGGCGCTTGCCCTCAATTTCCTGCCACATGACACCGCGGATACCGACGTTGGGCATCAGGATGATGTCCGGCAGATATTCCAGATGAATTGTCTCCTTACCCATGACATCTATGTGCTCCATATCCAGACTTTCTCTATAGAATGCCGTGTAATCTACCCGGCGGATCTCCTCGAGAATCTGGGAGACACGGGAAACGGTGACATAGGAGCTTTCCAGATCCTTCAGCACATCATCTGCGCAGAACAGCGGACAGAAAGTAGTGATCCGTCCGAAGGTGATCTTGTTGACCTGAGGGAACATATTCCGGAGCTCGTAATTGACCTTGGCCATGGGATTGTTCTCCAATGCCTTGAGCTCTGCATCCGTAATATTGCCACCGACCTTTTGTTTGTGAATATAATCGGAATAATCCTGGTCAAATTCGTTCCGGCTGGGAGATTTCTTCCCGCGGAAGATGGCCATCAGCCAGTCATAAAAGGTATAGACACCGATATCGCTGTGATCCGACATGGCTTCTGCCATGCGGTACAGGGTGACTGCATTTTTCAGACCGGCCAGCTCCTCATCCACATAACCGAAATACAGAAACATTTTGACCGGCATGGGAATGTTCGGCTGTTCCAGCGTCTGGGTGAACAGGAGGGAGTAGAGCAGATAAAATTCTTCGGTCAGCTGTCTGCGTAAAAGAGCGACATCCTGATCCTGGGAAGCCCGGTCGGACAGCAGCTTGTAAGCGTGGACATGCTGACGGAAGCTGGTCACGGTATCCAGATCCGAACCGGCGTAATCCAGAATAGTGTTCAGCGATCCGGCAAGCTTGCCAAGGATCTCGGAATCTCCGGAAGAACCTGCCTCAGCGGAATCCTTGGATTCCATGAGATTCAGGCTGCTCTGGAAGGTCTGGGATCTGGAGGCAAACAGTTCCTGATCGATGAAGGACAGATCGCCGGCCTTAGAAAGCATACGATGAATGCGGTCGTAGACCGCCTTGCTGTCTTCATTATCCTGTCCCAGTTTATAGAACAAAGAAGTATAAAAATCAAAAAGATCGTTGCCGGATTCCCGGAAATAGAAGGAACCGACCTGCTGCAGATAGTGGAACTGTTCCTCCAGGCTCTGGTAAGTACGGCGGAAGTCCAGACTTCCCTTACGCAGCATACCAAGGGACAGATCCGACTCCTGTACCAGGATCCGGTAATTGTCCGAAGCCAGGATCCTGCTTAAGCCCATGTAATAGCCGTTCAGCCAGATGTCCGGTGAATCATCCCCAAGAAAAGCATTCAGCTCATCGAAATGTTCCAGGGATCTCGCCTGCAGACGGTAACGGCTACACAGTGTATTGTAGGTGGCAATATCATCTGTCAGAGTACGATACAGCTCACTGCAGTTCAATTCCGAAATGGAACTGCGGTTCAGCAGAATATTGATCTGACGGAAACAGGACAGACAGAACAGACGTGCTACGTCCGGGTGCTTCTGTAGAATATCATTCAGGGAATCCAGACTGGTCAGGGGATACGTCAGGATCGTTGTATCCTCCAACGTGGTATAGCCCAGCAGATGGATCTCGGAGCAGATCTCACAGATACTGATCACGTCTCCCTTTCCCAGAGTATAAGAGCCGCCGGGATATGATACATCTACTTTACCGTTGGTAATCAGATGCAATGCAGTCATGGGCTGCCCATAGCTATATATAGTTTTCCCCTTCTCCAATACGATTCCAGCCATTCCAATACCTCGTCTTATCATACAAATATTTAATACACATTATACACCATAATACCAACAATTTTCTACTGTACTTTTGATAGAAATGTGATAAAATAAAACTACATATGTGTCACTTTTACATTGACAGACGAAAAAAGCGATGTTTTCGGTAGAAAACGGTACATGGAAAGGTATATTGGGGTTATGGAACAGAGCAGTGAATACAGAGAGCAGTTGCTGGAATCATATAAGCAGGCAGTGAGGCCGTTACTTCCCTACCTGCCCTGGCTGGAGCAGAGCGCCGGCAAGAGAGCCAGCTCTATCTACAGCGGACAGGATATCGGAGTGAATTCCGTGTCTTTTCCGGTATATGACGGGACTCTCCTGAATTTCGTCAGGGAAGCGACGAAAAGTCCCCTGATGGATCGCAACTATGCCTATGTATACACAAGACACCGGATCCGCACTCATCAGGAGGAGCGGGATATTATTCAGAAAGCAGGATGGAAGGAATGGGATATCCTCAGAGGAATCCTGTCAAAATATGTCTTAGGCGGCAGAACAAAGGGAAATCTGTGGAGCGAGGCGGTATCGGAGCAGCAGGATGGAGACGTCGTCTTGATTCGGCAAGAACGCGCAGATAAAAATTTATTTCCAATAAAAAAACAAATCAAGTGCATACAGAAACCAATGTAAAATGACAGTATAATTATTTTGTGAAAAATTTTAAAAAATAAAAAGGAAAAACACAAGTTTTGTTGAATAATTAAATTGTGAGCTTTAAAATTAGTGTTTCAGTGCGGGAGGCACATACAGATGAACATTAGAGAGGAACAGGAAAAGAGGGAACATCTGATATTCAGCCCATATGCAAGCTTTTCTGACGAGTCAAGAGGACGCGACAGAGATGAAGAACCATGCCCTATGAGAACTATATATCAGAGAGACAGAGACAGAATTATTCATTGTAAGACATTCAGGCGTTTAAAGCATAAGACGCAGGTATTTCTTGCACCAGAGGGAGACCATTACAGAACAAGACTGACTCATACCTTAGAGGTTGCCCAGATTGCAAGAAGTATAGCAAGGGCGCTTAATCTTAATGAAGATCTGACAGAAGCTATTGCATTGGGGCATGACCTTGGACATACACCATTTGGACATGCAGGTGAGAGAACACTTAATTCTTTATGTCCTATGGGATTTGCTCATTACAAACAGAGTATAAGAGTTGTTGAATTTCTTGAAAAGGATGGTCAGGGACTTAACCTTACATGGGAAGTGCGTGATGGAATATTGAACCATAGAACATCAGGCAATCCATCAACTCTTGAAGGAAAAGCAGTTAGAATTTCCGATAAGATAGCGTATATTAATCATGATATAGATGATGGAATAAGAGCAGGGATATTGAAGGAAAGTGACATTCCTTCAGAATATACTGATGTTCTTGGTAATTCAACCAAGGAAAGACTTAATACCATGATTAGCGATATTATAATGAACAGCATAGGAAAGAATGATCTTGTAATGTCAGAGCCTGTACGTAAAGCAATGACAGAATTAAGAAAATTCATGTTTGAAAGTCTGTATCTTAATCCGACAGCCAAAAGTGAGGAAGCGAAAGCAGATAAGCTGATAACAGAATTGTACAGATACTATGTTGCGAACACAGATAAACTGCCGGATACATATAAGAGATTTATAACAGAATTTGATGAAAGACCGGAGCAGGTTGTGTGTGATTATATAGCTGGCATGAGTGATCAGTATTCAATAAGCAAGTTTCAGGAAATCTTTGTACCAAAGGCCTGGAAGGGATGAAGTAATGTATTCAAGAGAAGTAATAGATGAAGTAATATCCCGGAATGATATAGTTGATGTTATATCCGGGTATGTCAAATTGAAGAAGAATGGAAGTTCATATACCGGATTGTGTCCGTTTCATAATGAGAAATCACCATCATTTTCGGTTTCAGGACAGCGGCAGTTATATCATTGTTTTGGATGCGGCGCTGGGGGTAATGTCATAACATTTGTTATGGAATATGAGAATATGACATTCTTAGAGGCAGTTAAGATGCTAGGTGAAAGAGCCGGAGTTGCACTGCCGCAGACGTCTATGTCAGAAGAAGACCGCAAAGAAAGAGGGATAAGAGACAGGCTTTTAGAGATTAATAAGATTGCTGCCACATATTATTACAGGCAGCTTAGAAGTGAGAATGGGAAAGCCGGTCTTGATTATCTTAAAAAGCGTGAATTGTCTGACAGTACAATTAACAGCTTTGGACTGGGGTATGCAACACAGTCAACAGGTAATCTGTACAAGCTGTTGAAGGACAAAGGTTATGATGATGATATTCTGAAGGAATCAGGACTTTTTACTTATGAGAGAGGTATTCATGAAAAGTTCTGGAACAGAGTAATTTTTCCAATCATGGATATTAATAATAAGGTCATAGGATTTGGTGGACGAGTTATGGGTGATGCCAAGCCAAAGTATCTTAATTCACCGGAGACAAGGCTGTTTGATAAGAGCCGCAATCTGTATGGACTTAATATAGCAAGAACATCAAGAAAGCCTAACATGATAATATGTGAAGGCTATATGGATGTTATATCAATGCATCAGGCGGGCTTTAACCAGGCGGTTGCGTCACTTGGAACGGCACTGACACCGGGACATGCAAGGCTGTTAAAGAGATATACAGATAATGTGCTCATAACCTATGACAGTGATGAGGCAGGAGTTAAGGCGGCACTTCGTGCGATACCTCTTCTGAAAGAAGCAGGATTATCAACGAAGGTAATTAATATGCGGCCATATAAGGATCCTGATGAGTTTATTAAGGCTATGGGTGCAGAGGCATTTCAGGAAAGAATTGATAATGCAGAGAACAGCTTTATGTATGAGATAGGAACCATGTTAAGAAATTACGACAGGGGGGATCCGGAAAGCGAGACTGCATTTGAAAGAGAGGTTGCAGCAAAGCTTGTTACATTTAAAGAAAAGCTGGAACGTGATAATTACCTTAAAGCAGTGTGCAGGCAGTTTATGATACCAGAAGATGGCATGAGGCAGATGGTATCAAGACTTGGTAATCAGAAAGGGATTATTTCAAGAAATGCAGGTGCAGGTACTATGCAGCCAACTGTTGAGCGTAAGCCGAAGAAGAAGCGTGAAGATGGTTTAAGACAGGCAGAGAAAATGCTTCTTACATGGCTCATAAGTGACAGGGACATATTTGATAAGGTTGCAGCTTACATTAAGCCGGAGGATTTTATTGACCCGTTATTTTCGGGTGTGGCAGAGAAAGTATATGAACAGTATGGGACAGGAAATATAAGCCCTGCTGCAATTATAGCTGATTATGCAACAACAGAAGAACATACGGAAGTCGCAGCAATGTTTTCGGCAGACCTGGATGAGAGCCTTAATAATCTGGAAAGAGAAAAGACTCTTAATGACATTGTTATCAGAATTAAGGCTAACAGCCTTAATCATGAACTTAATAAGACTGTAGACCCGAAGCGTATGCAGGAGATAATAATTGAACAGCAGAAGCTGAATCAGATTCATATTAAGTTATAAATATATAGAGCGTGTTACGCGAAGAAGAATGGAGAAGAGAAATGGCTAAGAAAATGGTAGAAACATTAGAAGAGAATGTTAAGGAGGCTAAGGAAGAAAAGACAACAGAAAAGAAGACTCCTGCAAAAAAAGCAGCAGCAAAGAAGACAACTAAGAAAGATGAGATTAAAGAAGAAGTAAAAGAAGAGACAGAAAACAGTGACGCAGATGATGCAGAAGCACAGGAAGCTAAATTCTGGGAAAAAATTGAAGGTATTCTTGCAATTGCCAAGAAGAAAAAGAATGTACTTGATTATCAGGAAATTATGACATATTTTCAGGATACAGATTTTGAAGCTGACAGAATGGAGAAGGTATTTGAAATTCTTGAGCTAAAAAAAGTAGATGTAAGAATGAATGATGTACCTGATGAAGATGAGGATATTATTCTTGATGATGAAGATGAGATTGATATTGAGAAGATAGATCTTTCTGTTCCTGATGGAATCGGTCTTGATGATCCGGTAAGAATGTATCTGAAGGAGATAGGTAAAGTACCTCTTCTTAGTGCTGATGAAGAGATTGAGTATGCCAAGAGAATGGAAGAAGGAGATGAGGAAGCCAAGAAAAGACTTGCAGAAGCTAACTTAAGACTTGTTGTAAGTATTGCAAAACGTTATGTTGGACGTGGTATGCAGTTCCTTGATCTTATTCAGGAAGGTAACTTAGGTCTTATAAAGGCTGTTGAGAAATACGATTACAGAAAAGGATTCAAGTTCAGTACATACGCTACATGGTGGATCAGACAGGCTATTACAAGAGCTATAGCTGACCAGGCCCGTACTATAAGAATTCCTGTTCATATGGTAGAGACAATTAACAAGCTTGTAAGAGTACAGAGACAGCTGCTTCAGGAACTTGGAAGAGAACCATCACCAGAGGAGATTGCAGATAATATGGATATTCCTGTAGAGAGAGTAAGAGAGATTCAGAAGATTTCGCAGGAACCGGTATCTCTTGAGACACCTATTGGTGAAGAGGAAGACAGCCATCTTGGAGATTTCATTCAGGATGATAATGTTCCTGTTCCGGCAGAGGCAGCAGCTTCTACACTTCTTAAGGAACAGCTTGTTGAAGTACTTGGAACTCTTACAGAAAGAGAGCAGAAGGTATTAAGATTAAGATTTGGTATGGATGATGGAAGAGCAAGAACTCTTGAGGAAGTTGGTAAAGAATTCAATGTAACAAGAGAACGTATCAGACAGATTGAAGCCAAGGCTTTAAGAAAGTTAAGACACCCAAGCCGCAGCCGTAAGTTAAGAGATTATCTTGATTAGGATTAAGCTATGGTAAGAATATCTGACAGATTAAGAACAGTTGCACATATGTGTGAAAAGGGGGCAGTCGTGGCTGACATAGGGACAGACCACGGCTATCTTCCTATATATCTTGTGCAGGAAGGAATAGCTCGGTCTGCTATTGCGATGGATTTAAGAAAAGGTCCACTCGATAAGGCAAAGAAGCATATATGTGATAATTGTTTAGAGGACAGAATACAGACAAGACTTTCAGACGGATTGGAAAAGCTTTCAGCGAATGAAGCTGATATTATAACCATATGTGGTATGGGTGGCAGGCTTATAGCTGATATTGTAACTAAGGGAATGAATGTTATTACCCAGAATACAACACTTATAGTATCACCGCAGTCAGAAGTAGGAGATTTCAGACATTTTCTTGTCTCACAGAGATTGGTTGTTGATGATGAGAAGATGCTTAAGGAAGACGGTAAGTATTATTTTATTATCAAATGCAGAAAGTCAGACGAAAATGTTTATTCTGAATACAGTGAGACGCAATATCAGTACGGATGGAAGCTTTTAGAGAACAAAGATAAGACTCTTTATGAATATCTTATAAAAGAGAAAGAGACTAATGATGGGATAAGTAACAGTCTTAAGAAAGATGAGAGTAATCCTACGGTTAAGTTAAGATTACAGCAGCTTTCGCAGAAGAATAATATAATTATGGATGCATTGTCATATTATGACTGATGCGTAAGAGGAGGATGCTATGGGAATGACACTGGCACAGCTTGCAGCAGAGAAGCAGAACGAATATAAGGATGAGATTATACTCGCTAATGTTAATGGTAAGCTTAAAGAACTTGGAGAAGAATATATCCCTGACAGTGATGTTACATTTGTTACAACTTCGACATCAATAGGTAACGAGACATATAGAAGAAGCGTGGTTCTTCTTATGCTTGCAGCCATAGATAAGATAGACAGGAATATTGACAGAGTTGTTGTTGAATATTCTTTAAGCAAGGGACTGTACTGCACATTTGATGGAGACTTCAGGCCCGACAAAGAGTTTATAGATGAAGTTAAGTCAGTTATGCACAGTATGGTTGAGAAGGATCTTCCAATCAAGAAAGAGCTGATGAAGATATCTGATGCTATGAATCTTTTTAAAGAAAAAGGAATGACAGATAAGACATCACTTTTCAAATACAGAAGAAGTTCATTTGTTAATGTGTATGACCTGAATGGCTACAAAGATTATTTCTACGGATATATGGCATCTTCTACAGGCATGCTTGGGGTATTTGACATATTCCTGTATGACGAGGGAATAGTGTTACAGCTTCCGGTTAAGAACGCACCTCTTGAAGTTCCTGAATTTAATCCACAAACAAAGCTGTTTAATGTGTTAAAGGAAAGCACAAGCTGGGCAAAGATGCTTGGCATGTCTACGGTTGGAGAGCTTAATGACCATATAACTAATGGGGATATGACTTCTTTTATGCTTACACAGGAGGCACTTCAGGAACAGAAAATTGTTGAGATAGTTGATGAGATAAAGAAAAGACCGCATACTAAATTCATCATGATAGCCGGTCCATCTTCTTCAGGAAAGACAACATTTTCACATAGATTATCAATTCAGCTTATGGCTAATGGATATAAGCCACACCCAATTGCTGTCGATAATTACTTTGTTGAAAGAGAGCAGACACCTATTGATGAGAATGGTGATTACAATTATGAAGACCTTCATGCAGTAGACATTGAACTTTTTAATCAGCATATGACCAGACTTCTTAACGGAGAAAAAGTGGAGCTGCCGGAATTTAACTTTAAGTTCGGAAGGAAAGAATATAATGGTAATTTCTTACAGTTAGGGGAAGAGGATGTTCTTGTAATAGAAGGAATTCATTGTCTTAATGATGAATTATCATATTCACTTCCAATAGACAGTAAGTTCAAGATATATATTAGTGCACTTACACAGCTTAATGTTGACGAACATAACAGGGTATCAACTACAGATGGAAGACTTTTAAGAAGGCTTGTAAGAGATTACAGGACAAGAGGAGCATCTGCAAAGAAGACTCTTTCGATGTGGGAGTCTGTAAGAAGAGGTGAAGAGAAGAACATCTTCCCATTCCAGGAGCAGGCGGATGTTATGTTTAACTCAGCAATGCCATATGAACCATGCGTATTAAAACCATTCGTTGAGCCTATACTTTTTCAGGTAACAGAAGCTGACCCTGAATATCAGGAAGCAAACAGACTGCTTAAATTCATGAACTATTTCCTTCCATGCGGCTACGAGAACGTACCAATCGATTCTATATTACGGGAATTCGTAGGCGGTGGCTGTTTTAAGGTGTGATGATTGTAAATAAAAACACCCAGGGCTTAGTGCTCTGGGTGTCTGCTTTCCAAGGAATTCCTGTATTCTCTTGACATCTCGAAAAGACTGGCGACATAGCCTGGGGTCTTTTTATCGATGTTATCTTTAATTGTTTCAAGCATTTCAATATACTGTTCAAGAATGTTGCTGATTGCAGAGCTGTTAGTTAAACATATCTGTTCCCACATTTCAGGAGAAGAAGCTGCAACTCTTGACATGTCACGAAAGCAACCTGCGGCAAGTAACTGCATATGCTTTTCTTCGTCATCATTATCTGATACTACATGAACGAGTGCAGTTGATAAAAGATGTGGAACATGGCTTATGGCAGCAACAGATTTGTCGTGTACATGGTAATCCATGACGATAGGACGCATGCCAACATCTGATGCAAATTGTTTCATGAATTCGATTTTTTCAGGCTTGGTTTCTTTGGTCGGTGTGATTATGTACCTTGCACCTTTTATAATTGATGAACCTGAATTCTCATAACCTGTTTTTTCGGAGCCAGCCATAGGATGTCCACCAATAAAGCGGTCATTAAGTCCCAATGAATCTGCTGCTTCATGTATGATAGTCTTGACACTTCCAACGTCGGTAATTATGCAGTCCGGACTGGCAATGGCTTTTAATTTTGTAAGATATTCTGTGATAGTAATTACAGGTGTGCATAACAGGATTATGTCACATTGTGCAAATGTTTCGTCTACCGCAGGAGCAGCGACATCAACAATACCATCAGCAACCGCAGCGATTACTGGTTCTAAATGTCTGCTTGTGGCAGTTATATGATAATCCCTGCCGCTTTCTTTAAGGGCATGGGCTAAGGATCCTGCAATGAGTCCGAAACCTATGAATCCAACCTTTGTCTTCATATGTCATAACCTCCATGTAAGAAATATTAATATTCATGCGAATAGTGGTATTTTAACACTTTAAAGTGATAATGTAAAGACGGCTATTTAATTGACAAATTAAAGTGATGTGTGTAGAATGTTTTTATGCGTTTTTAAGGAGGAATGTGTTATGTCGGCAGTATATAACCACAAAACAGTTGAAAAGAAGTGGCAGCAGGTATGGCAGGATGAAAAAGCCTTTGCTGCAACTAATGATTATTCAAAACCAAAGTATTATGCACTTGTGGAGTTCCCATATCCATCAGGACAGGGGCTTCATGTAGGTCATCCAAGACCATATACAGCGCTTGATATCGTAGCAAGAAAGAGAAGAATGCAGGGATATAATGTTTTATATCCAATGGGTTGGGATGCATTTGGTCTTCCAACAGAGAACTATGCTATTAAGAACAAGATTCACCCTAAGATAGTTACTAAGAATAATATAGATCATTTTAAGGAACAGCTTCAGTCAATTGGTTATTCATTTGACTGGGACAGAGAGATTAATACTACAGATCCTGATTATTATAAGTGGACTCAGTGGATTTTCCTTAAGCTTTTTAAGGCTGGACTTGCATATAAGCAGGAGATGCCTATCAACTGGTGTACTTCATGTAAGGTAGGTCTTGCTAATGAAGAAGTAGTTAATGGTGTATGTGAAAGATGTGGTTCACCTGTTGTCCGTAAGGTCAAGAGTGAGTGGATGCTTAAGATTACTGATTATGCAGATAAGCTTATAGAAGGACTTGACCATGTCGATTATATCGAGAGAGTTAAGACACAGCAGAAGAACTGGATTGGACGTTCTACAGGTGCTGAGGTTGATTTTGCAATTGCTGGTAAGGAAGATAAGTTAAGAATATATACAACAAGATGCGATACACTTTTCGGTGTTACTTATATGGTTGTATCACCAGAGCATCCATATCTTGATAAGTATAAGGACGAGATTAAGAACTGGGATGAAATAGAAAGCTATAGAGAGCAGGCTTCAAGAAAGTCAGATTTCGAGAGAGCAGAGCTTGCAAAGGATAAGACAGGTGTAGAGATTGACGGACTTAAGGCAGTTAATCCGGTTAATGGCAAGGAAGTTCCAATCTGGGTATCAGATTATGTACTTATGAGCTATGGTACAGGTGCTATCATGGCTGTTCCTGCTCACGATGAAAGAGACTGGGAGTTTGCCAAGAAATTTAACCTTCCTATCATTCAGGTTGTAGCAAAGAACGGTGAAGAAGTTGATGTTAATGAGGCAGCATTTACAGATGTAGCAACAGGTGTTCTTATTAATTCGGATTTCATTAACGGACTTGAAGTTAAAGAAGCTAAGGAAAAGATGATTAAATTCCTTACAGAAAAGGGAATTGGTAATGCAAAGGTTAATTATAAGCTCCGTGACTGGGTGTTCTCTCGTCAGAGATACTGGGGCGAGCCTATTCCAATTGTTCATTGTGACAAATGTGGCTATGTTCCAGTTGATGAGAGCGAACTTCCATTACTTCTTCCAGAGGTAGAAAGTTATATGCCTACAGATAATGGAGAATCACCTCTTGCAGCCATGACAGACTGGGTTAATACAACATGCCCATGCTGTGGCGGACCAGCTAAGAGAGAGACTGATACAATGCCTCAGTGGGCTGGATCATCATGGTATTTCTTAAGATATACAGATCCACATAACACAGAGACACTCGCAAGTCAGGAAGCACTTAAGTACTGGCTTCCGGTAGACTGGTATAACGGAGGAATGGAGCATACAACATTACACTTACTCTATTCAAGATTCTGGCACAGATTCCTTTACGACCAGAAGGTTGTACCTTGCCCAGAGCCATATCAGAAGAGAACATCCCACGGTATGATTCTTGGTGAGAACGGCGAGAAGATGAGTAAGTCAAGAGGCAATGTTGTTAATCCTGATGATATCGTAAGAGATTATGGTGCAGATACATTAAGAACATATGAGATGTTTATCGGTGCATTTGACGCAGCAGCTTCATGGTCGGAGGATGGCGTTAAGGGCTGCCGCAGATTCTTAGACAGAGTATGGAAGCTTCAGGATATAATGACTGATGAGGAAGGTTTCTCTAAGGAATTTGAGACAAAGATGCATCAGACAATTAAGAAAGTTTCATTTGATTATGAGAATCTGAAATACAATACAGCTATTGCACAGCTCATGACTATGCTCAATGATTTCAGCAAGGCAGGTAAGATTACTAAGGGAGAACTCAAGACATACCTTATCTTACTTAATCCGGTTGCTCCACACATTACAGAAGAGATGTGGGAAGCAATCGGCGAGAACGGAAGAGTATATCAGCAGACATGGCCTGAATACGATGAAGCTAAGACAGTTGAGTCAACGGTTGAGATAGCAGTCCAGATTAATGGAAAGACTAAGGCTACTATCAATATCGCCAAGGATGCTGACAAGGACAGTGTAATTGCTGCCGCTAAGGAAGCACTTGGAAGCAGGCTTTCTGGTAACATTATTAAAGAAATATATGTACCGGGAAGAATTGTTA
>OLZI01000272.1_pt1 | contig 37464 bp, 30 predicted proteins | sample 1674061 | NCBI WGS metagenome assembly OLZI01 (sample SAMEA103958139, study PRJEB25191) | human gut metagenome | biome: human-associated habitat [ENVO:00009003]; feature: intestine environment [ENVO:2100002]; material: feces | place: Germany | collected 2013/2015 | reverse complement strand
TGGCCGAGGCCCGCTGGCTGGCCGGTGAGGGCGTCAAGGAGCTTATCATCGTGGCGCAGGACCCCACCGCCTATGGCGAGGACTGGGGCAAGCCGGGCAGCATCTGCGAACTGCTGGATCAGCTGAACAAGGTCCAGGGCATCGAGTGGATCCGCATCATGTACGCCTACCCGGAGCGGATCACCGATGCGTTCATTGCCGCCATGAAGCGGAACGAGAAGGTCCTGCCGTACCTCGACCTGCCCATCCAGCACTGCAACGATGTCATCCTCAAGAACATGAACCGCCGCTCCAACCGTGCGGAGCTGCTGGACGTCATCGGCAAGCTGCGCCGCGAAATCCCCGGCATCACCCTGCGCACCACCCTGATCGCAGGCTTCCCCGGCGAGACCGAGGAGCAGTTCGAAGACCTGTGCAACTTCGTCAAGGAGGTGCAGTTCGACCGTCTGGGCTGCTTTGCCTACTCGGCTGAGGAAAACACCGTGGCCGCCCGCATGGACGGCCAGATCGAGCAGGAGGTCAAGGAAAAGCGCGCCGAGCTGGTGATGCAGATCCAGACCGGCATCATGGCCCAGAAGCAGGCGGCCAAGGTGGGCCAGACCGTCCGCGTCATCTGCGACGGCATCGACGACGAGAGCGGCCTGTACCTCTGCCGCACCGCAGCCGATGCCCCCGAAGTGGACGGCAACGTCTGCGTTTCCAGCGAAGAGCCGCTGTATCCCGGCGCGTTCTATGACATCCTGGTGGACGACAGCGACCTTTACGATCTGTATGGTACTGTCAAAAAATAACAAATTGGAGGGTAAAACGTATGAATCTGCCCAATAAACTGACCCTGTGCCGCATCATTCTGGTGCCCGTCTTCATGATCTTCGTCTCGCTGACCGAGTTTGGCACCGAGACCTTCAACGCAACATGGTATCTGGTGGCAGGCATCGTCTTCGCCGCTGCCAGCTTCACCGATTATCTGGACGGCCATCTGGCCCGTAAGTGGCACATGGTCACCGACTTCGGCAAGTTTTCCGACCCGCTGGCCGACAAGCTGCTGACCACGGTGGCCCTCATCTACATGATGCGGGACGGCGTGTGCAGCCCCGTGGTGCTCTGCATCATCCTGGCCCGCGAGTTCGCGGTGTCCGGCCTGCGGATGGTCGCCGCCGGTGCGAAGGACGGCAAGGTCATCGCGGCCAATATGTGGGGCAAGGTGAAGACGGTGCTGCAGATGCTGACCATCATCTTCTACTTCTTCGGCATCTCGCTGACCTATGGCAATACCGTCCTCGGCAATCTGAACGTCTGGATCATCTCCTACTGGCTGTGCTGGCTGGTGGCAGCGGCCACCGCCATCTCCGGCATCAAGTATCTGTGGGACAACCGCAGCTTCATCAATACGGCGAAATAATCCATTCCGGAATAAAATGAAACAAAATTCGCTTTTGGATCAGCTTCGGCGGGTGTTGTCCATCCTGCTGAACCTGGCCGTGGTGCGGATGGAGCCCATCGCCATCCGGATGAGCTGGGAAGCGGTGGGCGAGCAGGCCCTGACCTTCTACACCGAAAACTCCAACCTCTTCTCGGCGGCGGTCTGCCTGCTGGTGGCAGTCTGCCAGCTGTGGGCGCTGCTGTCCGGCTGTGCGCTGCCCCGCTGGGTCAAGCGGCTGAAGTTCATCGCGGCCTGCTGCCTGACCCTGACCTTCCTGACGGTGGTCTTCGTGCTGGCACCCTACTACCCCGATGAGGGCGGCGTGGTGTTCCTGCTGACGGAAAGCTCCATGCTGTACCACCACCTGCTGAACCCGGTCCTCGTTTTTGTCTCCTTCGTCTTTCTGGAACGGGAGCCGCGGCTCCCGGCCCGGAACATCCCGCTGGCGCTGGTGCCGACGGCGATCTACGGAAGCATCGCTCTGTGGGCCAACTACCAGCGTCTGTGGACGGGGCCTTACCCCTTTTTGCTGGTGTATGAGCAGACGCCCCGGCAGACGGTGCTGTGGTGCGCGGGCATCCTGGCCGGGAACCTGATCTGCGCAGCGCTGGTCTGGTGGCTGGGAGGCAACAGCCGGAAACGCCGATAAACTGCAACCCAAAGGGCCTGTTTTCTGACGGCAGCTGCCGCCGGAAAACAGGCCCTTTTTGCGTGAAGCAGGGGGGAACGGATCAGTTTTCTTTCTTATATTCCGCCTTCATGGCAGAATAGCCGATGAGGACGGTCCACACATAGGCGCAGGTCTTGGGGATCATCAGCAGGCCGATGACCGGGATCACATCGCCCCACAGCACCACCGGGATATAGAAGCCGAAGCTCAGCACGATGGTGAGCCACATCCAGCGGAATGCGGTGTCGTGGTGCTCCTTGGTGCTGCGGTAGAACAGCACGATGACCAGCAGGCCCAGCAGCGCGAAGGGGAGGTTGCGGTAGATGCCCCAGGACAGGGGAGAATGGTTGGTGAGCCACTGGTTCTGGGGCATCATGCAGAGGATCACACGGGCAGCCGACAGAGCGTAGACGGCCCAGGTCACGGCCTTCTGGCCCTGGATGTGGTAGCGCTGACGCCAGACGTAGTACAGCAGCACATAGAATACCGTCATGGTGACCGAGGTGATCCACTTGCCCAGACCCAGCTGGAAAGCGTAACTGTCAAGGCCGGTGGTGCACAGAGCCAGTGCGCGGGGCACCAGATGGAAGGAATCACCGGCACCCAGCACCACAGCCATCCAGCCAAACAGCTGGAACTGGGCGGAGCCTTTGCTGTTCCGGATCATGCGGATGCCCACGGAAAGAACGGTGAGCAGATAAAAAATGTCAAAAAGCGTTTCAAAGATCGCACGCATCGTAAAAGTCTCCTTTGTTGTCTGAAATGGGTGGAATGCAGCGGGGTCCTGCCTGAGGGTACGGAAGATCACCTCCTTAATTGAACAATGTTCACTTTGACGGATAAAAAATCCCCACGAAACCGTGGGAAGTTTTTTAATAGATGGCCCGCCGGACGATCTCCAGCACCATGGACGGGTCGAAATCCTGCTGCACCAGCGCGGAAAGCATCTGGGAAAACAGGACCCCGGCAAACCGTTCGGCGGTGAACTGGTCGTTGAAAGCGTCCGGCCGGACGTTGGGGTCCTGCTGCAGGACGAAACACAGCTGCCGCAGGATGTGCTGCCACGCCTGCTGCATCTGCTGTTTTCCATCCGCCGTGCCCTGGTGCATAAAGCCAAAGGAGTGATGGGTGAAAAAGCCGGGATACTGGGCGCAGCCGTATTCCAGCTGCCGGTACATCCAGCGGACACAGGCCAGTGTGTCCCGGAAGACGGCTTCGTCCTCCGGGCGGTGGAAGATATCGCTCCAGATGCTTTCCACCGTGGCGCTCACCAGCTCGGTCTTGGATGCAAAGTAGTTGTAGATGCAGCCCACCGATACACCGCAGGCCGCAGCCACGGCGCGGATGTTGACCGCTGCCCATCCATTTTGCTGGATGAGGGCACGACTGGCTTTTAAAATATCCTCTTTGGAGGTTGCGGTAAGATTCATGCGATCACCTCAAAATGAACTGCGTTCATTATAGGCAAGACACAACGTTCTGTCAAGGGGAAAAGCAAAAAAGTTTTTGGAAATTTTTGCACGGTGCAAAAAAGGCTGCCCCGCGGGAAGACCCATGGGACAGCCTTGGAAAGAACGCTGGTCGTTACAGCAGCGGGATGCCGGCCTTGGCGCAGGCTTCGTGCGTGGCCTGATCCCAGACGCTGGCCTGGACCTCGCCGATGTGGGCACTGCCCAGCAGCAGCATGCACAGACGGCTCTGGCCGATGCCGCCGCCGATGGTGTAGGGCAGCTCGCCGGACAGAACGGCCTTGTGGAACGGCAGGGCGCGGCGGTCGTCGCAGCCTGCCATGGTCAGCTGCCGGTCCATGCTTTCGGGGCTGACGCGGATGCCCATGCTGCTCAGCTCATAGCTGCACTGCAGCGGCTCGTTCCAGAACAGCAGGTCGCCGTTCAGATCCCAGTCGTCGTAGTCGGGCGCACGGCCATCGTGGGGCTTGCCGCTCTTCAGCGGGGCGCCGATCTTCATCAGGAAGGTGGTGCCGTTCTCCTTGACGAAGGCGTTCTCACGCTCCTTCGGGGTCAGGTCAGGGTACAGGTCTTCCAGTTCCTGGGTGGTGATAAAGGTCACGTTCGGGGTGTGCAGGGGCAGGTCCTGCAGCTGGGGGAACATGGCGTGGAGGTTCATCTCGGTGGCGCAGACCGCCGACACGATGGAGCGCACGACATTTTTCAGATAGGCTTCGTTGCGGTCTTCTTCACGGATGACCTTCTCCCAGTCCCACTGGTCCACGTAGACGGAATGGAGGTTGTCCAGCTCCTCATCGCGGCGGATGGCGTTCATGTCGCAGTACAGGCCCTTGCCCACCCGGAAGCCGTAGTCCTTCAGGGCTTTGCGCTTCCACTTGGCCAGCGACTGCACCACCTGCGCTTCAGTGCCGCTGTCCTTGATGTCGAAGGTGACCTTCCGCTCGACGCCGTTCAGGTCGTCGTTCAGGCCGGTGGAGGCCTCCAGGAACAGCGGTGCGGACACACGGTAGAGGTTCAGCGTGGCGCAGAGCGTGTCTGCGAACAGCCGCTTCACGGTGCCGATGGCGCGCTGGGTGTCGTACAGATTCAGCGCAGGCGTGTAGTTTGCCGGGATGATCGTTTTACTCATGGCAGTTTACCCCTCTCTTGCGCTCCAGACCGGCCGAATTGCCGGAGCCGGAGACGCTTCCCTTTAATATAGTAAATTATGGCACAAGTTGAGGGAGATGTAAAGGGGGATGCCGAAAAAGCTGCGCTCAGGCGGGCAGGGTGCGCATCCCATCCGGCTGCAGCGGGATGAGAAAAAGACGTTCGGTCAAAAGCTGCATGGAGGACCTCCGTAAAATGATTGACAAATCATAAAAAAAACTCTATAATAAAGATGCAAAAGGCGCTACCCGGCAAAACGGCTAGCTCCTTACTGACACGTCAAAGAGAAAATGACCGTGCGTTGGGGAACGTTGGGCGGTCATTTTTTCTTTTTGTCGTTTTTATCTTTTCGCGATTCCAGCATCCGAAATGTGATATCGAATGTTACATGTACTGTGGTGACGATCAAGGTCAGCAAACTGACAAAGAATGCCATCAACGTGAGAATCTCGACAATCGTCATAGAACGATCCCTCCCTTCGCCGAAAGCGTCGGGAGGTAACTCCAAAAAGTGCCCTCCCGACACTTGCTTCACTCAATGAGTCAAGGACGAATCGGTATGGGCCAGCCGCCTGCGTTTTTTGGACAGCGCCTTAAGGAATCTGGAATACCCAGATATAACATTAAAATACCATAAAATTCGACGCTCCGCAAGATAAAATCAAGATTTGCCGCCTTGACTTTCGCAGGCTGGACAGATATAATAAATCTGTATCAGAACAAATGCGTTGATCCGGGCAGAGTAGCGCAGAGAGCGTCTGCACAGAGAGAACGGGCCGTTGGCTGGGAGCCTGTTTGCAGAAGACTGTGGGAAGTGCGCCCGGAGAGCACACTGCGGGAAGGACAGTATCGCAGTGCGGCCGCCGCCGTTACCGGCTTTGAGCGACAAACAGAAGTGGAACCGCGATTTGGAATGAGAACCGCCTTCGTTGCTGTACCAGGGTACAGCGAGGAGGGCTTTTTTGTTTTTGCGGCTTCTGTCTGCCACACAAAAGGAGAGGTTTTTATGCAGATTTTCAACACCCTGACCCGCCAGAAGGAAGAGTTCGTGCCGCAGGTGCCCGGCGAGTACCGCATCTACGTCTGCGGCCCGACCGTTTACAACTATATCCACATCGGCAACGCCCGCCCGCTGATCGTGTTCGACACCCTGCGCCGCTATCTGGAATACCGCGGCAACAAGGTCATCTATGTGTCCAACATCACCGACATCGACGATAAGCTCATCAAGAAGGGCCAGGAAGAGGGCACCTCCATGAAGGAAGTCGCCCAGCGCTTTGAGGCCGAGTACCTCAAGGATGCCGCCGGTCTGAACTGCAAAAAGCCCACCGTCCAGCCCCGCGCCACCGAGCACATCCAGCAGATTTTGGACATCGTCAAGGACCTGATCGACTCTGGCCACGCCTATGTGGCCAAGAACGGCGACGTCTACTTCCGCGTCAAGAGCGACCCGGAGTACGGCAAGCTCAGCCACCTCAAGCTGGACGATCTGGAGAGCGGCAACCGCGAGCTGCGCAGCCAGATGGAGGATGACCTGAAGGAAGACCCCGCCGACTTCGCCGTCTGGAAGGCCGCCAAGCCCGGCGAGCCTGCCTGGGAAAGCCCCTACGGCATGGGCCGCCCCGGCTGGCACATTGAGTGCAGCGCCATGAGCCGCACCCATCTGGGCAAGACCATTGACCTGCACTGCGGCGGGCAGGACCTCATCTTCCCCCACCACGAGAACGAGATCGCCCAGAGCGAGTGCGCCAACGGCTGTGCGTTCGCCCGCTACTGGATGCACAACGGCTTCATCAATGTGGACAATCAGAAGATGTCCAAGAGCCTGCACAACTTCTTCACCGTCCGCGATGTGGCCAACCTCTACGGCTATGAGCCCATCCGCTACTTCATGTTGACCGCAGGCTACCGGATGCCGCTGAACTACACCGTAGACCTCATCGAGAGCTGCAAGAACAGCCTGGAGCGCCTGTACACCTGCCGCGAAAACCTCGATTTCGCCCTGAGCAAGAGCGAGTTCGGCACCGACGAGAGCCTGAAGGCCAAGGCCGACGAGGCCCGCACCAAGTTCTGCAAGGCCATGGACGACGACCTGAACACCCCCGATGCGCTGGCTGCAGTGTTCGATCTGGTCAAGGAGATCAACACCCTGTCCGCTTCTTCCACCAAAGAAGCGCTTGAAGCTGCCGCCAAGGCGTTCGACGAGATCACCGACGTGCTGGGCCTGATGTACAACCGCAAGAAGGACGAGGTGCCCGCCGAAGTGACCGAGCTGGTCGAAAAGCGCGCTGCGGCCAAGAAAGCAAAGGACTGGGCCACCGCCGATGCCATCCGCGCCCAGCTGACCGAGATGGGATGGGCCGTCAAGGATACCGCCCAGGGTCCCCAGCTGAGCAAGCTGTAAAGAGCGGAAGAAACTGCCGTGCGTCTGCGCGGCAGTTTTTATATCAAAATTTTGAGTTACTTGAATCCCGTTATTGACCCAAAGGGCAGGATGCGGTAAAATAAAGTTGGTCCAAAGCAATTTTTGGCCCGGCGGGAAGTTTCCCGCCGCACGACCGCAACCTTTGAAATGCAAACAGGAGGTCTGCCATATGAAGACCAAAAGGATGATCTCGCTGCTGCTCGCCGTCCTTCTGACGCTGAGCGTGGCCGTTACCCCGGCGTTTGCAGCGTCGGCGGGGGATCTGCTGCCCGCCGCAGAAAGTGCAGATGTCGAGGAAAGCAATGATGTCGTTTCCATCCGCCTGACCACGTCGGGTGAGTTGGTTTATGGTTCGCCGTTCAACCTCAGTGTCGTGACCAAACCCGCCGACACCCAGTATATCGGCGTGATCATCGGCACCAAGGGCGAGGCGAAGGGCTATGTGACGCTGGTCCTCTCGGACAAGATCCGCACCCTGCTCAAGATAATCCCGCTGCCGCGCAAGATGTCCGCTACGCCGGATCAGCAGGAAGAATTCAACCTCTACGCCTACATCAAGCAGCTCATTGACGGCAACGACGTGAGCGTACTGCTGCGGGTGGCCGACGAGGTCGTTTCGGTGATGGATGTGCTGCAATTCTATATGCCCACCATCAAGGACGTTTCCACCGGCCTGAAGCTGGCGCTGGAACTCATCCGAAAATTCCTGCCGGATGGCGCCTTCAGCCGCATCTACGTGGATGAGCAGCCGACCGAGTCCGGCAACTATGTGGCCGGTGCAGTGGCGCTGGAATCCGGCGACGTGAACACCGCCGGTGTGGCCATGTTCCGCATCAAGCCGAAGACGGAAGGCGTCCGCGCCTACTGGGCGCAGGAAGTGCCCGAAACGATGACCGTGGAGGAAGCACAGAACTACGACCTGAGCGCCGTGCTGGAAGTGGACGGCCAGCCCGTTCCGGAGGGCAAGATCAGCTACACCTATAAAAAGGGCGGCTGGTTCGGCAGCAGATCCGACACCCTGCCCACCCAGCCGGGCGAGTATGTCCAGACTGCGACCGTGGGCGGCAACTACTCCTGCGAGAAGATCACCCGCACCATCATCATCCAGTAAAACGATCAGACGATGAAAAGACCCCTGCCGTGCAGTTGCATGGCAGGGGTCTTTTGTATCAGTGTATCAGCAGAGATCAGATGCCCCGGAACCGCCAGCCCCAGCCCCAGCCGCCGCCGCAGCAGCAGTTGCAGAGAAGGTTCAGCAGGATCATGCTCCAGCACCAGCGCATCAGGCCGCCCGGCTGGGCATAGGTCGTCTGGGTGCGGTAGGTGCGGCCGGAGCTTTGCAGATTGCGCAGATGCACCTGGTATTCGGTGTTGCCCGGCTCCATCTGGGCGGCGCGGCGGGCGTCCTGCAGGGCGTCGATGCTGTTGCCCAGGCCCTGGTTCGCCAGCGACGAGAGGTAATACCACCGGGCGGTGCGGTTCGCGATGCCGTCCAGCACACGGCGGGCCTCAGCGTAGCGGCGGTTCACGATGAAGTTGCGTGCCGCCTGCAGTTCGGGCGTGTCCGCGCTGCTGAAGCCCGGCCCGCTCTGCTGCTGGTAGCCGCCGAACCCAAACCCAAAACCGAACGGGTCGAACCCGAAGTCCCAGTCGCCGTCCTGCTGGCCATAGCCCTGCTGATAGCCGCCGCTGTAGAAGCCGCCATAGCTCTGCTGCTGGCCGTAGGGGTTGCCGTAGCCGCCGTTCTGGGGGCCGGTCTCCCCCTTGGTGATGGCGTCGTAGGCCGCCTGCACTTCCTTGAAGTGCTCTTCGGCCGTGGGGTCGTTGGGGTTCAGGTCGGGGTGCCAGCGCTTGCACTTGGCACGATAGGCTTTTTTGATTTCTTCCTCGCTGGCTCCGCGCTGGATGCCCAGCACCTCATAGGGGTCTTTCATGGATCAACTTCCTCACGTCTCTACGAACTTGCGCGGCCTTGCTGCCGCACGAACAAAATTAAGTGTACAGGACAATGCCTGAAAAATCAAGAGAAACCGCCTCATTCGGCGGTCTTGGGGGGATTTTTTGCATGTTTGCAGTTGTATTTGAGCCAGACGCCGGAGTAGAGGATGTTCCGCAGCAGGTCCACATCCTCCACGCAGGGCAGGCGCTCAAAGCTGCGGGCACAGTTGGCGAGCAGCAGCTCGAAGATCTCCCGCATCTCTTCTTCGTAGCCGGGCAGCTGGTGCAGGCTGCGCAGCGGGTTGTAGGCTCCCTTTTTCAGGTCGCGGTCGAGGTCGTCGTAGGCATCCAGCAGGTAGATGTATTTGCCCAGATGGAAGCCGATGCTGCGCAGCTCCGGGGACCAGTGGTCCTGCTTGTAGTCGAACAATTCCGCCATCAGGTCGCCAAAGCAGCCGGACACGGCGTCCAGGTCTTCGCTGCCCTCGGCCTCGTACTGCGCCAGCCGGTCCAGACAGGCGCGGATGGCGCTGCACTGCCGGGGCCAGCGTTCGGCGGCTGCCGCAGTGGGGGCGGCGAGAAGCGCCTCGAACCCCAGCCCCAGCAGGCTGCGGTCATCGTTCCACTTGTCCTGCGCGTTGTAGTAGTGGAGCGCAACGCTCAGGTCGGCGCAGTAATCGGTGGGCCCGCTGGAACGCCAGTCCACCTTCCGGATGGGGTGGATGGGGCAGTGGTCTGCGCCGGTGTGCAGCGCGGTCTCGCCATCGTACAGGCTGGAGAGCAGCAGATCCAAAAAGGTCAGGTCATAGCTCAGGGTCAGCCGCCCGCGCAGGCCGTGCAGCGCACCAATGCGGCGGCAGAGCCCGCAGTAGGCTGAACGGTACCGCGCCTGCGCTTCCGGCGAAAGCGCAGCCTGATTCGGGATCACATATCCGAACATGGCTCAGCTCTTCTTGATGAACTGGGTGCCGCAGCGGGGGCAGGAGATCTGGATGCGGCCGCGCCCGCGGGGCACACGGAGCTTCTGGCGGCACTGGGGGCAGCGGTAATAGTGGTAGACCTTGCGGTTGGCCCACTGCTCTTTCAGGCCCCGGAACTTGTTGTCCACCCGGTCTTTGAGGGTGTAGAACTTGTAATTCTCTTCGGTCCGCTTCGAGATGTTGCGGCTGAAGGTGCGGTAATAGCAGAAGCCCAGCAGCACCACACCCAGCCAGGTGAACAGGCTGATGCGGCTGACGATGGCGATGAGCAGCAGAACCAGAGAGGCGATGCTCAGAAACTGGTTCAGGCCGTCGGTGCCGTAGCGGCCGATCATAAAGCGGCGAAGTTTTTCTCTCATAATCGTACAGTCCTTTGTCCTCAAACTCTTCAAAATGGGACGGCCGAAGCCGTCCCATAAACTCTTTACAGCAATAGAATATCAGCCAAACATGATAAAACTTTGAACGGAGTGCAAATCTATCATGAAAGGACGGGATTTAAGAACGCTTGCGCACCGTGAGCACGGCGTCGGTGTCCAGCGCGCCCTCCATTTTGCAGTGGAGCACGGCGCGGCCTGCCCGGCCGGTGGTGGCAAGGTAGGTGCCCGCCATGCCGCCCCGCAGCGGCACGACGCTGGGGCCGAGGATCCTGACCGGGCCTTCCACGCTCAGCTGAACAGCCTCGCCGCAGTAGGGCAGGAAGTTGCCGTTCTGGTCGATGGCCCGCAGGCTGACGGCAGCGCAGTCCCAGGTGGGGCCGTCCGTCAGCAGGGGATTGTAGACCGTGCACTCCAGCCGGACGCTTTGCACCGGCTCCCGCACCACGGTGCGGACGGTGCGCCCATGCCACACGGCCTCGAACCGGTAGACGCTGGAGGGCGAGCCGAGGACGCCGATGTACTTGTAGTACATCCGGAGCAGGTCGTTCCAGCTCAGCCGCAGCGAGAGCAGCCGCGCCCGGCTCAGGGGCGAAAGGCTCAGCGCGTCCCGGCGCATCTCGTTGAGGATGGCGGCCACCTGCGGCGCGACCACGGGGTCCAGCCCCTCATACTTTTCGAGCAGGGAGCCGACGAAATCCTGCACCTCGATGGGCGGATGGGGCAGCGCCGCGAACCGGCCCCGGCGGTCCGGGCTGAACTCGGCAATGAAATCGTTGCCGCGGTAGAGCCGGACGCTCTCGGCGTTGGTAAACACCCAGCAGGCCCCGGCAAATCCGCCGGGGTGGTCGCCCAGCGCCATGCTGGACGAAACTTCCAGCACGATGTCGGAGGGGGAGCGGGGCGTCTTCTGGCTGGCATAGACGGCGGCGGAGAGTTTCGGGTTCCGGAACGAGTCGAGCACACCGTGGTAGCAGATGCGGTCGCCGCTGCCGAACTCCCGGTGGGTGTTGTAATCGGCCATGCACCAGCCAAAGCTGCCCGCCACGCCCGGCTGGGCGATGGCATCGTTCAGGACGGCCGCGTGGTGGAGGGCCTGGGCCAGCCGGTGCGGTTCGTCGTCAAAGGTCTTGGCCGGGAACTGCTGGCCCCCGAACTCGCTGATGAGGTAGCCCTTGCGCAGGTCGGGCGTGACGGTGGAGCGGTTCTCGCAGCCAGCCCCCCGCCCGGTGTAGGAAAAATCGTTGTAGGCGTAGACGTCTTCCAGCAATTGGTCTTTGCGGCGGATGTGGGCACCGCCGGTGGGGCGGGTGGGGTCCAGCCGCCGGACGGCCTCATTGGTGCGCTTGTAGAACGCTTCATCGTCGGGGCTGCCGTTGACCCGTACGCCCCACAGAAAGACGCTGGGATGGTTGCGGCACTGGCAGACCATCTCGCGGCAGTTCTGCAATGCCTGCGCCTGCCAGCTCTCGTCGCCGATGTGCTGCCAGCCCGGCATCTCCACAAAGACCAGAAGCCCCAGCTCGTCGCAGGCGTCGAGGAAGGCTTGGCTCTGGGGGTAGTGGCTGGTGCGGACTGCGTTGCAGCCCAGCTGCTTTTTCAGGATCTGGGCATCCAGCTGCTGGATGCTGTCCGGCATGGCATAGCCCTGATAGGGGTAGCTCTGGTGGCGGTTCAGGCCGCGCAGCTCTACCCGCTGGCCGTTGAGGTACAGCCCGCCCGCCACGAACTGAAGGGTGCGGAAGCCGAACCGGGTGGATTTTTCGTCCAGCACCCGGTTGGGCAGGCCGCTGGTGCCGGGGCGGATGAGCCGCACGGTGAGGGTGTACAGGAAGGGGTGGCCGATGCTCCATGGGTGGACGCCGTTCAAGGTGCCCACGATGGGCAGCGACAGCTCGCCGCTGTAGAGCGCCCGGCTCCCGGCGGGGCTGCGGATCTCGGCCTGTAAGGTGCAGCCGACCGTTTCGCCCACGGTGGAGGTGTAGATGCGGAAATCGCCCTCGGCCTGCGCCTCGATGAAGATGTCCCGCAGGTAGGCAGGCTCCTTCACGTCCAGCGAGACGGCGCGGTAGATGCCGCCGTAGGTCAGGAAATCGATCTGCCCGCCGAAGGGCGGGATGTTCAGGTCTTCCCGGCTGTCGCACCGGACGGCCACGACGTTCTGCTCCCCCAGGCGGAGGGATTCGGTCAGGTCCACGGTAAAGGCCGTGTAGCCGCAGCCATGATGAAACACCCGGCGGCCGTTGCAGAAGACGGTGGCGTCGTGCGCCACGGCCTCAAAGGTCAGCAGGACCGTGCGGCCCTGCCACTCTTTGGGCGCAAAAAACTCCCGCCGGTAGCCGCAGAGCCGCTGGTAATCGTTCTCATTGCAGTAATTGTAGGGCAGCGTCCTGACCGTGTGCGGGATGCGCACCGGGGTCAGGGGCAGATCCGGACATTCCGGCCGCACGATGGCGGGGTCGAATACCGGGGTGAAGGTCCAGCCGTCGTTCCAATCGTAGTGTTCCATAGCCTGCTCTCCGTCATGGTAAAAAATACTTATCTTCATGTTACCACAAAGTTATGAACGAAAAAAGGATGCAGGCGCTGTTTCTGCGGGATTTCTCACTTTTTCTGGAACAAAAGCGGCGGATGGCAGCAGAAAAGCCCGGCCGGGCAGTGCCGGTCAGGCTTTTCGGGCGTGGCTGCTTATCGGATGAAGTTCGTCATGGGGCGGCGGGGATTCTCCGGGTGCCGGATGCCGGCGGCCTTGCCGGCCTCGATGCACTGGAGCAGCCAGGCCATGTTCCGGCCCAGCTCCCGCATCACGGCGCAGCCCTCTTCGTCCTGCAGGACCTGAGCGGGGTTGGAGCCGTGGACCATGGCCCAGTAGGAGCCGTTGACCAGCGGCATGTGGAAGAACTCCGGGTACTTGACCAGCTGGTCCAGCGTGGTGGTGGTGCCGCCGCGGCGGGCCGAACAGCAGATGGCGGCGGGCTTGTAGGCCAGATACTTGCCGCCTGCGTAGCTCAGACGGTCCATAAAGCTGGTCATGTTGCCGGAGGCCGAGGCGTAGTGCACCGGGCTGCCGAAGACGAAGGCGTCGGCGGTCCTGGCTTTTTCGATGGCCTCGTTGACCACGCCGCCAAAGACACAGCCGCTGCCTGCGGCGCAGCCGCCGCAGCCGATGCAGCCGCCGACGGGCCGGGTGCCGACGTTGAAGATCTCGGTCTCGATGTGGGCGCGGTTCAGCTCCTCCGCAATGAGGGACAGAGCGGTGTAGGTGCAGCCTTTTTCGTGGGGGCTGCCGTTGATGAGCAGGACTTTCATACGTTGAATCTCTCCTTTTGACCATGCGCCCCGGAACAGGGGGCGCTCTGCCCTGATTTTAGCACACTTGCGGCCGCAGTGCAACGCGGGCCTTGACAAAGTACGGTGTCTTGACAATAATATAAAGATACATAAAACGGAATGCAAAAGGAGGCAACCACATGCGAGTCATTGCAGGAGACGCACGGGGCAGACGGCTGGAGGCCCTGCCCGGCACCGATATCACCCGCCCCACCCTTGACCAGGTCAAGGAGGCGATGTTCAGCATCGTTCAGTTCGACCTGCCCGGCGCACGGGTGCTGGACCTGTACGCAGGCAGCGGCCAGCTCGGCATCGAGGCCCTCTCGCGCGGGGCAGCACGGTGCGTGTTCCTGGACGAGAACCGCGAGGCCGTCAACATCGTGATGAAGAACTGCAAGACCTGCGGCGTGTTCGACCGCAGCCGTGTCAACATCGGCGAGGCGGCGCGGTATCTTTCCGCCTGCCGTGAGCAGTTCGACCTGGTTCTGCTGGACCCGCCGTTCCACGGTGGTACGCTGGAAAAGATCCTTCCCAGTGTGGAAAAGGTGCTGGCGCCCGGCGGCATTGCCCTGTGCGAGAGCGAGACCGGCCTTGTGCTGCCTGCCGAGGTGGGCAGCCTGACGCTGAAGAAACAGTATAAGTATGGCAAGGTGCTGCTGTGGAAGTACACGAAGCCCATGCAGCCTGCCGGAGAGGAAGATGCGGAATGAACGTGAACGAGCTTTTGGATACCATTGAGGACGCGCTGGAAGAGAGCGCCGGGATGCCCCTTTCGGGCGGCAAGCGGATCGTGGACGTGGAGCAGATCCGGGATTATCTGGACGAGATCCGCCAGAATCTGCCCGTGGAGCTGCGGCAGGCGCAGTCCATTGTCAGCGACCGCGCCCAGCTCATTGATTCGGCCAACGCCCAGGCCCAGGCCATCGTGAAAAAGGCCGAGGACCGCGCCCGCATCCTCGTCAGCGAGGCGGAGATCGTCAAGGCGGCCCAGCAGCGCGCCTCCGAGATCGTCTCAGCCGCCCAGACCGAGGCCCGCACCGTCCGCCAGACCGTGACCGACTACTGTGATAATATGCTCAAGACCACCGAGGAGACCATGGCAGAGAACGCTGCGCAGGTCCGGAACGTCCGCGCCAATCTGCGCCAGACGCCCCGGAAACCCCAGTGAGCGGAGTTTGTCGGAAAAACCCATTTGCCCCTGCCAGCAAAATTGACGGCTTGCAGGGGCTTTTTTTGTGACATTTTGAGAGAAAAACCAGCCCGAAAAGCCTTGCATTCGCAGGGCGGTTTTGCTACAATAAAACTGTATCGGAGAGATGCCTTGGGGCAGTGTGTGCCTGCGGGCAGAAAAACACGGCGAAAAACGGAAAAAACAGCGTGAAAACGCCGGATGATACACAACTTGAAACGACAGAAAGGAGGCTGGGCCCTATGGGCAGTGAAACGATCGGACAAGCCTTTGACCCGGCCTCGTTTGAGCATGTGCCTGTGCTTTTGAACGAGTGCCTGGACGGCCTTGCCATTGACCCGGCAGGCATCTATCTGGACGGCACCGCAGGCGGTGCGGGGCATTCCCGCCAGATCGCGCTGCGGCTGGACGCGGAACAGGGCGGCAGGCTCATCTCATTGGACCAGGACCCGGACGCGGTGCAGACCGCGCGGGCGCGGCTGGCCGGGCTGCCTGCCACCGTGGTGCAGATCAACTTCCGCTATGCGGGACAAGCTCTGGAACAGCTGGGCATCGACAAGATCAACGGAGCGCTGCTGGACCTCGGCGTTTCCAGCCACCAGCTGGACGATGCCGCCAGAGGCTTTTCCTACCGGGCAGACGCTCCGCTGGACATGCGGATGAGCCAGGAGGGCGAGACCGCCGCCGACCTTGTGAACACCGAGAGCCGGGAGGAGCTGGCCCGCATCCTCAAGGATTACGGCGAAGAACCCTTCGCCTGGCAGATCGCGGGCAAGATCGTCGAGGCACGGGAGGCTTCCCCCATCGAGACGACATTGCAGCTGGCCGACATCGTGGCCAGTGCCATGCCGGCGGCCGAGCGGCGCAAGAACAAGAACCCGTCCCGCCGCACCTTCCAGGCGCTGCGCATTGCGGTCAACCACGAGCTGGACGCACTGGAAGAGGGCATGGACACCATCTTTGAGCATCTGGCCCCCGGCGGGCGGCTGTGCATCATCACCTTCCACTCGCTGGAAGACCGACTGGTGAAGAACAAGTTCCGCCGCTGGGCCACCGCCTGCACCTGCCCGCCGGAGTTCCCGGTCTGCGTCTGCGGCGGCAGGGCCAAAGCAAAACTCATCACTCGCAGACCCATCGAAGCAAATACGCAGGAGCTGGAAGAGAACCGGCGCAGCCGGTCGGCACATCTCCGCGTTCTTGAAAAAATTTAACCGCCGCGGAGTATCAGTGAGGAGGAGAGTACCATGGGCCAGGCAGCATATGATATGACAGAGGTGCGCCGCAGAAGAGCACCCCAGACGCAGCGGAACGTTCCGCTGCGGGTGGAAAAAGGCGGCAAGCCCCGGCTGAACCCGGTGCGCGCTGCCATGCAGCACGCATTGCAGCTGCTCTCGGCGGCGCTGCTGGTGGGCTTTGCCGTCAGCCTGCTGTGGAGCGAGTCCCAGCTGGTGGAGCTGAACAGCAAGATCCAGAACGCCAAGGCAGAACTCGTCAGCGAGCAGAGCCAGTACACCTACTACAACAGTGCACTGAACAACCGCACCAACATCACCAGCGTGGAAGAGACGGCCACCCGCCTCGGTCTGATGAAGATCGACCAGAGCCAGATCACCTACATCCGCCTGGACGAGGGCAGCGTCCTCGTCCGCAAGGAGTCCGCTGTGCGGCAGTGGACTGACCTGCTGCACGACGGTGCCATGATGGTCATGGGCCGCGTGAACCGCGCAAACTAAAATAAAACAGGAAAAGCGTGCGGCAGCGCACGCTTTTTCGGTTTCTCAGGAGTCAAACCAACATGCAGGAACCATCCTCCAAGAACAAAAAAGGGCTTTACCGGCTGCGCCGCACCGACCCGCACGAGCGGCTGAGCGCACGGCTGCGGCATTTCAGCTTTGGCGCGGCGGTGGTGTTCGTCGTGGCGGCGGCAGGCATCGTCATCCACAGCCTGTACAATATCCAGATCAAGAACGGCGCGACCTTCCGCCAGTATGCGGCCCAGCAGCAGCTGCTGGACAGCACCATTCAGGCGACCCGCGGCGAGATCTATGATACGTCCGGCATCACGCTGGCCTCCACCAGCGTGGTCTGGACCATCTGGGCCGACCCCAGCTACAGCACGGCCCTGTTCACCAGCAGCAAGAACGACGACACCGGCGAGGTGACCAGGACGGCTGACCCTGCCGCATTGCAGGAGGTCAGCACCCAGATCACCCTGCGGCTGCTCTCCGGCGATGGTGAGAGCCTGGACAGCGTGGATACCTCTTCGGCGGCTTACCAGACCCAGTATCAGGCGGTGTACGATGCCCTGTCCAAGAGCGACTCGGCCTACCAGACACTGGCTACCAAGGTGAACAACGCCATCAAGCTGTCCATTGAACAATACGTCACCGCGTATAACAAGGCTCACAAAAAGGCCGATGCCGACAAGGGCATCCGCAAGGGCCGCATCTCTGTCTCGTCCACCAAGAGCTTCCAGCGGGATTACCCCTACGGAGCCTTTGCGGCGGCGGTGCTGGGCTTCTGCGATGCCGACGGCTACGGCACTTACGGCCTGGAAAAATCCTACGAATCCACGCTGGCGGGCGTCAATGGCCGCACCATCACCCTGCGCAACGCTTACGGCAATGCCATCGCGGACGAAAACGCCACCACCTACGCTGCCAAGGACGGCTCCAATCTGGTGCTGTCGCTGGATGTGAACATCCAGGAGGTGGCGGAGCGCTACCTGAACGAGGCCATCTCGGCCAACAACGTCGAGAACCGCGGCGCGGCCATCGTGATGAACGTCAAGACCGGTGCCATCCTGGCCATGGCCTCCAAGCCGGACTTCGACCCCAATAACGCGCTGGATTACACCGCCAACGAGGCCTATCTCAACGAGCTGGTCCACGCCGAACCGGAACTCTACGGCATCTACCTCAAGAATGAGGACGGCAGCTATGTCACGGATGCGAACGGCAACAAGGTGCTGGACCCGGAGGGCGATTATTCCGGCTATTACCGCGACATCCAGTGGAAGAACAAGACCATCACCGAGCTGTACTACCCCGGAAGCGTCTTCAAGGTCATCACGGCGGCCATGGGGGTGGACTCCGGCAAGGCGACCATCAACACCACGCTGAACTGTTCCGGTGCCTACGGCGTCGCCAAGGAGACCTATCACTGCGCCGGCAAAAAGGCCCACGGCGTCCAGAATCTGGCCGAAGCGCTGCGGAACAGCTGCAACATCTACTTCATCCAGCTGGGCCAGCGCATCGGTTCCAGCCTGTTCTATGATTACTTTGACGCTTTCGGCTTTACCGAGCGCACCGGCGTGGACCTGCCCAGCGAGACGAATTTCATGCAGTATTACAGCAAGAGCCGCCTGGGCGAAGTCGAGCTGGCTTCGTCGGCCTTCGGTCAGGCCATGGCGGTCACGCCGCTGCAGGTCTGCACGGCCATCTCCGCTGCCGTCAACGGCGGCTATCTCGTCACCCCCCATGTGGTGGATAAGATCACCGACCAGAACGGCAACGTCATCGAAGAGGTGGGGGCAAACGTCCGCCGCCAGGTCATCAGCGAGAGTGCCAGCAAGGCAATCCGCCAGATCATGGAATATGAAGTGGCGGACGGCACCCAGGGCGGCGGCGGCCGCGCCTACGTGGCAGGCTACCGCATCGGCGGCAAGTCCGGCACGTCCGAGCAGCTGAACATGGACCGCCGCAGCGATGGCGACTACAAGAAGGTCGCTTCCTTTGTGGCAGTCCTGCCCGCCGACGACCCGGAGATCCTCGTCTACGTCATGCTCGACGACCCCAACAACGCCAAAACGGACTACTCGTCCATTCTGGCTGCGCCCGTCGTCGGCAACATCATCAGTGAGATCGCGCCCTACCTTGGCATCGCCACCGACGGCACTGATCGCAGCGGCACCATCGTCAAGGTGCCCAACCTCATCGGCAACGAGTGGAGCAATGCGCAGGTCTCGCTGAACATCAAGGGCCTCAAGCACCAGCTGGCCGAGAGCGACGCCAGCCAGGCGGGCGCGGTGGTCACCTACCAGTACCCACGCGCAGGCGCGGAGGTGCCCTACGGCACCACGGTGTATCTGTATACCGATACATACGAAGGCAGGCACACGGAGGTGCCGGATGTGACGGGCAAGAGCGCGGATTTTGCCCGCCAGATGTTGGCAGCAGCCGGGCTCAACTGCATTGTGGCCGGCGATGCGAACGGCCTAGTCCAGGAGCAGAGCGAGGCGGCGGGGGCCAGCGTCCAGCGCGGCACCCTCGTGACCATCACCTGCGGGTAAACCCTCTCAGGCGCTTCGCGCCAGCTCTCCCCAAGGGAGAGTCATTGGCAGCCGGGTCGTGAGGAACCAATCTGCTGGGGGCTGTTGGTAAGAGGAACGGCATCTCGTATGGAAGACGATCGAGTGATATCAGGAAAAGGGAGAGTATCGTATGGAAAAGATCAGAGCAAGCATTCTGCTGAACGGCCTTGCGCCGGAAGGCTTTGACGCCGGGGACGCCGAAGTGTCCCTTGTGACCACCGACAGCCGCGAGGTCTGCCCCGGCTGTATCTTTGTAGCCTTTCCGGGCGAACGATTCGACGGCCACGACTTTGCAGCCAAGGCACTGGAAGCCGGGGCCTTCTGTGTGGTGCTGAACCACCCGGTCGAGGGCGTCCCGGCGGAAAAGGCCGTGCTCTGCGCGGACAGCTACCATGCCATGATGGTGATGGGGGCCAACTACCGCAGCCAGTTCCACCCCAGAGTCGTGGGTGTGACGGGCAGCGTGGGCAAGACCACCACCAAGCAGATGTGCTATGCTGCCATCGAGGGCTTCGGCAATACCATCAAGACCGAGGGCAACCAGAACAATGAGCTGGGCCTGCCCCGCACGATGTTCCGCATCGGGAACGAGACCGAATATGCCGTCGTCGAGATGGGCATGAGCCACCTGGGCGAGATCGAGCGGCTGAGCCGCTGCGCCCGCCCGGATGTGGGCATCATCACCTGCATCGGCGTGTCCCACATCGGAAACCTGGGCAGTCAGGAGAACATCTGCAAGGCCAAGCTGGAGATCTGCGCCGGTCTGCCGGAGGGAGCTCCGCTGGTGCTGAACGGCGACGACCCCTTCCTGCGGAAGGCAGAGCTGCCGGAGCATGTCCGGCCCGTCTGGTTCAGCCTGGGCGACGAGGGCGCGGATGTCTGCGCCCTGTCCATCCAGCAGGAGACCGACGGCATGAGCTTCGTGCTCGAAGACCACGAGGAGGGCACTTTTATGGTGCACATCCCTGCGATGGGCCGCCACAACGTGGCCAATGCGCTGGCCGCTTACTGCGCCGCCACCCGGCTGGGCCTCGATGCCCGGAAGGTGCTGCGGGGCATCAGCAATTTTGAGCAGACCGGGATGCGCCAGAAGATCGTGCACAGCAACGGCGTGGATGTCATCGAGGACTGCTACAACGCCAACCCCGACAGCATGAAGGCCGCGCTGGCCATGTTCCGGGAGTACCCCTGCAAGCGCCGCTTTGCCCTGCTGGGCGATATGCTGGAGCTGGGAGACCTGAGCCGTGAGGCCCACGAGGAAGTGGGCCGTCAGGCGGCGGAAAGCGGCATCGACACCCTCATCACCTACGGCGAACAGGCCCGACGCACGGCCGTGGTGGCTGCGGCCAAGGGCCTGACCACCCTGCACGCCAACACCTACCGCGAAGCCGCCGACGCCCTGCTCCGGCTGATGCAGCCGGGCGATGCGCTGCTGGTCAAGGCCAGCCGCGGCATGGCGCTGGAAAAGGTGCTGGAACTCTTCTACAAGGAGCAGCAGTGATATGATCCGTTTTGCCTTGATCGTCGCATCGACACTGGGGTTCGTCCTCACGGCGGCGATGGGGAACCTGATGGTGCCGCTGCTGCGGGCTTTCCAGAGCCGCCAGCAGCCCACCCGCCCGCCGGAGCCGGAACGGCCGGACGCTGCGCCAAGCCAGGACTCGGACGAAGACCCGGAGCGCCCGGCCCAGCCGCCCACGATGGGCGGGCTCTGCCTGATGGTGGGGGTGCTGGCTGCCGTGGGCGTGGGTTGGACCGCCGCCTGCGTGGCCGAACCGCAGCTGCTTGGCACGGAGGGCCTGCTCTCCACCCGGCTGCTCATCGCCCTGTTCGGGGCGCTGCTGTTCGGCGGCGTCGGCCTGGCCGATGACCTGGCCCGCATCCACCGCCGTGCCCCGCTGGGCCTGCGCCGGAGCACCCGCCTGCTGCTGGAAGCGGGGGCCGGTGCCGTGGTGCTCCTGCTGCTGGGGGCCAGCCGCTGCCTTGCCACCGGGCTGGCCCTGCCGGGCCTGGGCTATGTGGAGCTGGGCGTTCTGGCTCCGCTGGTCTGGGAAGCGGGCCTTGTGGCGCTGGCCGAGAGCGTCCGCATCGCGGACGGCATCGACGGCCTGTGCTGCGGCACCGCATTTGCGGCCCAGCTGGGCCTGATGCTCTGCATGACCATCCTCGGCTGGTTCCCGCTGGCTGTCTTCCCGGCGGCGCTGGCCGGTGCGCTGATGGCGTTTCTGCTCTGGAATTTCCCGCCCGCCCGGCTGCGGCTGGGCAGCGTGGGCAGCCTGTTTCTGGCCGGGGCACTGGGCTGTGCGCCGCTGTGCATCGGCTGGCCGGACCTTGCGCTCCCGCTGGGGCTGCCCTACTGGCTGGAGGGCGGCATGGTGGCGGTGCAGATCGCGGTCTATCAAACCACGCATGGGAAAAAGCAGCTCTTCCGCACGGCCCCGCTCCACCGCTGGATGGAGCTGCGCGGCAGCAGTGCGGTGCAGATCTTTTATACATTCTGTGCGCTCGCCCTGCTGGGCGCGGCGCTGGCCCTGCAATGGGCAAAAATCAGTTGAGGAGGTGTGCAGATGGCAACCATCCGCCGAAAAAAGCCGGAGCCGTTCGCGCTGCTGCAGCGGGACCCCGGCCCCTGGTCTCCCATTCTGCTCTACTGGCTGGCAACGCTGGGCATCATCATCATATTCGGGCTGGTGATGCTGTTCAGCGCCAGCTATACCACAGGCTATCTCCGCTTTGGCGACAGCCTGCACTACATCAAATCCCAGGTGCTCTGCCTGGGGCTGGGCCTTGTGGCCATGTTTTTGTTCTCCTATGTAGACCACCGGCTGCTCCGCAGGCTGGTCTGGCCGGGGTATTTCCTTGTGCTGGCGCTGCTGGTGCTGGTGCTGTTCAGCACCCCGCTGAACGGCTGCAAGCGCTGGCTGCGCGTGGCCGGTATGACGGTGCAGGTCTCGGAGATCGCAAAGTTTGAGATGATCCTGCTCACGGCCCACATCGCGGCCAAGGCCCCCCGGCTGGAAAAACTGGACCCCAGCCGCAGCGGCCAGGTGCCGGTGGGGCCGTGGCTGCAGCAGCGGCTGGTGCGGGAGCTGCTCCTGCCGCTGCTCCCGCTGCTGCCGGTCATTCTGCTGCTCGTGATGGAGCCGCACATGTCCGGCATCGTGCTGACCACCGCCATGGTGGGCACCATCCTGCTGCTGGGCGGCAACGGCGGCGTCATCACCTGGGTGGGCGGTGCAGCCGGCATCTTTCTGCTGGAAACGATCTTGCAGCACATCGACTCCATCCCTTACCTGCAAAGCCGTCTGGACGGCTGGACGCAGGACCTGACCAAGATGACAGACCAGACCCTGCAAAGTCTGTATGCCATCGGCTCCGGCGGCGTGACGGGCCTGGGGCTGGGCAACAGCATCGAAAAGCAGCTCTGGCTGCCCGAAAGCACCAACGACTTCATCTTCAGCGTCGTCTGCGAGGAGCTGGGCTTTGCGGGGGCCGTGCTGGTCATCGTGCTGTTCGTGGTCTTCCTCGTGCAGGGGTTCTGGCTGGCCTTCCACGCTGAGAACCGCTTCTGCACGCTGGTGGGCATCGGCATCATGGCGCAGATCGCGTGGCAGGTGTTCTGCAACATCGCGGTCGTCACCAACACGCTGCCCAACACCGGCATTTCGCTGCCTTTCTTCTCCTCCGGCGGCACGAGCCTGATCTTGCTGCTGGCGGAGATGGGGGTCATGGTCAACATTGGCCGCAACGGTGAGCGCACCCGTCAGGAGCGCCGCCGCGCCCACGAGGAGCGGGAGGCCCGCCGCCGGGAAAAGACCATCGTGCTGGATACCGCGCGCAAGGCGCGGACCGAATCATAAGGAGGAACCAAGATGCGTGTTCTGATCGCTGCCGGCGGCACAGCCGGCCATATCAACCCCGCACTGGCCATTGCCGGTGCATTGAAACAAGCAGACCCGACGGCCGAGATCCATTTTGCCGGCCGCAAAGAGGGGATGGAGTACCGTCTGGTGACCCAGGCGGGCTATCCCTTCCACCACATCGAGATCACAGGCTTCCAGCGGAAGCTCTCGCTGCACAACATCAAGCGGAACCTCATCACGCTGTGGAACCTGGCCCTCTCCGGCCCCACGGCCCGGAAGATGATGCAGGAGGTGCAGCCCGATCTGGTCATCGGCTGCGGCGGCTATGTGTCCGGCCCGGTGGTGCGCTGCGCCGCCAAAATGGGCATCAAGACTGCCCTGCATGAGCAGAACGCCTTCCCCGGCGTGACCAACAAGCTGCTGGCCCCGGATGTGGACATCGTGTTCGCCGCTGTGCCCGCTGCCGTGGAAAAGCTGGGTGCCCCCGAAAAGACCCGCGTGGTAGGCAACCCCGTGCGTCCGGAGGTGTTCGCCCAGGCCGGGAACCGTGACGCCATCCGCGCCGAGCTGGGGGCAGGGGACCGCACGGTCATCCTGTCGTTCGGCGGCAGTCTGGGAGCACGGCGGGTCAATGAGGTCGTGGCCGACCTCTGCGCCTGGGAGCAGAAAAATCAGAAGCCAGTGCTGCACCTGCATGCCACCGGCCAGTACGGCGTGGAGCTGTTCCAGAACCTCGAAAAAGAGAAGGGCTTTGCCCCCGGCGACAGCCTTGTCGTGAAGGAATACATCAACAACATGCCGGAGCTACTGGCCGCAGCAGACCTCGTCATCAGCCGCGCCGGTGCCCTGACGCTGGCCGAGCTGGAGGCTGTGGGCCGCGCTGCGATCCTCATCCCCAGCCCCAATGTGGCCGAGAACCACCAGTATTACAACGCCATGGAGCTGCAAAAAGCCGGGGCTGCGGTGGTCATTGAGGAAAAAGACCTGACCGGCGAAGCACTTGTGGCCACCGTGGCCGACCTGCTGGCCGAGCCGGGCAAGCTGGCGCAGATGGGCCAGAACGCCCGGAAGCTCTCGGTGGACGACAGCCTGGACCGCATCGCCAATGCCCTGCTCCGGCTGGTCAAGACCCCGTAACAGAACGTGAAATCCAAAGGAAAGGAGGTGCGGCCCAATGGCAGACCGACCCCAAAACCGGAAGAAAAATGGGAAGCGCCGCCCGGTCTACGATCAGGCGCGGGACACCCGGCCCAGCCGCCCGGCAGACCGGAGCAATGTGGGATATCCCAGCGCCACGACGCCCGGCAGACACCCGGTGACCAACCCGAACTATGACCCCGATGCGCCCCGGCCCAGCCGCTATGCGGCGCGGGATACCGGCTCCGGCAGCTATCCGGACAACAGCATCCAGTTTCCCACCGGAGGCCGCCCCGTCCAGAAGCAGAACCCTTCCCGGAACCGGGCACCCAATGCGCCGCGCCAGAACCAGCGGAGAACGAGCGCGCCGCAGAGCCAGCGGCCCCGCAATGGGAAGGCCCGGCCTCAGAACCCGAACGCCCGGCGCCCGGCCAGCGGCCAGCGGCTCCGCCCCACGCAGGCGAACCTGCGGGACCCCGCCCGCCGGGAAGGAAAAAAGAAACGGAAGATGACCCGCAAGGCTCTCCGACGCCGCAGAGCCATCCAGCGCCTGACCGCGCTGGCCATGCTGCTCTGCGTCATCGCGGCAGGCATCTATTTGACGGTCACCATGCTGTTCAAGATCAACACCATTGATGTGCAGACGGCGGACGGCGTGGTGAGCGAAGCGGGCGGCTACTCCAGCGAGCAGATCCTGCAGGCGCTGGGTGTCCAGAAAGAAGAGAACATCTTCAGCTTTGACCCCGCTGCCAAAGCCGCTGCGCTGGAAAAGGTCTTCCCCATGCTGGAGGACATCCGGGTGGAGCGGGACTACCCCAGCACCGTGGTCGTGCGGGTGACGGAAGCCCAGCCCGCCTACGCCATGCAGACGGCAAAGGGCTGGCTGACCCTCTCGGCCGGGCTGAAGATCCTGGCGGTGGACTCCGTCCAGCCCACCGGCCTGCCCACGCTGTACGGCGGCGAGCCGGTCTTCTCGGACCCCGGCGAGCAGCTGTGCTTCGAGGAGGAAACACCGGCAGACAGCAGCACCGCTTCGGAAAGTGCCTCCGACCCGGCCAGCGCCTCCGCTGCCGTGGAAGAGGAGGCGGGCGACAAGCGTCTGGAAGCCCTCAGCACCCTGCTGACGGCGCTGGATACCGCCGGGATGCGCGGGGATGTCACCCGCATCGAGTTTGCCGACCCGGAGGAGATGGCGTTCCTGTATCAGGACCGCATCAGCGTCCGGCTGGGCACCCTGAACGAACTGGACTACAAGCTCAAGCTGGCCCGGCATGTGCTGCTCAATGAGGACGGCAAGGGCTGTGCGGCCACCGACACCGGTACGCTGGACTTCACCCACATCAGCATGTCCAGCACCCGCAAATTCACCTTTGCGCAGGGCGAGCCGGAGCTGCCGTCCGGCTATGTCGTGCCGGAGCCGACGACACCGGAGGAGGCCCCGGCAGAGGAAACGGCGGACAGCACTGCAGAGGGTGCCGCCGATGAAGCAGCGCCCCCGGCGGACGCCGCTGCACAGCCTGCGGACGATGCCCAGGCTCCGACCACAGAGACAGACCCGGCTCCCGCCGCACAGGATACGGCAGGCACCGTGGCTGCAAACTGAAAAAGCGAGGTTCATGTATGAAACTGGAACAATTGATGGAAGGCGTCCCCTTTGCCCTTGTGCAGGGCAGTCTGGAGACCGAAGTGACCGATATCATTTACGACAGCCGCAAGGCAGCCGAGGGCATGGCCTTCGTCTGCATCGTGGGCACCCAGCGCGACAGCCACGACTTCGCGGCCGACTGCGCCGCCAAAGGCGTGAGTGTGCTGGTCATCCAGCATGACATCGACCTGTCTGCCATGCCGGACGTGACCGTTGTGAAGGTGGAGAACAGCCGCTATGCCATGGCGCTGATGAGCTGCAACCTCTTCGGCAACCCGGCCCGGCAGATGACCGTGATCGGCGTCACCGGCACCAAGGGCAAGACCACCACCACCCACATGATCAAGAGCGTGCTGGAAGCCGCCGGCAAAAAGGTGGGCATGATCGGCACCAACGGCATCTATTTCATGGGCCGCCATCAGGAGACTGCAAACACCACCCCCGAAAGCTACGAGCTGCAAAAGACCTTCCGCCAGTTCGTGGATGCAGGCTGTGATGTGGCGCTGATGGAAGTGTCCAGCCAGGGCCTGATGATGGACCGCGTGGCGGGCATCCACTACGACGTCGGCGTTTTCACCAACCTTTCGCCGGACCACATCGGCCCCGGCGAGCACAAGACCTTTGAGGAGTACCGCAGCTGGAAGGGCCAGCTGTTCAAGCGGTGCGACGTCGGCGTCGTGAACATCGACGACGAGAACACCGAGGCCCTGCTGGAAGGCCACACCTGCAAGCTGGTGACCTATGGCCGCAGCGAGAAGGCCGACTACCGTGCCGAGGGCTGCGAGCTGCTGCGCACCCACGATTTTCTGGGGGTGGCCTTCCACGTCTCCGGCAAGGACGACATGGACGTCCGGGTGAATATGCCCGGTGAGTTCAGCGTATACAACGCGCTGGCCGCGCTGGCCGTAGGCAAGGTGCTGGGCCTGCCCGATGCCGCCATCCACGAGGGTCTGGGCAAGTGCGTCGTCAAGGGCCGCGTGGAGCTGGTGCCCATCAGCAAAAAGTTCACCATCCTGCTGGATTACGCCCACAACGAGGTGTCCACAGAAAGCCTGCTCACCACTCTGCGGGCCTACAAGCCCCACCGTCTGGTGGTGGTGTTCGGCTGCGGCGGCAACCGCTCCAAGCTGCGCCGCTACGGCATGGGTGAGACCTGCGCCAAAATGGCCGATTTCTCCATCCTCACCGAGGACAACAACCGTTTTGAGAAGGTCGAGGACATCCTCGCCGATATCCGGGTGGGCATGAACAAGGGCAACCCGGACGCAAAATTCGTGGAGATCCCCGACCGGCTGGATGCACTGCATTACGCCGTGGACCACGCACAGGAGGGCGACCTGATCGCCGTCATCGGCAAGGGCCACGAGACCTACCGCGACCGGATGGGCGTCAAGACCCCGTTCCTGGAGCGGGAACTGCTGGAAGAATACGCCCAGCAGATCGGGCTGGAATAAGCAGACATAAAAAATACGGAGCATCGCCGCAGCGATGCTCCGTATTTTTTATGCTCAGTTCTCGGCCAGGTTGCCGGTGTAGAGCTGGTAATACTTGCCCTTCTTGGCGATCAGCTCGTCATGGCTGCCGCGCTCGATGATGCGGCCCTGCTCCAGGACCACGATGCAGTCTGCATTGCGGACGGTGGACAGGCGGTGAGCGATGACGAAGGAGGTGCGGCCATACATCAGGCCGTCCATGCCGCGCTGGACCAGTGCCTCGGTGCGGGTGTCGATGGAGGAGGTGGCCTCGTCCAGGATCAGCACCGGCGGGTCTGCGACCGCCGCGCGGGCGATGGCCAGCAGCTGGCGCTGGCCCTGCGAGAGGTTGGCACCGTCGTTGGTCAGCATGGTGTTGTAGCCATCGGGCAGGCGTTTGATGAAGCCGTCGGCGTTGGCCAGACGGGCAGCGGCGATGCACTCTTCATCGCTGGCTTCCAGACGGCCGTAGCGGATGTTCTCCATGACCGTGCCGGTGAACAGGTGGGTGTCCTGCAGCACGATGCCGAGAGAGCGGCGGAGGTCGTCCTTTTTGATCTTGGAGATGTTGATGCCGTCGTAGCGGATCTTGCCATCCGAGATGTCGTAGAAGCGGTTGATGAGGTTGGTGATGGTCGTCTTGCCGGCACCGGTGGAGCCGACGAAAGCGATCTTCTGGCCGGGGCGGCCATAGAGGTTGATATCGTGGAGGACGGTCTTCTCCGGCACATAGCCGAAATCGACATCGGTGAAAGTGATGTCGCCTGCCAGCTTGTGGTAGGTGATGGTGCCGTCGTGGTGGGGGTGCTTCCAGGCCCAGAGGCCGGTGCGGTCGGTGGTCTCGACCAGCTGGTCGTTTGCATCGTATTTGGCGTTGACGAGGGTGACGTAGCCTTCATCGGTCTCGCTGGTCTCGTCCATCATCTTGAAGATGCGCTCGGCACCGGCCAGAGCCATGATGATGCTGTTGGCCTGCATGGACACCTGGCTGATGGGCATGTTGAAGCTCTTGTTCAGGGAGAGGAAGGCCATGACGGTGCCCAGCGTCATGCCGCCGACATTGCCGACGGCCATGGCGGCGCCCACCAGAGCGCAGACCGCGTAGCTGATGTTGCCCAGCTGCGCCGTGACGGGCATGATGTTGTTGGCGTAGCCGTTGGCCTGCTTGGCACTGTCCTTCAGCTTGTCGTTCAGCGCACGGAAGCCGTCCAGCGTCTTCTGCTCGTGGGTGAAGACCTTGACGACCTTCTGGCCCTCCATCATCTCTTCAATGTAGCCGTTCACCTTGCCCAGGTCTTTCTGCTGGGCGATGAAGTACTTGCCGCTCATGGAGGTGATCTTCTTGGTGCAGAAGAGCATCAGAGCCACCATGCACAGGGTCACGATCGTGAGCTGCCAGCTCATCAGCACCATGCTGGTGAGGACGGAAACGATGGTGATGGCGCTGGACGTCAGCTGCGGGATGCTCTGGCTGAGCATCTGGCGCAGGGTATCGACATCGTTGGTGTACACGGACATGATGTCGCCGTGGGGGTGCTGGTCAAAATACCGGATGGGCAGACTCTCCATGTGGGTGAAGAGCTTGGTGCGCAGGTTGCGCAGGGTGCCCTGGGTCACGTTGACCATGATGCGGGAATTGAGCCACGCAGCCAGAACGCCGACGGCGTAAACGCAGCCGATGCGGCCCAGTGCTGCGGCCAGCGGGCCGAAATCGGGGGTGGCCTGCTGGGTCATGGGCACGATGTAATCATCAATGAGGGTCTTGAGGAAGAGGCTGGCCTGCACATTGGCCAGTGCGCTGACCACAATGCACACCAGAACGAAGATGCAGTGGGGCAGATAGTGCTGGAACACTTCGTCCATGATCCGCTTGAGCAGCAGACCCGGATTTTCGACCTTGGGCCGGGGCTGGCCTGCGCCGCGCGGGCCGGGGCCGCGAACTTCTTTCACCTGTGCCATTACTGCTCACCTCCCTGTTTGTCGAAGTCGCCGCTGCTCTGGGTCTGGCTGTTGTAGACTTCCTGATAGATGGTATTGGTCTTCAGCAGCTCCTCGTGGGTGCCCAGGCCGTTGATCTGGCCGTTGTCCAGCACCAGGATGCGGTCGGCATCCTGCACGGAGGAGATGCGTTGTGCGATGATGATCTTGGTGGTGCCGGGGATCTCTTCCCGGAACGCCTTGCGGATCTGGGCGTCGGTGGCGGTATCCACGGCGCTGGTGGAGTCGTCCAGGATCAGCACCTTGGGCTTGCGCAGCAGGGCGCGGGCGATGGTCAGGCGCTGCTTCTGGCCGCCGGAAACGTTCGAGCCGCCCTGCTCGATCCAGGTATTGTACTTGTCGGGGAAGCGCTCGATGAATTCATCGGCGCAGGCCAGTTTGGCCACCCGGATGCACTCTTCCTCGCTGGCGTTCTCATCGCCCCAGCGCAGGTTGTCGAGGATGGTGCCGGAGAACAGGACGTTCTTTTGCAGCACCATCGAGACCTCGCGGCGGAGCACGTCGAGATTGTAGTCGCGGACATCCACGCCGCCGACCTTGACCGAGCCGGTCTCCGGGTCGTACAGGCGGGGGATGAGCTGCACCAGACTGGATTTTGCGCTGCCGGTGCCGCCGATGATGCCCAGCGTCTCGCCGGGCCGGATGGTGAAGGTGATGTCGTTCAGGACAGGCTGGCCGGAACCATGCTTGTACTTGAAGGTGACATGGTCGAAGGCGATGCTGCCGTCGGCCACGGTGTCCACCGGGGCCTTGGGAGCGGGCAGGTCGGTGGTCTCGTCCAGCACTTCCACGATGCGGCGGGCAGAGGAAGCGGACATGGAGATCATGACGAAGGCCATGCTCAGCATCATCAGGGCCATCAGGATGTTCATGATGTAGCCGAACAGGGCGTTCAACTGGCCGGTGGTGATGGAGCCGTTCAGCACGTAGTGGGCACCGAACCAGCTCAGGGCAATGTTGCAGCCGTAGACGGAGACCAGCATGGCGGGGTTGTTGAAGCTCAGGCGGCTCTCGGCGCTGACGAACTGCTTGTACAGGCTCTCGCAGGCGGTGGTGTACTTCTCGTTCTCGAAGTGCTCGCGGACAAAGCTCTTGACCACGCGGATGGCGGAGATGTTCTCCTGCACCGAAGCGTTCAGGTTGTCGTAGTTCTTGAACACGCGGTCAAAGATCTTGAAGGTAGGGATCATGATGGAGGCCAGCACTGCCACCAGGAAGACGATGGCCACCACGAACACCAGCGACAACGTGCCGCTGATGGCGGAAGCCATAAGAAGCGCGAAGACCAGATGCACCGGGGCGCGCACACACATGCGCTCGATCATCTGGAAGGCGTTCTGCACGTTGGTCACGTCGGTGGTCATGCGGGTGACCAGACCGGCCGTGGAGTATTTGTCGATGTTGGAGAAGGAAAAATGCTGGATGTTCTCATACATCGCGTCGCGCAGGTTGCCGGCAAGGCCGGTGGAAGCCTCGGCGGCGAATTTGCCGGCCAGCACACCCAGCAGCAGCGCAATGGCGGCCACCAGGAAGGTGAGCAGACCGTATTTGATGACGGCGTTCATGTCGCCCTTTTCAATGCCCTGGTCGATGATAAAGGCCATGATGGTGGGCAGCAGAACGTCCATGACCGCTTCCAATGCGGAAAAGATCGGTGTCAGGATCGCGGCGCGTTTGTACTCGCCCAGATGTGACACTAATTTTTTGATCATCTGGTAATCCTCCTGTTTTTTACTTTTTTGTTTGACAAAGAACAATTCTATACAAAACAATTTAATTGTCAATGCGTTTTTGCAAAGTTCCTGAAAAAGTCATGAAACTCTCAAAAATCGTACGATTCGCGGGGTCACTGCAGGCCCTTGCGCAGCTTGTTCAGCAGGCGGAGCAGCTCGGCGTTCTCCTCCGGGGTGAGCAGGCTCTCCACAAATTCGTCGGTCTGGTGCAGGGACTGCATGGTCTTTTCGTGGATGCAGGCTCCCTTTTCGGTCAGCACCAGGCGCTTGAGCCGGGCGTCCTGCGGCACGCTCTGGCGCTCGATGTAGCCTTTGCGCTCCATGAGCTGCAAAATATTGGTCACAGTGGAGCGGGTGATGGAGAACTCCCGCTCGATGTCCCGCTGGTAGACGGGTTCGTCCCTGTGCCAGAACAGGTAGCTCAGGATCCACTCGTGCATCGGGGTCACGTCCTCGACCTCATTTTCGCGGTGGAACTGGTTGATCTTGCGGAAGATCAGGTTGTTGACCCGGCGCATCTGCGCCGGGATGACCTGCGGCGGCTCCCAGGGGGGCGTCACCGGCGGGCAGCTGGAGTTGATTTCGTCACACATGATGGTTCGTCCTTTGAATTGTTGGATGGATGATTGTTTTGAATAAAACTGTTTGATACGATACCATTTTAGCCATTGCATCCCGGAATGTCAAGAGCGTTTATAAAAAATAAACCCCTCTCCGTCTCGCCGTGCGCCAGCGCTTCCAAAGGGGGAGCTGCATGGCAAGGCAAGAGCGGAGAGGGGTTCCGTTACGTTTCAGTCTGTGCTTTTTCGATCCATTCGCGGATGACGTCGGGGCGGTCGGTGACAAAGCAGTCCGGGCCGAGAGGCACCAGAGAGCGGACGACATCCTCGGTGTTGACGGTCCAGAACGCGGCCTTGCAGCCGGCGTCGTGGAGCTGGTTGACCACCTCCGGGTTGGCGAAGGCGGTGTGGTACTCGCAGCTGACCAGCTCCACCGGGAAACCCAGCGTCCGGACATAGGCGGCGGGGTCTGCCTGCGCGGACAGGGTGGCGAGGATCTGCCGGACCGACATCTGCGGGTAAAGGGCCGCGATGAGGGTCAGCTTGTCCGAAATAACACTGGAGACCATGCCCACCTGCTTTTTCAGGGCGGGGCAGTTCTCCTCGTCCAGCGGCTCGTCCATGCTGTTGACAAGGCCCAGGTCCTGCCAGATCACCGGCGGCGGGAGCATCATGCTGAGCAGGTCGCCCAGGGTCAGGACGCCGATGCGCAGTTCCGGCATCAGCACCTTGGCCTGCTGAAGCAGGTCGTGACGGAACGAGACGAGGAGCAGCCGGTCTGCGATGCCGGAAGCGCGGATGCAGTCCACGACATGGGGCACGAAGTCCGGGTCGGGGAGGATGGGGGCCTTCAGTTCCAGCTGGACGGTGCAGCCCTCCATTTCTTTGCAGCAGGCCAGCGCTTCGTCCAGAGTGGCCAGTCTCTCGGTGGTGAGGCTGACGCCGTTCCATTTGGTCAGGTCGATGGAGCGCAGCTCACCGACGGTCAGGTCGTAGATCTTGGCGGAGAGCTCGGTGCCGATGTCGATGAGGTAGTCGTGGTGGATGATGAGGCCATGGTCGCGGGTCTGCTGGACGTCCATCTCAACGCCGTCGGCACCGAGGTCGATGGCGTTGCGGAAGGCGGACAGGGTGTTTTCGGGGGCAAGATAGGTTGACCCGCGGTGTGCAATGATCTCAGGCAAGGTCTTCACCATCGGTCGCAATGACCTTTTTATACCAGTAGAAGCTGTCCTTCCGGCTGCGGGTCAGGGTGCCGTTTCCGGCGTTGTCCTTGTCTACATAAATGAAGCCGTAGCGCTTCTTCATCTCACCGGTGGAGGCGGAGACAAGGTCGATGGGGCCCCAGGTGGTGTAGCCCAGCAGGGGCAGGCCGTCCTCGTTGATGGCCTTTTCCATCTGCTCGATGTGGGCGCGCAGATAGTCGATGCGGTAGCTGTCGTGGATGGAACCGTCCGGTTCCACCGTGTCCACCGCGCCCAGACCGTTCTCCACGATGAACAGCGGCTTCTGGTAGCGGTCGTAGAGGGTGTTCATGGTGATGCGCAGGCCCACCGGGTCGATGGGCCAGCCCCACGCACTGGCCTTGAGGTAGGGGTTTCGGGTCGCCGCGCCGAGGGCGTTGCCGTCGGCCTGCTCCAACAGCTCCGGGTCCACCGTGACGCAGCGGCTGGAATAGTAGCTGAAGGAGATGAAGTCCACGGTGCCCTCGCGCAGGGTCTGGTCATCGTCCGGCTCGGTGCGCAGCTGGATGCCGGCCCGCTCCATCCGCTTTTTGGCCCAGACCGGGTAGGCACCGCGGGACTGGACGTCGATGAAGAAATAATTGTCGCGGTCGGCTTCGGCAGCGGCCTGCACATCCGCCGGGGCGCAGGTGCGGGGGTAGAACTCGCCTGCGGCCAGCATACAGCCCACCATGCAGCCGGGCATGATCTCGTGCGCCAGCTGGACGGCTTTGGCGCTGGCCACCAGCTCGTGATGAGCGGCCTGATACTTGACCTGTTCGACGTTCTCGCCGGGCTCAAACAGCAGCCCCGCCCCCATGAAGGGCATGTGCAGCAGCATGTTGATCTCGTTGAAGGTCAGCCAGTATTTTACCTTATCTTTATAGCGGCGGAAGATGATGTCGCAGTAGTGGACGTAGGCATCCACCATCCGGCGGTCTTTCCAGCCGCCATACTTCTGAATGAGCGCGATGGGCGCATCGAAGTGGCAGATGGTGACCAGCGGTTCGATGCCGTACTTGCGGCACTCATCGAACAGCGCATCGTAGAAGGCCAGCCCCTCTTCGTTGGGCTCTGCATCGTCGCCGTGGGGCAGGATGCGGGTCCACGCGATGGACAGGCGGTAGCACCGGAAGCCCATCTCGGCGAAGAGGGCGATGTCCTCCTTGAAGTGGTGGTACATGTCGATGGCTTCGTGCGAGGGGTAATAGTGCTGGTCATCGCATGCCAGCATCTTCAGCTTGCCGAACATCACCGGGAAGCGGTCCTCGCCAAAGGGAACGACATCCACATTGGCCAGCCCGCGCCCGCCTTCGTTGTAGGCACCCTCGCACTGGTTGGCGGCGGTGGCACCGCCCCATAAAAAGTCTTTCGGGAATCTGCCCATGAAAAAATACCTCCTGAACAAAAATTCTGCTGCCTTCATTTTATCATGTTCCGTGAGGGCATTCAAGGACGAAAGTATGACTATTTCCGTCATTTTGACGAAAATCGAGCGTGATTTTTTGCAGTTTTCACGAGAAAATCTGAAAAACCGGGAGATTTTCCTTCCATTCTGTTTCTTCCCAACGGACAGAAAATATGATAGACTGAATACGTAAGAAAAAGCCGTTCGGCCTGTTCGCACAGGGGAATGGCTCCTTTGTGCACGCTCTGCCGCATGGCCGGAGCGGCCGCACAAAGGAAACAGTAGAACATCGAAATAAGGAAAATGGAGTGTTTTGCGATGAAGGAGTTCCAGCCTATCAAAGAAGGAAAGGTCCGCGAGATCTATGACAACGGCGACAGCCTGATCATGGTCGCAACGGATCGCATTTCCGCATTCGACGTGATCCTGAAAAATAAAGTGACCAACAAGGGCAAGGTGCTGACCCAGATGAGCAAGTTCTGGTTCGACTACACCCGCGATGTGCTGCCCAACCACATGCTGAGCGTGGACACGAAGGATATGCCGGAGTTCTTCCAGCAGCCCCAGTTCGAGGGCAAGTGCATGAAGTGCCGCAAGCTGACCATGCTGCCCATCGAGTGCATCGTGCGCGGCTACATCACCGGCAGCGGCTGGGCCAGCTACCAGAAGACCGGCAAGGTCTGCGGCATCCAGCTGCCGGAGGGCCTGCAGGAGTCTGAGAAGCTGCCGGAGCCTATCTACACCCCCTCCACCAAGGCGGAGATCGGCGACCACGACGAGAACATCTCCTACGAGCAGAGCATCACCGTGCTGGAAAAGCAGTTCCCCGGCCACGGTGAAGAGTACGCCACCAAGCTGCGGGACTATACCATCGCGCTGTACAAGAAGTGCGCAGAATACGCCCTGAGCCGCGGCATCATCATCGCCGACACCAAGTTTGAGTTCGGTCTGGACGAGAACGGCAATGTCGTTCTGGGCGACGAGATGCTGACCCCCGATTCCTCCCGCTTCTGGCCGCTGGAAGGCTATGAGGCAGGCCACGGCCAGCCCTCTTTTGACAAGCAGTTCGTCCGCAACTGGCTCAAGGCCAACCCGGACAGCAACTACGACCTGCCCCAGGACGTCATCGACAAGACCATCGAGAAATACCTCGAAGCCTATGAGATGCTGACGGGCAAAAAGCTCTGATCGCTGCCATTCGATCGAATAATAGAACGGTGCCCTGCTTTTTTGGCAGGGCACTTTTTTTATCGCAATTTTCAAAAATAGTGCCAATCAAAACGGCATCTTTGCGATATGCAGTTTGCGGATGTTGCTTGTGCATTAAAAACGCAAACTGCTATATTTGCAAACTTTTTGTGAATTTCCGTGGAGCAGTGGCCTGCGCTCTTGACATCACAGGGGGTTTGGAATATAATTTTAGCAGTCGAACAGATAGAGTGCTAAAAACAAAATAGCATATCGAACGAACGACTGCTAAATCAACATCCGGTACGAATGGAGGTCGATTCTATGAATACCAATCAATATACCCAGAAGACGCTGGAAGCGCTGCAGGCTGCTCAGCAGCTGGCCGTGGAGTACCAGCACAATGCACTGGAGCCGGAACACCTGCTGCACGCACTGGCATCGCAGGAGCAGGGGCTTATCCCGCAGCTGCTCCAGAAGCTGAACGTAGACCCCGGCAGCTTTGCCGCCGCAGTGGCCGAAAAGCTCTCGGCGCTGCCCCGTGTGTCTGGCTCCGGCCGTGACCCCGACAAGGTCTATATCTCGCAGGCCACCGATAAGGTCCTGAGCGCCGCTGCCCGCGAGGCCAAGGCGATGAAGGACGAATACGTCAGTGTCGAGCATGTGTTCCTCGGCCTGCTGGACGAGCAGACCCAGAACACCGCAGACCTGTTCCGCGCGTTCAACATCCGGAAGGATGCCTTCTTACAGCAGCTGACGGCCGTGCGCGGCAACCAGCGCGTGACCAATGACAACCCGGAGGACACCTACAACGCCCTGCAAAAATACGGTCAGGATCTGGTAGACCTGGCCCGCAAGCAGAAGCTGGACCCCGTCATCGGGCGGGATCAGGAGATCCGCAACGTTATCCGCATCCTGTCCCGTAAGACGAAGAACAACCCCTGCCTGATCGGTGAGCCGGGCGTCGGCAAGACGGCCATCGCCGAGGGTCTGGCCGAACGGATCGTGCGCGGCGATGTGCCCGAAAACCTGAAAGACCGCACCGTGTTCAGCCTGGACATGGGCGCGCTGGTGGCTGGTGCAAAGTACCGCGGCGAGTTCGAGGAGCGCCTGAAGAGCGTTCTGAACGAGGTGAAGAAGAGCGAGGGTAAGATCATCCTCTTCATTGATGAGCTGCACACCATCGTCGGTGCAGGCAAGACCGACGGTGCCATGGATGCGGGCAACCTGCTCAAACCCATGCTGGCCCGCGGCGAGCTGCACTGCATCGGTGCGACGACGCTGGACGAGTACCGCCAGTATATCGAGAAGGACCCCGCGCTGGAACGCCGGTTCCAGCCGGTGCAGGTGGACGAACCGACCGTTGAGGACACCATCTCCATCCTGCGCGGCCTGAAGGAGCGGTACGAGGTCTTCCACGGCGTCAAGATCAGCGACAACGCCCTGATCGCCGCCGCCACCCTGTCCGACCGCTATATCACCGATCGGTTCCTGCCGGATAAGGCCATCGACCTGGTGGATGAAGCCTGCGCTATGATCAAGACTGAGATGGACAGTATGCCCAGCGAGATGGATGATCTGGCCCACCGCATCACCCAGCTGCAGATCGAGCAGGTGAGCCTGAAAAAGGAGACCGATGCCCTGAGCCAGAGCCGCCTGAAGGATCTGGAAAAGGAGCTGGCCGAGCTGCAGGACAAGTTCCGCAGCATGAAGGCAAAGTGGGAGAACGAGAAGAACGCCATCGGCAAGGTGCAGACCCTGCGTGAGCAGATCGAGCAGACCAATGCCGCCATTGAGAAGGCGCAGCGCGAGTATGACCTGAACAAGGCTGCGGAGCTGAAGTACGGCAGACTGCCCGAATTGCAGAAACAGCTGGAAGCCGAAGAGAAGCTGGCCAACGAGAAGAAGGAGGACAGCCTCCTGCGCGACCGCGTGACCGACGAGGAGATCGCCCGCATCGTGGCCCGCTGGACCG
>OLZI01000246.1_pt1 | contig 39050 bp, 35 predicted proteins | sample 1674061 | NCBI WGS metagenome assembly OLZI01 (sample SAMEA103958139, study PRJEB25191) | human gut metagenome | biome: human-associated habitat [ENVO:00009003]; feature: intestine environment [ENVO:2100002]; material: feces | place: Germany | collected 2013/2015 | reverse complement strand
CGGTTAATGTTCCTTTCCGGGTTGTCCTCGGCACTGCGGTACTCATACGCAAACTGGATGGACGGGTTGCGCTTGAATTCCTCGATAGCGGCCAGCATCTCCTGGGCGCTCTGGTAGCGCTTGTCGGGGTCTTTTTCCATGGCTTTCTCGGTAATCTGGCGCAGTCCTGCCGGGGTCTGGGGTGCGATTTCGGCCAGCGGCTTCGGCTTCTCCGAAATCTGCATGATGGCAATGGACACTGCACCGTCGCCGTCAAACGGCAGGCGGCCCGACAGCATCTCGTACAGCATGACGCCGACAGAGTAGATGTCGGTGCGGGCGTCGGTGCGCTCACCCTTGGCCTGCTCGGGGCTGATGTAGTGCACCGAGCCGATGGCCTTGTCGCTGACGGTCTGGCTCTGTGCGCGGGAGAAGCGTGCGATGCCGAAGTCCATCATCTTGATGGAGCCATCTGCCAGCAGCATAATGTTCTGCGGCTTGACGTCGCGGTGAATGATGCCCTTGGAGTGGGCGTGCTGCAAAGCACTCAAAATCTGGGTGGCAAAGTGCACGGTCTCCTTCCAGGTCAGGGCGCCGCCGCGCTGCTTGAGATATTCCTTCAAAGTGATGCCGTCCACATATTCCATGACGATGTATTGCAATTTGTCGGTGACAGAGACGTCATAGACCTTGACGATGTTGGGATGGCTCAGAATGGAGATCGCCTTCGACTCGTTCTTGAAGCGGCGGACCAGTTCCTCATTGTCCAGAAATTCGTCTTTTAATACCTTGACGGCGATCTGGTTGCCCGTTTTTAAATCAGTGCCGCGGTAGACATTGGCCATGCCGCCGACACCCACGAGACTTTCAATTGAGTAGCGGCCATCCAGCCGTTTTCCAATCAGATTATCCATTGTTGACCTCCGTAGCTTCCACGCCCATGAGCAGGACCGTAATGTTATCCTGACCGCCCGCCTGCAGGGCGCGGTCTACCAAAATGCTGGTTGCATCAAAAAAAGGAACCTCGCGCAGTACCTGCGCAATATCATCGTCCGCGACCATGTTCGTCAGGCCGTCGGTGCACAGCAGCAGGATGTCCCCCGCCTCGATTTCGCAGCGGTTGTACTCCGGCACAATGTTGGCCGAGACGCCGAGCGCGCGGGTGATGAGGTTCTTCTGCGGGTGGACGGCAGCCTGCTCCCGCGTGATCTGGCCGCTGTCGACGAGCTGCTGCACCATCGAGTGGTCGCGGGTGATCTGCCGCAGCCCGCCTGCGTGGAACAGGTAGGCGCGGGAATCCCCGGCGTGCACCACATGGGCCATGCCGCGGCTGGCGTAGGCACAGACGCCGGTGGTACCCATGCCCTGCATCTCGGGGTCAGAGGTGGACTTTTCATACACGGCGCGGTTCGTGATGTCGAACCCGCGCATGATGAAAGTCTTTTCCATGCCAGGCTGCAGGGCCTTCATGTGGCGGGCAAAATACTGCTGCATGGTGTCGGTAGCAATGCGTGCAGCAATGCGCCCGCCGTTGACACCGCCCATGCCGTCGCAGACGATGCCCCAGGCGGTGCCGCCTGCCAGCTGCTGCGCACAGTAATTGTCCTGGTTTTCCTGCCGGCAGCTGCCGATGTCCGTGATCGCGGCAATCTTCATTCGGATTGGTTCCTTTCCGCTGCTCCGTTGCGGAGCAAGACTCATTTTCCCTGCGCGTCCTCGCGGCGCAGCTGGCCGCAGGCGGCGCTGATGTCGGTACCCAGACGGCGGCGCACCGTGGCGTTGACGCCCAGTGCCTCCAGCTCCTTCTGGAAGCGGTGCACATTGGCATCGTCGGTGGCAGAATAGGGGCTGCCGTCCACGGGGTTGATGGGAATTAGGTTGACGTGCGCGCCCATGCCCTTGATGAGGTTGGCGAGCTTCTGCGCCATCTCACTGCTGTCATTGACACCGCGCACCATCGAATACTCAAAGCTGATGCGGCGGCCCGTCTCCTTCTGGTAGCGGCGGCAGGCCGGGATCAGCTGCTCCAGCGGGAACGCATCGTTGACCGGCATCATACCGGAACGGGTCTTATTGTCCGGCGCATGGAGCGAGACAGACAGTGTCAGCTGCAGATGGCGCTTCGCCAACTCGTCGATCTTGGGCACAAGGCCGCAGGTCGACAGGCTGATGTTGCGCATACCGATGTTGACGCCCTCCGGGCAGGAAATGATCTCCAGAAAGTCCATCACATTATTAAAATTGTGCAGCGGCTCACCGATGCCCATCAAAACAATGTGGGAGACGCGCTCGCCGGTGTCCTTCTGTGCGGTGTAAATTTCCGCCGCGATCTCCCCTGCCGTCAGGTCGCGCACGCGGCCCGCCTGGGTGGAGGCGCAGAACCGGCAGCCCATTGCGCAGCCCACCTGGGTGGACACACAGACAGTATTGCCGTATTTGTAGCGCATGAGCACGGTCTCGATGCAGTTGCCGTCGGTCAGCTGCAAAAGATACTTGACCGTACCGTCCCTGGACTGCTGGCGGCGGCGGATGACGGGGGCTGCAATCGTGCACTGCTCCTCCAGCTGGGCCAACAGCGTCTTGGGCTGGTCGGTCATCTGGGAGAACTCCGTCACAAGCTTCTGGTGCAGCCATTTAAAAATCTGCTTGGCGCGGAATTTTGGCTGACCCAGTCCCACAATGTAGGCCGTCAGCGCGTCCAGCGTCAGGTCGGAAATGCAGATTTTTTCGCCCATGCGGGGTCACCTCCTTTTATAAGAACGAGTTTACAGTCACCTTCGTTCCAGGATGGCGGCAAAAAAACCGTCCGTCCCGGTTGTGTGGGGCAAAAACAGCGTGCCCAGCGGCGTGATATCCGCCCCCGGCAGCGCCGTCTTTGGCAGTACAACGTGAAAATCAGGATTGGCGGAGAGAAATTTCTCCACCTGGGCCTGATTCTCCTTATCATTCACTGTACAGGTAGAATACACCAAACGGCCATTTTCGGCAAGTGAATCTGCGCCGTTTTGCAGGATTTTTTGCTGGGCAGCGAGCAGATTCTCTATCCCGTCCAAATCCTTGTAACGAATGTCCGGCTTTTTGGCGATAACGCCCAAACCCGAGCAGGGCACATCGCAGAGCACACGGTCAAACGTTGGCCAGTCGGAATTGTGCTGTGTGGCGTCGTTTTCAACCGCTACGGCACAGGTGATGCCGCAGCGGTCAAACGCCTGCTGCAAAAGCGGCACGCGGGCGGGCACAAACTCGCCGCTGACAAGTTGGCCTTTGTCCTGCATGGCCTCGGCCAACGTCAGGCTTTTGCCGCCCGGCGCGGCGCAGAGATCGAGCACCTGCTGCCCCGGCTGTGCGTCAACGCAGAGCGCGGCAAACTGGCTGGCAAGCCCCTGCACATGGAAAAGCCCTTTTTTGAATGCCGCGCTCGCGGCGGGCGAACCGGCAAACTCCACGACCAGCGCCCCCGGCCAGGGGCCGGGCGTCACGGTATGGCCCTCCTGCTGCAAAAGCGCGGTCAGGTCGGTATCGTTCGTGCGCAGTGTGTTGACGCGGATCGTCGTCTTAGGTTTTTCATAAAATGCGGCGGCCAGGGGGAACGCCTCCTCCCCGAACTGCGCATAGAAAAGCTCGGCCACCGGGCGGGACAGGCAGTAGTAGATCGAGAGCCGGTCCAGAGGGTCGGCAAAATCGGCCTCGGAGACATCGGCGGCAGCGGCGCGGCGCAGCACGGCGTTGACCATGCCTGCGGCACTGGATTTTCCCAGTGCCCGCGTCAGCTTGACCGATTCATTCACAGCGGCGGGCAGCGGTACATTCATGTACTGTGCCTGTGCCAGTCCCGCCCGCAGCACGGCGCGCACCGGCGCGTCCAGCTTGGCGACGGGCTTTTTCGTAAACTGATTTATACGATAGTCCAGCAGCGGCAGACGCTCGAGCGTTGTGTAAAAAATGCGCGCGGCAAAGGCGGCGTCGCGGCTGTCCAGCGGCGGCGTGCACTTTTTCAGCTCGGCGTCCAGCACAAGGTTGGCGTAGCCTGCCTGCTCCTGATGAATCAGGGCCTTGACGGCGAGACGGCGCGGCGTCACAGGCTGTCCCCCACTTTCAGGCGGCGGCCCGCGGCCCAGGCTGTGCCCGCCATCGGCTTGCCGCCCTCGGGCGTGACAGTCAGCAGCGCGACAGCGCCGTTTTCAGCGGCAATCGTCAGCGGCTTCAGGGCCAGCACGGTGCCGGGGGCTGCGTGCTGCGGGTTTTCGGCCAGGCGGCTTTCCAACACCTTGATGCGCTTGCCGTCCTGCGCGAACCACGCCACGGGCCACGGGTTCATGCCACGCACCCAGTTGTGGATGTGGGCGGCATCCTGCGTAAAGACGAACTGTGCCATGTCCTTCGTCAGCGGCGGGGCCATGGTGGCGGCAGCGTTATCCTGCTTGCGCGGGGTCAACTCCCCTGCCTCGATTTTTTCCAGCGCGGTGACCAGCGTTCCGGCACCCACGGCGCTGACGCGGTCAAACAATTCACCGCTTGTCTCCTCGGGGTCAATGGAGACCGGCTCCACCATCAGGATGTCGCCGGTGTCCAGCCCTTCGTCCAGCTGCATGATGGTCACGCCGGTGCCCTCGTCACCATTGAGCACGGCCCACTGGATGGGCGCGGAGCCGCGGTATTTGGGCAGCAGCGAGACATGCAGATTGATGCAGCCGTACTTCGCCGCATGCAGAAGCTGCGGCGGGATGATGCAGCCATAGGCCACAACGACGATGATGTCGGGCGCCAACTCTTTGATAAGCTCATCGGACGAGCCGTCCCGCAGCGTGCGGGGCTGGTAGACCGAAAGACCGTGCTCAACAGCCAGCTGCTTGACCGGCGGCGCGGTCAGGATCTGCTTGCGGCCCACGGGCTTGTCGCGGCGGGTAAAGACACCGCAGACCTCGTGCCCGGCGTCCAGCAGGGCGGCCAGGCTTTCGGCGGCGATGTCAGGAGTTCCCATAAACAGGATGCGCATAAATTTTAGTCCTCGTTTTCCTCGGGGTAGTCGTCCTCATAGAAATGCTCGGCCAGATCCATGATGGTGATGCCGTCCAGATGGTTGTTCTCATGCTGGATGCAGCGGGCGAGCATGTCATCAGCCTCCAGTTCAAACCACTCGCCGTGGCGGTCCTGTGCCTTGACCTTGACGTGCTTCGAGCGCTTGATCGCGCCGTTATGTCCCGGGAAGGACAGGCAGCCTTCGTACAGCTCGACCTGCTCGTCGCTCAGCTCGAGGATCTCGGGGTTGATGAACTCAATGAACTTGTACTCGTAGTTCGCGGGAACCTCCTCGGGCAGGTCGCGGTCATCCAGGCAGATGAACAGGCGGCGCATCATGCCCACCTGCGGGCCGGCCAGACCCAAACCGTTCGCGGCCAGCAGGGTCTCCTTCATATCGTCAAGCAGAGTGCCCAGACGATCATCAAACTTGGTAACGGGGCGGCAGACTTTCTTCAGGATCGGGTCACCGTCCTGCACAATGGTACGCAGTGCCATAAAAATAACCTCCAAATGTTATAAATCACCATCAGAATTGAAATCGAGGATCACGGACGCCTTCTGCGGCAGCTTTTCGGCATCGTAGGCGTCCAGTGTCTCGTGCAAAAGCGCGCGGAACGCCGCGTCATTGCGGCATTTCAGCGTCAGCTTGTAGCGGAATTTGTTGTTGAGCATCGTAATGTTCATCGGCGCGGGGCCTAAAATGCGCAGCGGGATATTGGGCTTTTGTGCGGCGTGCTGACCCAGCAGTGCGCCAAACCGCTGGGCTGCGATGAACACGGCCCCCTCCTGGTCACCGATGAAGCCGACGACCACGAACGAGCAGAACGGCGGGTACAGACTGAACCGGCGGAAGGTGATTTCTTCCCGGTAGAAGCCCTTGTAGTCCTGCGCGGCGGCCAGCTGCAAAACGGGGTGGTCAGGCACGGATGTCTGGATCAGCGCCCGCCCGGGCAGTGCGGCGCGCCCGCCGCGGCCCACGACCTGGGTGATAAGGCTGAACACGCTCTCGTATGCGCGGAAGCCCTGCCCGAACAACAGCGAGTCAATGCCTAAAACGCCGACGAGCGTGACCTTTTCAAAGTCAAGGCCCTTGGCGACCATCTGGGTGCCCAGCAGAATATCATATTCGTGCCGCGCAAACTGTGCAAGCATCGTCTCGTGCGCGTCCTTGCGGGAGGTGGAATCCTGATCCATCCGTAGGATGCGCGCACCGGGCAGCAGCTCGGCCAGCTCCTCCTCCACCCGCTGGGTGCCGAAGCCGCTGTAGCTGATTTTGCCGCCGCACTCGGGGCAGGTCTGCGGCAGCGGGTGTACCGTGTGGCCGCAGTGGTGGCACAACAGTGCCTGCTGCGGCTTGTGATAGACGAGCGGCACGCTGCAATTCGGACATTTCAGCACATGGCCGCAGGTGGTGCACATGCCGATGGTGCGGTAGCCGCGGCGGTTGAGCAGCAGAATGCTCTGCTCGCCGTTGTCGAGGTTTTCCTGCAGCTCCCGCGCCAGCCGCACGCTGACCTCGCGCGGGTTGCCTGCGGCCAGTTCGGCGCGCATGTCGATGAAATCGACGCTGGGCAGAGGCCGCCCGCCGTAGCGGTGGGTCAGCTGCACCAGCTGTAGCTTGCCGCTCTCGGCGGCGTGGTAGGTCTCGGTTAGTGGTGTGGCCGAGGCAAACAGCAGCAGGGCGTTTTCCATGACCGCGCGCTTTTTGGCAACATCGTGGGCGTCAAAGCGCGGGGCGGACTCGCTCTGGTAGGTGTGCTCCTGTTCCTCATCCATGATGATAAGGCCAAGGTTTTGCAGCGGTGCAAACACTGCACTGCGCGTACCTACGACAATATCGGCGTTTCCCTGCTGGATCATCCGCCACTGCAAAAGGCGCTCGGTATTGTTGAGCGCCGAATGCTGCACGGCCAGACGGCTGCCGAAGGTGGACTTGAGCCGCCGTATCATCTGCGGTGTCAGGCTGATCTCCGGCACCAGGACCAGTGCGCGGCGGCCCAGCTCCAGCGTGCGCTGGATAAGACGCAGAAACACAATGGTCTTGCCGCTGCCGGTTACGCCGTGCAGCAGTGCCGCGTGGGGTCTGGCATCCTCTAGATTCGGCAGCAGATCGTTAAAAACCTGCTGCTGCTCAGGGGATAGCTCCAGCGGCTGCGGGTCAAATGGGATGGCCGCAAACAGGTCGATGGCCTTGTCCTGCTCGGCGGCGGTCAGCACGCCCTTTTTGACAAGGCCGTCCAGCGTTGCCCGGGAAATACCGACCTCGTCGAGCTGCCGCGCGGTCAGCGGGCCGTTTTGCAGGGCGGCGACAGCGGCCAGTTGGCGCGGGCCGGGCTTTGGTTTTTCCGGCAGCGCCCCCGCCAGCGTGTACAGGCGCTCCGTAGAGCGGGTCAGGCGGCCTTGCATGACGTGCCTGCCGTCCACGACAGAGGGCCGGTACTGTGCGCCATACGGGATGACTGCCTTGACGGCCTCGAACCAGGTGCAGAAGGTGCGCTCTTTTAGAAAGCGCACAAGCTCCAGAAGGTCCGGCGTCAGGCGGGCATCCTCGGGGGCGGCATCGTAGAGCGTTTTCAGCCCCTTGGGGGCGTCGCTCTCGTCCACCTCCCCGACAGCCAGCACAACGGCCATCCGGGCCTTGCTGCCCCGGCCAAACGGCACCAGCACCATGCTGCCGGGAAAGACCCTCCCGGCCAGCTCCGCGGGGATGCGGTAGGAGTACAGCTTGTCAAAGTGGATGTTCGCGTCGTTGACGGCAGCCTGGGCCAGCAGCAGGCTCATTCGTCGCTGCCGTGCTGCAGCTTGAACTGGATGATGGAATAAATGCTCTCGGCGCAGGAGTCGACCTCAATATTGACGACATGCTCGTCGTAGTTGACGGAGTTTGCAATCTCTGCCTCGGCACGCTTCAGGCGGCGCTGGATGGTCTCCTCATCTTCGGTGCCGCGGCAGCGAAGACGGCGCTCAAGCTCCTGCATGTCCGGGGGCAGCACAAAGATGGTCGTTGCACCGGGGTACATCTTCTTGATGTTGCCTGCGCCCTCGACCTCGATGACGAGGATGACCGGGATGCCCAGCTTCATGCGGCCCTCAATCTCGCTGCGCAGCGTGCCGTAGTAGTTCTCGCAGTATTTTGTGTGCTCGACGATCTGGTCATGGGCCAGATGATCCTCAAAATCAGCTACAGACATGAAGTGGTAGTTGATGCCGTCCTTTTCACCCTCACGCGGGGTGCGGGTCGTGGCGGAGACGGTGTGCTGAATTTCAGGGTGCTTTTTCAGCAGAGCGGCAACAACGGTATCCTTGCCGGTGCCGGAAGGGCCGGAGACAACAAACAGATATTTTTCACCTTTCATCGTTACTTCCTCTTTTCTTCAGTTTCTTCGTTGGCACGCCCGGTCAGGCTTTCCAGCGGGATACCGGACAAAATCACATGGTCAGAGTCCATGATGAGCACGGCCTGGGTGCGCCGCCCGTAGCTGGCATCAATCAGTGCGCCCTTCTCGCGGGCATCCTGCACCAGACGCTTGATAGGCGCAGAATCCGGGCTGACGATGCCGATGATGCGGTCGGCATTGACCATGTTTCCAAAGCCAATGTTCAGCAGCTTCATGGCGAACCTCCGTTACTCGATGTTCTGAATCTGCTCACGAATTTTTTCGATTTCGGATTTCAGCTCGACGACCAGCCGCGTGATGGCTACGTCCTGGCACTTGGAGCCAATCGTGTTGGATTCGCGGTTCAACTCCTGCGTCAAAAAGTCGAGTTTGCGGCCAATCGGCTCGTCCAACTCGAGGATCTCGCGGTGCTGCGCCACATGGCTGTGCAGACGGACGGTTTCCTCGTCGATGGCGGTCTTGTCCGCAAAAATCGCGGCCTCGGTCACAAGGCGTCCCTCGTCGATGCTGCGATCCCCCAGCAGCTCCTGCAGGCGGGCGTAGAGCTTATCGCTGTAGGCCTGCACGCGGCCCGCACTGTTCTCCTCGATTTTGGCGACGAGCGTTTCAATCGTGGTCAGGCGGCCTGCAACATCGGCCTTCATCTTCTCGCCTTCGACGGCACGCATTGCGACAAAGGCGTCCACGGCCTGCTCGGCCACTGTCCTGACGTCCTCCCACAGCTCGTCCTCGTTCGTCGGGGCGGCAGTCTGGGTCAGCACGTCCGGGAAGCGGGACAGCATCCCGACGGAGACGTCGTTTTTCAGATCCATACGCTCGGCCATCGCATTCAGCGCGGCGCGGTAGCCCTCGGCCAACTGCCAGTTGACGGTGACGACGGTATCCGCCGCCGTGACGGTCTGGATGGAAAGGCTCAGTTCTACCTTGCCGCGGCTGACCTTGGAGGCGACGAGCTTTTTCAGCTTGTCCTCCAGAAATGCGCAGGAGCGCGGCAGGCGCGAGGAGTACTCAAAAAAGCGCGCGTTGACGCTGCGAAGTTCAACCTTGATGTCACGGCCATGCAGCAGCGCACCGGCACGGCCATATCCTGTCATGCTCAAAACCATAACCTACACCTCATAAACACATATATTTTATATTTTACTATTTTTGGGCGCAAGATGCAAGGCTGACGCCGGGATTTTGCAATATTTCACGCAGTTTTTGTGGCGCGGTAAACAAAAACCGCCCCCGCGGCAGAGCGGGAGCGGCAATTCTTTTACTTAGACGGGGTGAGACTTGTTTTCGTAGTCGGCGTGCAGAGCATCGACACCCTGCAGACGGGCGTTGCGCTTCTCAAAGAACTTGGGCGCGACCTGCGGGAACATGGCGTAGGTCAGAACGTCCTCCTCTTGGATGGCGTACTTGGAGGCCTCGGCCTTCAGCTTCTCCATCTCGGGCTCAAGGGTGTCGGCAAAGCGGCAGGTGATCGGCTGCTCGCCCTTCAGGATGAAGTCACTGAACTCCTTCTTAATGGGCGCGGGGGTCTTGCCGTAATCGCCGTGGACCAGGCCCTTGAACTCCTTGGTGACCATCTTGTAGCGCTCACCCATGATGACGTTAAAGACGGCCTGGGTACCAACGATCTGGCTGGTCGGGGTGACCAGCGGCGGATAACCGGCATCCTCACGGACGCGGGGAATCTCCTCCAGAACGTCCTGGAGCTTGTCCTCCTTACCGGCGTCCTTCAGCTGCTTGAGCATGTTGGAGAACATGCCGCCCGGAACCTGATACAGCAGAGTGTTGGCATCAACGCCCAAAGACTTCTGGTTGATCTGGCCGTTGGCGATGTACTTCTCGCGCAGCTTGTTGAAGTAAGCGCGGACGACATTCAGCTGGTTCAGATCCAGACCGGTGTCGTAGTCGGTGCCCTGCAGGGCGGCGACCAGGCTTTCGGTGGGCATGTGAGAAGTGCCCAGAGCCAGAGGGCTCATAGCGGTATCGACGATGTCGGCACCAGCCTCAATGCCCTTCAGGATGGACATGGAAGCCAGACCTGCGGTGTAGTGGCTGTGGATGTCCACGGGAATCTTGACGGTCTTTTTCAGCTCGGAGACCAGCTCATAGCAGGTGTAGGGCTTGAGCAGGCCGGCCATATCCTTGATGCAGATGGAGTCGGCGCCCATCTCCTCGAGAGTCTTGGCATAGTTGGCGAAGTACTCGTTGTTATGTACCGGGCTCAGGGTGTAGCTGATGCAGGCCTGAACATGGGCACCCTCCTTGTTGGCTGCCTTGATGGCAGTCTGCAGGTTGCGAGGGTCGTTCAGCGCGTCAAAGATACGGATGACGTCGATGCCGTTGGCAACGGACTTCTGGACGAAGTACTCGACGGCGTCATCAGCGTAGGGACGGTAGCCCAGCATGTTCTGGCCGCGGAACAGCATCTGCAGCTTCTGGTGGGGCAGCTCCTTGCGCAGGATGCGCAGACGCTCCCAAGGATCTTCGTCCAGGAAGCGGATGCAGGAGTCGAACGTAGCGCCGCCCCAGCACTCGACGGAGAAATACGGGATCTTGTCCATTTCGGGCAGGATGGGGCGCATCTCGTCCATGGTCATACGGGTGGCCAGCAGAGACTGATGGGCGTCACGCAGGACGACCTCAGTAATCTTAATGGGTTTCTTAGCCAATGTGATTCACCCGGCCTTTCTATTAGTTCATGGTGATGAGCAGGTCGCCGGAGTTGACAACGTCGCCCTTGCGCACATTGACGCTGGCAATGGTGCCGTCCTGCGGAGCGCTGATCTCGTTCTCCATCTTCATGGCCTCGAGGATCAGCAGGGTGTCGCCAGCCTTGACGGAGTCACCGGCCTTGACCTTGACATCCAGGATATTGCCGGGCATGGGAGCGGTGACGGAGACGGCACCGGCGGCGCCGGCAGGAGCGGCAGCAGGTGCAGGGGCAGCGGCGGGAGCCGGAGCGGCTGCGGGGGCAGCAACAGGAGCAGCAGCGGCAACGGGAGCGCCGGTGCCTTCCTCAACGGTGACATTATAAGCAACGCCGTTAACGGTAACGATCAGGTTTTTCATGGAAAAGTCCTCCCTATTTCAAGGTTGATGATTACAGCGTGATATTGCCGTGCTTCTTAGCCAGGCGCACAGTACGCTTGCTAGCCAGCATATCCAAAGCCTGAGCGACAGCGCCGCGGGCGGTGGCAGCATCGGCAATGGTGTCAGCAGCACCGTTGGCCACAGCGGCATTGGCGCTGCAGACCTCCTTGGCGTAGGCGGCAGCCTTGGCCTTGGTGGCGTTGACGATGTTATCGGAAGCGAAGATCTCGTCCTTGTACAGAACGGTGACAGCGGCCTCGGGAGCCAGCGGGGCTACGGTGCAGCCCTGCACGGCAACACGCCAGTCGGCGCAGGCGGCAAAGACCGTGTAGGCAGGGCCGACGGCCTCACCGGCCAGTACGGCGACCTTGACGGTGGTAGCCTCGGCGTAGACACCGGCCATACGGGCAGCCTGACGGATGCCGCCAGCCTGATCGTCGCCCTCGCTCTTGCCGAAGCCCTCGGTATTGACGACGGTCACAACGGGGATGCTGTAGGCATCGCACAGACGAACGAAGCGGGCAGCCTTGGCGGTGCACTTGTGGCACAGGGCGGCCTTCTCGGTGGCCAGGATACCAACGGCGCTGCCGTTGATGGTAGCCAGCGCGGTGACGATGTTCTTGCCGTAGCCTGCGTACAGCTCCACAGTGCTGCCCTCATCGGCCAGAGCGGCAATCGCGTCAGCCGCAGAGTACTTGACGAGGTCAAGAGCTTTGGAGGGAGCGGCAAAGTCGAACAGCGCGGGACCGGCCAGATTGTTGGCGGGCAGCAGGGCGACGATGGAGGCAGCCTGCTTGGCGGCGGCAACGGCGTCCGCAGCGGTAACGGCGGCGACACCGGCCTTGGCGGCAAACGCGGCAGAGCCGGCGTTTGCAACCTTGTCCTCAGCGTTGAACGGAGCGTTCAGGAACAGCTCGGCATCCTCTGCCATGACACAGACGTCCGCGGCAGCGGCGTTGATGGCGTTGGTACCGGCGCAGGTACCGGTGACAACGGCGACCTGAGGCACAACGCCGGAAACGCGCGCGATCTCTGCGGTCAGGCGGGCGTTGGCGTTGAGCAGATCAAGACCGCCCTCAAGCTTGGCACCCGTGGAATCATAGAACGTAACAACCGGTGCGCCGGTCTCGGCGGCCATCTCCAGCACGCGGATATTCTTTTCAATATCCTGCACGCCGACGGGAGAACCGTCCTCAAACACGACGTAGGCGTTCTGGCCGTTTGCACAGCCGTAAGCAGCACTCACTGCGCCGTCGGTAAACAGCGGCGAGTAGGTGCCGTCATCAAAAAATGCTGCAAGGATCTCTGCCTTGCCGGGCTTATTTACTGCCATACAGTTTCCTCCTATGGTAAAGCTGACTGTTTTTTATAAAAATACTTTACAAAAAATCCGCCATTTAATTGAATTATACTACGTTCGCGACGTTTCCACAAGTGGAATTTTGCACATTTTTCAGAATTTTCTGCAATTTTAGTCAGAATTTGTGCGCTTTTTTAGGGGACCGGGACGGCGGGCCGGGCTGGCAGCACGGCTCTCCCCTTTGCCGGCAGATTTCATGGCTGCGTTGCGCAGGGCATTGATCTCGCTCTTTTTCAGCTCACGGTACTCGCCGGGCTGCAGCATACCGAGCTTGACGGGACCCTCGGCGCTGCGGCGCAGGCGCACGACCTGCAGGCCGACAGCGGAGCACATGCGGCGGATCTGGCGGTTGCGGCCCTCGTGCAGGGTGATCTCCAGCACACTGCGGCCCGGCTCATCGACAACGACGTGGATGACGCAGGGCCTGGTCTTGACGCCGTCATCCAGCACAACGCCGGACGACATCTCGATGATCTGCTGCTCAGTGGCGCGGGGATTGACCGTAACGCGGTACAGCTTGCCGACACCGCCGGACGGGTGAGTCAGCATATTGATGAACGCGCCGTCATCGGTCATGAGCAGCAGCCCCTCGCTGTCCTTGTCCAGGCGGCCCACCGGGCGCAGCATGGCGGGCACATCGGAAACAAGATCCATGACGGTCTTGCGGCCACGGTCGTCAGAGCGGGTCGTCAGATAGCCGCGTGGCTTGTGCAGCATGATATAGGTGTACTGGCGCTTGCGCACGATGCGCTGTGTCTGCCCGTCGATCATGACCTTGTCATAGTCGGGATCAATCTTGTCGCCCAGGGTGACCGGGTGGCCGTTGACCTTGACCTTGCCCGCAGCGATCAGGCGCTCGGCCTCGCGGCGGGAGCAGATGCCCTGGTCGGCCAGTACCTTTTGAATACGTTGTTCTGCCATTAAAATTTATACTCCTTATTCGGCGGGTGCGTCAGCACCCGGCTTTTCTTTCTTGATGAGCGCAGCGACCTTGTCCACCAGCTCCGGCAGCGAGGCTATAACGTTGTCAACGGCGGAGACCTTCTCCACCAGCTGGACGGTGCGCACATTGCCGTTGGAAACTACGAGGAATGCCACCGGCGTGACCGAGACGCCTGCACCGCTGCCGCCGCCGAACATCTGCTTGTTGGAGCTGGGGCCAACGTCGGAACCGCCGGACACAAACCCGAAGGTGACGCGGGAGACCGGGATGATGGTGGTGTCATCCACATGGATCGGGTCGCCGATGATGGTCTCGGCGTTGACCATGTCGCGGATTTTCTCGATGGTGACGCCCATCAGACCTTGAATAGGATGTTCAGCCATTGTAAGTTCCTCCTTTTATCGAAAAAAAGAAATCGTTTATGCCTTTGCGGCGGGCTGCAGCTGCGGGTCCTTCCACAGACGGTGCAGCAGCCGGATGACGAGCCAGAGCAGCACGGCAGCGCAGGACGTCAGACGGAACGAGACGATGCGCTCCCCTGCGCGCTCGCCGGTGAAATCCGGCTCGAGCCAGAGGCGGTCACTCTGTACGCGGACGTACTGCTGGACCAGGGCCAGCAGATTGTTGGCAAGCGCCATTTCGGCGCCGAACAGCTCGGCGGTGGTGCTGGCCTCGTCGGCGGTCACGGTCCAGAAGATGTCCAGCCCGGACACCCGCACCGAACGCAGCAGGTGGCACCCCAGCCAGCCTGTGTGGCCCAGCATGCACCGGGCAAATGCCATCGGGTCATTGGACAGCAGCTGCATAGCGGCGTCGATGCGCGCCGAGATGCCGAACGGCAGACCGCTCTTTTTCGTGCTGCCCTCAGCATCGGCGTCTTCAGCGGTGACACTGTCAGCAGGCTTCGGCGCTTCGGGTTTCCCCTGCGCTGCGGGCTGCCGGGCGACGGTCTGTGCGGGCTTTGCGGCGGGCTTGTCCGGCTTGACCTCCACGGTGACGGACGCCTGTTCGCCGTCCGCCGTCTTGCGCACGGTTTGCCCGGGCGGTGCGGCGGAGGCGGGCTTTTTCAGTGCTTCCGGCTGGCCCTTGCGCGGCCAGAGCGTGAAGTGCAGCGATCCGTAGCAGGCCGTGGCCCGCACGCTGCCCGGGCGGTACGCAAACCGAACGCCCAGCGGTATCAGCAGGGCGACGAGCAGCAGCAAGAGCACCGCCAGCAGCACCCAGCCGATCAGTCGGAGAAGGAACAACAGAATGGCCATAAGCAATCACTTCCATTCCAGCTGACCGTCGTCGCCTTCCGTCTCCTCCGGCTCGGCGCTCTCGGCAGCCTCGCCGTGAAGCGGCGGCAGGTCGGCCAGACTGCCGAGGCCAAAGACGCGCAGAAATGTGTCCGTGACCTGGAAAGCTACCGGCTTGCCGGGCAGGTCCAGGCGGCCCGCCTCCTCGATCAGTCCCTTGTCCAACAGCTTGGTGACGGTGGACGACGAGTCAACGCCGCGGACCTGCTCGATAAAGCTGCGGGAGACGGGCTGATTGTAGGCGATGACGGCCAGTACCTCCAGTGCGGCGGGCGAAAGCGGCGCGTTACGGCGGGTATCCAGAATGCGCTTGACCATCTCGCCGTAGTACGGGCGGGTCGTCATCTGCCAGCGGTCAGGCTCGAAGTACAGGATGACCATGCCGCTCTCCTGCTCATCGTAGCGCTTTTGCAGCTTTTGCAAAAGCGTGGTGACCTCGTCGGCGTCCAGCCGCAGGGCGTCGGCCAGGCGGGCGGTCTCCACAGGCTCGGCGTGGGCAAACAGCATGGCTTCAAGAGAGCCGAGCTCCTGTCGTTCTGTCATGGCGTTTTGTCCTTTCTTCTGCGGTGTGTGCGGTCCAGCTGCAAGGCGCCGCTGTCGTCGACCTTGACGCGTCCTGCGCGGATGAGCTCGAGCAGCGCCAGGAAGGTCGCTACGTTTGTGCTGCGGCTTTCCTCGTGGCTGAACAGCTGGCCCATTTTTTGCAGGCTACCCTTGAGCAAGCCGCGCAGCATGTGGGAGACGCGGCTTGCGACGGAGACAAACGGCGCGGTGACGAGCGGCTCAAACTTTTCCTGCGTGGGCTTTTTCTTGCGGGTGCTGCGGCCCATCAGATTGAACCACGCCTGCACAAGCCAGTTTGGGTCATGGCGGCGGGTGTGTTCGGCAGCGCCAACCAGCGGCATCGGCTCACGGGCTACGGTGTACAGGTCACGGGCACGGCTGCCCAGCTGGGCGGCCACCTCCTTGCAGGCGCTGTACTCGATCAAACGCCCCGTCAGCTCGGCCTTCATGCGCTCGGCCTCGGGGCTGCGCGGCAGCAGCAGGGCGCTTTTCATCTGCACCAGATGCGCCGCCATGTCGATGAATTCGCTGGAAATCTCCATCCGGTCCTGCTGCATCTCCCGGATGGCAGCGGTGTACTGCTCGATCAGCTCCATGATGTTGACATCATAGAGGTTCATTTTATTTTTGCCCACCAGGTACAGCAGCAAATCCAGCGGGCCCTCAAAATCTTCTATTTTAAATGTCAGAACTTCCGGCAAAAACTCAATACCCCCAAAGCAGCTCCACAAAGCCTGTCATGTGCAGCATCAGCCGCCACATACCGTTGACAAGCCAAGACAGCGGCGCGTCCAGCAGACCCAAAAATACCAGTGCCAGCACGGCCAGCATAATATATCGCTCATATTTCATCGCCCTAAAATAGAGTCGCTGCGGCAAAAACAAGAGCGCAATGCGGCTGCCGTCAAACGGCGGCACCGGCAGCAGATTGAAAACCGCCAGGCTCAGATTCATGGCTACCATATAATATAGGAACATCGTCAGCACAGGCACGGCGTCCCCCAGCCCGCTGTACCAGCACAGCTTGTACAGGATCATCGACACCCACGCCAGCAGCAGATTGCTGGCAGGCCCTGCGGCGGCGGACAGCGCCATGCCGACCTTGGGGTTCTTATAGTTGTACGGGTTGATCGAGACGGGCTTGGCCCAGCCGACGCCGCCCACCAGCATGCACAGGGCACCCAGCGGGTCGAAGTGGCGCAGCGGATTCATCGAGAGACGCCCGGCGCACACGGCAGTGTCATCGCCCAGCAGGTGGCTGGCCAGCGCGTGGGCCGACTCATGAAACGGGATGGTGATGAGCACGACAACAGCGCGCAGCAGATACTGCACGATCACCGTGGGAGACAACAATCCGTTCAAAAGGTAACACCACCCCATTAAAAGCTTAGTCTATTATATCGTAGAAATGGCGGCAAGACAAGCCCTGTAGGCACCGAAAACACAATATTTAGCGCCTGAATCAAACAAAAACGCAAAATTATGAAAAAAATCAAAATTTTTTCTGTCAAAACACTTGCATTTTCGCGCAGTATACGCTATACTATTAAAGCTATTGAAAAGGAGGTGCAAGCAATTATGGCCAAATGTTCTTGCTGTGGCAAGGGTGTCACGTTCGGTATCAAGGTTTCTCACTCTCATCGTCGGAGCAACCGTACCTGGAACCCCAATGTCAAGCGCGTGAAGGCGATCGTGGACGGTTCCCCGAAGTATATCTACGCCTGCACCCGCTGCCTGCGCTCTGGTAAAGTTACCCGCGCGGTCTGATTGGAAGGAAAAAATGCCGGTCACATCGTGTGACCGGCTTTTTCTCTTTTATGCTTGCTTTTTAGGAGGTGGGTCTATGCTCCCCCGTGACCCTATAATGCTGTTGAGCTATGTAAACACCCAACTGCGGGACCGCGACGCCAGTTTGGACGCGCTGTGTGACCGTGAGGAGACTGACCGTGACGCGCTGTGTGCGGCCCTGCGCGAGATCGGCTATGAGTATGACGCTGCACAGAATCGCTTTGTGTGACGCCGATTTGTGTGAAGTTTGAGAGAGGAAGTTGAAGTACCCGATGAATTTTATCTTTGTCAGCCCGCATTTTCCCAAAACCTACTGGAATTTCTGTGACCGTCTGCACCGCAACGGCGTCAATGTGCTGGGCATCGGTGATGCTCCGTTTGACGAGATTCCCTGGGAATTGAAGCAGTGCCTGACTGAGTATTACCGCGTGAATGATCTTGGCAATTACGACGAGATGCTCCGCGCTGTCGCGTACTTTACCTTCCACTATGGCAAGATCGACTGGATCGAGTCCAACAACGAGTATTGGCTGGAGATGGACGCCCAGCTGCGCACGGATTTCAACATCAATACCGGTGCAAAGAATGACTTCATCGAGCGCATCAAGTACAAGAGCAAAATGAAGGAAAGCTACATCGCCGCGGGCGTACCGGTGGCGCGCTACCATATTGTCAGCACACTGGCCGAGGCCCGCGCCTTCATCAAGGAGGTCGGCTATCCGGTCATCGTCAAGCCGGATAACGGCTGCGGTGCCGAGGCAACCTACAAGCTGCGCAATTTCACCGAGCTGAAAGAATTCTACGCCGAGCCGCATAACGTCCGGTACATTATGGAGGAGTACATCAACGGCACCATCGTCAGCTTTGACGGTGTGGCCGACAGCCATTGCGTGCCGCTGTTCTACACCTCCAACGTGTTCCCCACCCCGCTGCTGGACATCGTCAGTCAGAACGGCGACCTCTCCTACTGGACGCAGAAGTCCGTGCCCGCTGCGCTGAAGGATGTGGGTTTCCGCACCATCAAGGCGTTCGGCGCAAAGAGCCGCTTCTTCCACTGCGAGTTCTTCCGGCTGAATGAGGACAAGCCGGGTCTTGGCAAAAAGGGCGACTACGTCGCGCTGGAGGTCAACATGCGCCCCGCAGGCGGCTACACGCCCGATATGATCAACTATGCGAACTCGGTGGACTGCTACCAGATCTGGGCGGACATGGTCTGCTACGACGAGGTACGCAACGCCGAGCTGGACGGCCCGAAGTATTTCTGCGTCTACGCAGGCCGCCGCGACTGCCATGAGTACAAGCACACCCATGCGCAGATCATGGCCAAGTACGGCTCCCGTATGCGTATGTGTGAGCGTATTCCCCAGGCGCTGCGCCTGGACATGGGCGACTGGATGTACACGGCCGTTGTGCGCACCACCGCGGAGCGCGATGCGTTTATTCGGTACGTGCAGGAGCAGGCGTAACAAAAAGACTTCCCCCTCGGGGGAAGGCGCATCGTGTCGAAAAACCTCCCTCTGCGAGGGAGGTGCCCCGAAGGGGCGGAGGGAGAGAACCTTGCCATAGCCCGAAATATTTCGGACAGCCGTACAGTTCTCTCCCCCACCGCCTGCGGGCGGAGCCCCCTCGCAGAGGGGGCCAAGGGGTGAACGCACCTTTTACTTATATAAAACAGGAGCCTGACCGGCTGTGGTCAGGCTCCTGTTGGTTTATTTCAGCTTCACGCTCTTGTGGTAGACGACCATTGAAATGCCCGCCGTGATGACCTCGGTCACCCAGAAGGCGTTCCAGATGCCGTCGGCACCCAGCAGGCGGCAGAACAGCCAGGCCAGCGGCATGATGACAACGATGTAACGGCACAGCGAGATGACCAGTGACTGCACGCCCATGCCGAGACCCTCCAGCGAGCCGGAGGCGACGACTGAAATCGTCGAGACGATGAAGCCGACGCAGATGATACGCAGAGCCGACGTGCCGATGGCGATGGTCTCGGCGTTCGAGCTGAAAAGCCCGATCAGCTGGCCGGACAGCGCCAGACAGAGCACCGTGCCCGCGGCCATGATGGCGGCGCACATGCCCATGGACGTGCGGTAGAGCTTTTTGACGCGGTCATACTCCCCCGCGCCGTAGTTGTAGCCGATGATGGGGCGCAGACCCTGCACAATGCCGTTGGCGGGCAGGTACAGGAAGGTCTGCAATTTATAGTAGATACCCAGCACGACGACATAGCTTTGAGAGCAGACGGCCAGCAGCGAGTTCAGGAAGGTGATGAGCACCGAGGGCAGCGCCAGATTCAGGATGGCCGGTACGCCGATGGAATAGAGCTGCAGGGCCATTTTGGCGTCCGGCTTCAGGCAGCCGGAGCGCAGCCTGACCGGGATAGGGCTGACGAAGTAGACGATCAGATAGAAGATGACGGGAACCATCTGGCCGATGCCGGTAGCCAGCGCCGCACCGGCAATGCCCATTTTGGGGAACGGGCCGATGCCGAAAATCAGCAGCGGGTCCAGAATGATGTTGCAGACCGAGCCGCCCATCAGGCCGATCATCGTGATGTTCATCCGGCCCACCGCCTGAAAGATCTTCTCAAACGACATGGCGGCCATGATGACGACGGCGAACATAAAGGCAACGCGGGAGTAGGTCACGCCCATGGCAATGACGGTCTCGTCGCTGGTGAAGGAGCGCAGGAACCGCGGCATAATGGCGGTGCAGACGATGGAAATCACGACGCCGTGGATCAGCGAAAGCACCATGCCGTGGGTGGCGGCCATGTCAGCCTTTTCTTTGTTGCCTGCACCGAGATGCAGCGAGATCAGCGCGGCAATGCCGATGCTGAAGCCGATGGCAATCGCGTTGATGAGGTTCTGCACCGGGTAGACGAGGGACAGCGCAGTCATGGCTTCCTCACTGATGCGGGCGACAAAGAGGCTGTCCACGATGTTGTACAGTGCATTGACCAGCATCGAGACGACCATGGGCAGGGCCATTGAGGTCAGCAGCGGAAAAATCGGCTTTTCTTTCATGAAGGTATCGTTCATGGGTTCCTCCTTTTGACACAACAAAAACCACACAACGCTTTCCCGGAAAGAAAGCGTTGTGTGGCGAAAAGTAGTATCAGAACTGTAAAAATCCACACCTTGTTTTAGGTGTCTTTATTATACAAACCAGCGCGGAATTTGTCAAGCCGCTTGCAACAGCTGCGCAAAAACGGTACAATTAAGACAAAAATCGTATTGCGAGGGAAAAGACATGAAAAAGCTATTGGTCTCCGGCGCAGGCGGCTTTGTGGGGGCACGTATCATGACCCAGCTGGCGGGGCGGCACGAGCTGTGCGCCTTCCCCAAAGGAATGCTGGCCGCAGCGGATGAGCAGACCGTGGCCGACTGGGTGCGGCACGAGCAGCCGGACGTGATCGTACACACGGCGGCGCTCTCCGACACGGGCTACAGCGAAAAGCACCCGGACGAGTCCTACCGCGCCAATGTTCTGCTGCCGTGCTGGATGGCGGCTGCAGCGCAAAAAAGCGGCGCAAAGCTGGTTGCGTTCAGCTCTGATCAGGTCTACACGGGCCTTACTGAGCACGGGCCGTTTGACGAGGATACACCGCTCTCCCCCGCCAACGTCTATGGCCGCCACAAGCAGGAGATGGAGCAGCGCGTGCTGGATATTCTGCCCGATGCCGTGCTGCTGCGGGCGGCCTGGATGCACGACCTGCCCGGGTACGGCCTGCCGATCCGCGGTAACTTCCTGCTGAACCTGCTGACCGCTGCTATGCGGCAGGAGACGCTGCGGTTTTCGATGCGGGACTACCGCGGCATCACCTATGTGCGGGAGGCCGTGGAGCGGCTGACCCAGGCCATGGAACTACCGGGCGGTGTGTACAACTTTGGCAGCGAGAACGACTGCGACATGGTCACGACGGCCCGGCGCGCCTGTGCGCTGCTGGACATCCACCCCGTCATAGAAGCGGCAGACTGGCCGCGCAGCCTGCTGATGGACGGCGCCAAGTTGCGTGCGGCAGCGGGTGTCGGCTTTGACGATACCCTGACGGGTGTACAGCGCTGTCTGCGGGATTACGGTCTGCTGAAATAAAGCTACAATAAAAAACCTGTACCGGAAAAAGCGGTACAGGAATTTTTTTACATCTCGCCGCGTCCGGCCATGGCACGGTACAGCGTCGTCTCATCGGCGTATTCCAGACTCGAGCCGACGGGCAGGCCATAGGCCAGGCGGGTCGTTTTGATGCCCAGAGGTTTGATGAGTTTGGCGATATACATCGCCGTGGCCTCGCCCTCCACCGTCGGGCTGGTGGCCATGATGACCTCCTTGACGGTGTCATTCAGACGGGCCAGCAACTCCTTGATGCAGAGCTGATCTGCACCGATGCCATCCATCGGCGAAATCAGGCCGTGCAGCACATGGTACAGGCCGTTGTACTCGTGGGTGCGCTCAATCGATTTGATGTCGCGCGGGCCCTCGACCACGCAGATGATGCTGCGGTCACGCTTCTGGGAGGCGCAGATTTTGCAGACATCGCCGGTGGTGTAGTCCTGGCAGATGCGGCAGCGGTGCAGGTCACTTTTGGCGTGCTCAATCGCCTTGGCCAGCTCCATGGCCTGCTTGGGCGGCATCGACATGACCTGATAGGCCATACGCACCGCACTTTTGCGGCCAATGCCGGGAAACTGGGCAAACTGGTCGATCAAATTTTCCAGCGGCTCAACATTGTTGTTGAACATAGGCAGCCTCTTAGCCCAGACCGGGGATGTTCAGACCGCCGGTCATCTTGGACATCTCCTCCTCGGAGTCCTTGTCAACGGCAGCGGAGGCGCTGTTGACGGCGGCGGCAATCAGATCCTCAAGCATTTCAATATCATCGGGGTCGACGGCCTCGGGCTTGATCTTGACGGCGGTGATCTCATGTTTGCCGTTCATCGTGACAGTGACCATCTCACCGCTGGCGGTGCCGGTGTACTCCTTGGCTTCGAGCTCCTCCTGCTTGGCGCGGATGTCGTCCTGCATCTTCTGGACCTGACGCATCATGGCGTTGGGATCGGGTCGGCCATAGCCCTTGGGCAGTCTTGCTTTCATGGTTGTATCCTCCAAAAATAATTATTTATCAACGATTTTCAAATCGACACCAAGCGCCTGCATCGTGTGCAGGGTCTCATCCAGGCTGACGGCAGCGGTGGTGTCGTCGGTCTTTGGCTCCTCATAGGGGCCGATACTGTACTTGGTGCGCGATACACGGTAGATAGTTTCCTTAAGACGCTTGCTGACCTCCCGGTTATTGCGGATATAATCGCGGAAGGCGTCGCTGCACTCAAACAGCACGCGCTTGCCGTCGCAATAGGCCCGGGTGCCGCGCAAAAAGGAGATGAGCATCGCATCATTTTCCTCCAAATCGGCCAGCACGGCGGGCCAGAAGGCGAACGGCTCCAGCGGGCCTGCCTGCCGCGGCGGCTCGGCCTTACGCGGGGCCGGGGCAGCGGGTGCTGGCGGTACCGGCGCGGGAGTTTGCTGCGGGGCGGGCTTCAGCTCCGGCTGCAGGAACGGCGGGTCATCGTCAATGGGCGGCGGTACATCATCCGGTGCAGCGGCGGGAACGCTCTGCGGCTGTACCACGGGCGGCACTACAGAGGGCGCAGCCTGTACCGGTGGCGCTGCTGTGTAGGCGCGCGGCGCGCTGGCGAACGCCTGAGGCGCGGCGGGTGCTGCCGGGGCGGGCTGCTGGATGATAACAGGTGCGGCGGCAGTCTCGGGCTGAGTCAGCGAGAAAATCGCCAGCTCCAGCTCAATGCGCTGGTCAGTGCCGCGGCTCATTTTCTCAAGTGCCGAGCCGAACGCATTGACCGCACGGATGGCCTCCCGCTGCGGGAAGTCCCTGCGCTGGGTGTAGGCGGCCTCCTCCTCCGGCGAGATGCCGGTCAGAAGTGACGTGCCGCCCGGCAGCGCGCAGAGCATCAAATTGCGGTAATGCCCGGCGAGCTCCATGCAGAGGCGACGCATATCGACGCTCTGCTGGCGCAGCTCGGCGATTTTTTCCAGTGCGGTGACGGAGTCCCCTGCCGCGATGGCGTCGCTGATCTCAAACAGGTAGCCTCTGTCCGTGACACCGGCCATACGGCGGACGAGCGCCTCGTCCACGTGGTTGTCGACACCGGCGCAGGTGTCCAGAATGGACAGCGCGTCACGCATGGCACCGTCTGCCAGACGGCCAATCAACTGTGCGGCGTTCTCGTCCAGCTCGATCTTCTCCTGCCCGGCCACGTAGAGCAGCCGCCCGGCAATGTCATCCGCAGTGATGCGGGTGAAGTCATACCGCTGGCAGCGGCTCAAAATCGTGACGGGAACCTTCTGCACCTCGGTGGTGGCTAAGATAAAGATGACGTGCTCGGGCGGCTCCTCCATCGTTTTGAGCAGCGCGTTGAACGCCGCGGTGGAGAGCATGTGCACCTCGTCGATGATGTAGACCTTGTACTTGCAGACTGACGGCAGATAGGCTACCTCGTCGCGCAGGTCGCGGATGTCGTCAACGCCGTTGTTCGACGCGGCATCCATCTCGATGATGTCCATGACGGAGCCGGAGTCAATGCCCTTACAAATTTCACACTCGCCGCAGGGGTCGGGGCTGGAGGTGTCCAGACAGTTGACCGCCTTGGCAAAGATCTTGGCGCAGGTCGTCTTGCCGGTGCCGCGGGTACCGGTGAACAGATACGCATGGCCGATGCGCCCGGCAGAAATCTGGTTCTGCAGGGCCGTGACGATGGCCGTCTGGCCAACCACGTCCGCAAAGCGCTGGGGACGCCATTTTCGATACAGGGCACGGTACATCGGCTCACCTCCTGCAAAGCTACAAAAAACAGCGGGCAGAGCACGCGGCTGCGCTGCTTTGCGTACAGATGCAGGCTTGACCGCGGCACTGGGCAAGCGCCGCTTAATGCTGCTCGGTTCCCCGCCTGACATGGTTCACAGGCTGCCCATGCGCGGGACCTGCATCTGTACGCGAAACAGCGCAATTCAGCCCTGTCCGCTTATAGTATTATACAATAAGTTTGGAATAAATGCAAGCGTTATCTTATATTTCGGGCATTTCGGGCATCTCGGACATCAATCTTCCTGCAGGCGCTGGACCATCTTGTAAAGGGCCTCGGCGCTGTTGAAGTTCTGCGGCATGATTTCGGATGCGGGGATCGAAATGTCGTATTCCTCATTCAAGGCCGAGATGATCTGCAGAATGTCGAAAGAGTCCAGGATGCCGTCATCGATCAGCGTTGTACAGGTGGAAAAGTCCACGTCCTCTTTGATTTCGCTTAAAATTTCCAGTAAACGTTCCATTGGTATTTCTCCTTTTCAAATTATGCTTACACAGCGGGTGTATTGATGGGATAGGTCGGCGTTTCGCTGCGTACCGGGTGCGGCGTGCCGTTCTGCCACAGAATGACCTGCGGCAGGTCGCGGCTCAAAAACAGACCAAGTCCTTCCGTAACAGAGTAGGCACCGGTGTTTTCAAAAACAAGCAGGTCGCCGGGGCATAGTCCGGCCAGCGGCATACTGCGCACAAGAACATCGTTCGTAGTACAAAGGCTGCCGCAAAGTGTCCAGTCCTGTACGGAAGCTGCCCGGGCAGCAAAATGGCGCAGATGCGGGCGTTTCATACCCATGATCTGGCCAAGATAATTCAGGTGGTTCATTCCACCGTCTACAATGCAGTAGTGCTGCCCGCCGTGGTCCTTGCAGTCCATGGCGGTGGTCAGGTAATAACCGCATTCGGCGGTGTAAAAGCGGCCCATCTCAACGGTCAGATGGACCCAGCTGCTGACTTCGCGCAGTGCTGGCGCAAGGTCTTTGGCCGGGGACAGTGTGTCGGTAAAATCGTCGCCGTCAAAATACGGCACCGCCAGCCCTGGGCCGTATTCCAGTTCCGGCAGACGCAGGCCGAAGGTCTGCTCAATTTCAGCGTACAGTTCCCGCAGCATGGCCAGCTCTTTTTGCTGATTGACCAGCTTTTTGCGCTGGGTCCCGACAAAGTAGTGAATGCCGATAAACTCCAGATCAGGTGTTTCCCTGCGATGCGCCAATGCGGTGAAAAGATCCTCCTTTGACATGCCGAACTGACTGCCCGCGTTCAGCCGCAGCAGCACAGGCAGCCGTTTGGCGGCCTTACGTGCAGCATCCTGCAGATAGCGGACCTGTAGCAGAGATTCCGCTGTGCAAGTGCCGACGCCGTCGGCCACGGCGCGGGCAATATCCACAGGCGTCTTATTAACACCCGAATAGATAACACGTGCATCCGCAGCATGCAGGCTCTCGCAGAGCGAAAGCTCTCCGGGACTGCATACTTCCAGCCGCGCAGTGACCTGCATCATGGCAGGCAGCAGAAATGGGTTGGCTTTGATGGAATAGCAAAGGTCGATTTCCCTGCCCCAGATTGCCTGAATAGCGCGCACGCGGGCCTGCAAAGCGTCAGTGTCAAAGACAAACGTCGGTGTGCCGTAGGTGGCAGCAATTTTTTGTAAAGAAGCGTCGGTCATTTATGGGCTCCTTTTTTCGTCAGGGCAGCCAGTGCCGTGCGGTCAATTTTGCCGTTTTTATTCAGCGGCATCTCGTCCAGCTGCACAGCAGTATTCGGCTGCATAAAAGGCGGCAGACTTTCTTTCAGCGCAGCCAGCAGGGCGGCTTTCTCACAGCTGCCCGTGTAAAACAGGTGGAGCCGCTGGCGTTCGGCATCAAACGTGCAGCAGGCACGGGTCACGGCGTCGCAGCGCATAGCGGCAGCTTCAATTTCGCCAAGCTCTACGCGGTGTCCCATGTGCTTGATCTGGAAATCCCGGCGGCCAATATAATACAGGCTGCCGCTTTCGTCGTAGCGGGCCAGATCACCGGTGCGGTAAATACGCTCATACCAGTTGGTGTTCAGCGGATTCTGGGTAAAGGCCTGCGCTGTGCGCACAGGGTCAGCATAGTAGCCGAGGGCAAGCGCCGTACCGGAAACGCAAATCTCCCCTGCCTGCCCGGGCACGGTGACAAGGGCGTCGTCCTCGTCCAGCAGAAAGACCTTCTCGTTGGGAAACGCGCGTCCGATGGGCAGCGCCTCATCCGGAGCAAAATCGCGGTCCGGCAAAATGGCGTAGGTGCAGTTGCAGGTAATCTCTGTCGGGCCGTAGAGGTTCACAAACCGGGCGTGCGGCAGAGCGGACTTCCACTTCATCAGGTGCTTGATGGGCATGACTTCGCCGCTGAACAATACCTGCCGCACGCGGGAAGGGATACGGTAGCTGAAGCCGTTCATGATGGAGACAAAGCACATGGCACTGACAGCCCAGACAAGTATGGTGACCTCATGGTCTGCCAGATAGTCCATGAGGTTTGTGGGCTGACTGAAATAAGCGCGCGGGATGATCTGCACCTTAGCCCCCGTGTACAGTGCCGTGTACAGGTCTTTGACCGAAACGTCAAAGTCAAAGGGAGCCTGATTGCCCAGAATATCGTTTTGTGTGATGCCGAAAATTTCGGCAAACTGCGGGATAAAATCCAGCACCGAGCGGTGGCTGACGGTGACGCCTTTTGGCACACCGGTGCTTCCGCTTGTGAAGTTGATATACAGAGGGTCAACGTCCACAGCCTGATGGCGGCGGGCTGCCAGCAGGGCAGCGTCCGCGGGTGCGGCCAGCAGATCGTCAAGCCGGATGATTTGCCCGCTGTACCCCAGCGCGGCGGCTGCGGCAGCGTGGGCCTCGTCCGTAACAAGAAGTGCAGGGGTCAAAGTATCCAATACCTGCAAAGTGCGGGCAGCGGGCTGGCGGGTGTCAAGCACCGAGTAGCAGCAGCCCGCGTAGACTGTGCCAAGCATGGCAGCAAAGGCGGAAACGGATTTTTCCAGGTAAAATGCCACCGGGCGGCGCGGCATCGTGCGGGACGCCAGAAAGCTGCCGGCGCGGCGGGCCGTGTCGGCCAGTTGTGCCCAGGTACAGTCTGTCTGGTCATCCCCCACAGCGGGGGCATCCGGGCAGCGGGCGGACGTGGCTTCAAGCCAGTCCAGAATGTTTGTTTGCATAGAAAGCTCTTTTCTTAAAAGTTGGCATAGAGGAAACCAACGGTTTCATTGACGCAGATAAAGCTGAGGAGTACCATGAAAATAACAAGATAGTATAAACCCCAGCGCAGCGCAAGCGGCAGCCGCTGTACCTCTGCGTAAGGGTCGCGGCCTTGTTCCTTCAGCACACTATGGGCAAAGACCAGAAGGGTACTGATAATGACAAGCCCCCAGGCCGGGCCGGAGACTGCCGCGAAAGCGCCGGGTGCATTCGCGGCCAATGCGGACAAATTGAAATCCGTAAAGGTGTTGCGCAGGTAGATGCACCCCTGCACAAACTCATTGCGGTCAAAGTACCAGCCAATGTTGACGATGATAAAGGTCCGCACGATGCGAAAAACGTGCCAGCCGCGGCTTTCGGTAGGAATGTGCAGCGCTGTGTTGAGCTTTTTGAAAGCGGGCTCCAGCAGGTCAGCCAGCGCAATGACAAGACCGTTATACAGACCCCAGGCAAGGTAGTGCGCCTGCGGGCCGTGCCAGATGCCGACTACGGCAAACACAAGCAGGTTGGCGACTGCAGCGGGCAGCACACGGCCAAAATGCTTGCCACAATGCGATGTGGCCCACTTGCCGAAGCGCTGCATCGGCTTGGTCAGTGCAAAGGGATAGAACAGGTAATCACGCATCCACGCACCCAGCGAAATATGCCAGCGCCGCCAGAAATCCCCCAGCGAGGTAGAAAAATATGGCTGCCGGAAGTTGGGCATCATCTCAATGCCGTACAGCTGCGCAACACCCAATACCATATCAATGCCGCCGGAAAAATCTGCATACTGCTGCAGCGAGTACAGCAAAATGGCCAGCAGTGCCATAGAACCGGCCAGCTTGGGGTCATTGCCGTCGAGGATGGCGGCAATCGTCGGGGCTGTCAGGTTTGCGATGGCATATTTCTTCATTGCGCCGAACAGAAACAGGAACAGTGCACGCTTGGTGCGCTCCCAGTCCCAGATGTGACGGGCGGTGAGCTGCGGGGCCATCTCTCCGTAGCGGTTGATGGGGCCCTGGATCAGCTGCGGGAAAAAGCTGATGAAAAGCAGAAAGCGGACGTAGTTTTTCTCTGCCGGGTGCCGACCACGGTAGCAGTCAATCAGATAACCGACGGCCTGAAACGTGTAAAAACTGATGCCAAGCGGCATGACCAGCCCCAGTGAGGACGGCGCTGTGGCCGAAAATGCACCGGAGAGCAGCTCCGCAAAATAGGACCAGTATTTGAAGTAGCCAAGCACAAGAAAGTTGGCAGTCAGCACAGCAGTAACAAGACATTTTTTGCGGCGCACCGCCTGTGCTTTGATGGCCTTTTTTTCGTCCTTGGTTATGCCCGGAGCCTTTCGCCGCGCGGCGGAATCGGCATCCAGCTTTGCCAGCTGCAAGCCGCCGAGCCAGATCGTCAACGCAGTGAAGAGCAGAAAAACAAGGCCCTTCCAGCCGCTGGCGGTAAAAAACAGCAGGCTCAACCCCAGCAGGCAGATCCATTGGCAGCGGCTGAAAACAGTATAATATAAAATGAGTCCAACGCTGACCAGCAGGAAGAAACTCAGGGAATAGATTTCCACACTACACCATCCACAAAATTAAAAATCGACAGAACATTCATAATATCGCTCAAAATCGGCGGAAGAACCAACAATACGGGCATTCACGCGGAACTGGTAGGTGCCGTGCTCCGCCGCTGCGTACTCGGTCCAGGAGCGGGTAGAATACGCGGAAACCCGGCTGTATTCGCTCTCCCCCGGCGCTTTGACCCAGAACTCGTATTCAGCCTGTACGGACGGACCGTGGTAGGAACCGGCCAGCAGCAAAATCTTGTCCGGGTGAACCTCCGGCGTCATGTAGACGTTGGTGATATAGTTTACGGCGGCCAGATATTCTGACGGCGTCTCGAACAACGATTCCACATCCTGCCCGGCGTCCAGCATGGCCAGAAACTTTGCCATGCTCAGGCTGAACGCATGCCCGCCGGCAGCATTCATGTGGGTGAAATCCTTGTGATAGTCAGGCTCTTTGTTCTCAAACAGCTCCGGCTTTGCAAGGTTAAAGTCATAATAGGAAGCCCCATACTGTGCTGCCAGCTGCTTGAAGTAGGCGTAGTCGTCAAAATACGTCTCGTAGCTCACGACATCCAGCGTGGTCTTGGGCGCACTGATGAGCAAAAGGCGCGTGCCGTTCTCCTGACAGAGCTGCAGCATGGAGGTCAGCTCTTCAATGTGCTGCGCGCTAAAGTCGTGGGCGTTCTGGTTCCAGGTGTTCTCCGCACCGACAGTGTCAAAGTTGATGACCGTGGTATCCTCCGGCTGGGCATGGGCCGCACCGCGCCGGTGCGGCAGACGATTCAGCACGGCATTCCATTTCTGTTGGATCGTAGCGGGCCAGTCGGTGGGCCAGCTGCCGCTCTGCCAGGGAAAAAGCGCATTCAGGGAATCTGCACCTGTAAAGTTATCACGGCTGGTCATGTAGCGCAGCAGGTCAGCGGGCTTATCCTTCCAGGAATCCGTCTGCAGCTCTGCATATAAAAAAGCCTTTTGGGCTTTGGCGTAGGGTTTGCCTGTCATGTTGGTCAGATCCATGACAAGGATCACATACCGTGGAGAATGCTCCCGAAGCAGGGTCTCCAGCGCGATCTGCGACATATCCAAGCTTTGGGCGTTTGTTGCCATCAGTGCAACGGTCTCCCCTGTTGCGGCGGCGAGTTCTTCTTCGGGCAGGGCGCAGGAAGCCAGCGAAGAACCAATGACGGCAATGTCAATGGACTGCTTTTGGTGGTAGCTGCGCCACATGTCAAGGCTGGAACCGTTATCGGGCGGCATAAAGCCGCAGAAAATCAGATTTATAATCAGAAAAATCGCGGTGAACGCTGCGATTTTGGCTATGTGCTTCAAAAGATACGCTCCTAAAACAGACAAATAAAGGAAAATGTCCAAAAACAATAAACACAACTATTATACATCAATTGGAACTTCCCTGCAATGGTGATTTGCTGACAAAGGTAAGATTTTACAATTGTGAAAAAAACCGCGTTTCTTCGTGAAACGCGGCTCTATACAATCAGCCTAAAAGCTGCTTGGCCAAATCAGCGCTGGCCTTGGCATCCTTGCAGTAGTAGTCGGCACCGATGTCCCGGGCGTAGTCGGGCGTCAGCACCGCGCCGCCGACCATGACCTTGCAGTCAAGGTGCGCGGCATGCAGGGCCTCGATCGTGGCCTGCATATTGGGGACGGTGGTCGTCATCAGGGCCGACAGGCCGACGAGCTTTGCACCGGTCTGGCGCACGGCCTCTACGACACGCTCTGGGTCAACGTCGCGCCCGAGGTCGAGCACGTCATAGCCGTAGTTTTCGAGGATGACACGGACAATGTTCTTGCCGATGTCATGCACGTCGCCTTTGACTGTGGCAATGACGATCTTGCCCTTGCTGCCCTGCGCCTGGCCGGAGGCGGCAATTTTGGTCTTGATGGCCTCGAACGCAGCCTGCGCGGCGGTGGCGGCCTGCAAAAGCTGCGGCAGGAATACCGTGCCTTTCTCGAAGCCGTCGCCCACGGCGTCCAGTGCGGGGATCAGCGAGACATTCACTACGTCCAGCGGGTCGCGCATTGTCAGCGCGGCGTCCGCGGCGGCGCGGGCCTCGGCCTTCAGGCCGCGGCGCACAGCCTCAAACAGGGCGTCCCCGCCCGGTGCGGCGGCGCCGACCTCGGCCACGGTGGCGGCGGACTTGCTCGTCTGCGTCGTCTGGATCTGCACATCGGCATAGGCGGCAACATAGTCGGTGCTCTGTAAATCCTGCGAGGTCAGCACGCGGTAGGCACGCACGGCAGCCATCATTTCCGGCGTGTTGGGATTCATGATGGCAAGGTCGAGTCCGGCAGACATGGCCATCGTCAAAAACGTTGTGTTCAGGTAGCCGCGGCACGGCAGGCCGAAGCTGATGTTCGACACGCCCAGCACAGTGCGCACGCCCAGCTCACGCTTGCAGCGGGACAGAGCCTCCAGCGTCTGGACGGCACCCTCCTGCTGGGCGCTGGCGGTCAGCGTCAGGCAGTCAATGTAGATGTCCTCATTCGGGATACCGGCGGCGTTGGCAGCGGCGACAATGCGTTGAGCAATCGCAAAGCGGCCCTCGGCTGTCGGCGGGATACCGCCCTTGTCCAGCGCCAGGCCGACGACGGCGGCACCGTACTTTTTGCAGAGCGGCAGAATCTTTTCCAAAGTCTCCGGCTCACCGTTGACCGAGTTGACGATGGGCTTTCCGTTGTAGATGCGCAGCGCACGGGACAGGGCCTCGGGATTCGAGGAGTCGAGCTGCAGCGGCAGGTCGGTGACGGCCTGCAGATCCTTGACAAGCTGCTCCAGCGTGGCGGCCTCGTCGATGCCGGGCAGGCCCGCGTTGACGTCGAGCACCTGCGCACCGGCCTCGGCCTGGGCCACAGCCTGAGTGCAGGGGTAGGCGCTGTCGCCGTCCCGCAGGGCCTGCTGCAGCCGTTTTTTGCCGGTGGGATTGATGCGCTCCCCCACCACAGTGATGCCGTCGACCTCCACAAAGCGGACCGGCGTGCACAGACAGCTGCGGCGGATGGGGATCTTGTCAGCCGGGGTCAGCGGGCTGAAGGTCTCATGCAGCCTGGCAATAAACGCGGGCGTCGTGCCGCAGCAGCCGCCGACCATTGAAACGCCGATGGCGGCGTACTCCTTCATCTCGGCGGCAAATTCATCCGGGTCGAGATTGTAGCTGCCGTCGGGGTTCGGCAGACCGGCGTTCGGCTTGACAAAGACCGGAACTCCCGCGGGCACGCTGCGGCAGAGGCGCTGCGCGAAGGGCAGAATCTCCTTGGGGCCGAGCGAGCAGTTGATGCCCACGGCGTCCGCGCCGAGACCCGCTGCCGTGACGGCGTAGCTTTCGACGGTGCAGCCCGTGAAGGTGCGCCCGCGGCTCTCAAAGCTCATTGAGGTAAAAACAGGCAGATCGCAGTTTTCCCTGGCGGCGAGGATGGCGGCCTTCAGCTCATACAGATCGGTCATCGTCTCCAAAAAGACGAGGTCAGCCCCTGCCGCCGCACCGGCACGGATGACCTGTGCAAACTCATTGTAGGCATCCTCAAACGCCAGCGTGCCCGCGGGGACGAGCAGCTCACCCAGAGGGCCGATGTCCAATGCTACACACGCGCCGGTGGTCTCGGCGGCCTTGCGCGCACAGGCGATGGAAGCGGAAACGACCTCCTCCACCGTGTGGCCGCAGCCGGTCAGCTTCTTGGCGTTGGCACCAAAGGTATTTGCCAGCAGAATATCCGCGCCCGCGTTGGCGTAGTCAGTGTGGATGGCCGTTAAAACCTCCGGCATTTCCAGCGCGGCAAGCTCGGGCTTCTGCCCGGGCTGCAGACCGCGTGCCTGCAGCTGGGTGCCCATGCCGCCGTCCAGAAAAACAAACCGCTTGCGGTCAAAAACTTCACGAATCTGCATACGCTTCTCCCCTATCAGTCTTGTGTGAAACAGGTCGTGCCGCGCTTGCGGAACGAGCAGGTCTCCTTTAAATGGCAGGTCGCACAGCCTGCGCGGGTGCCGGTCACGGGATGGTCGGCAATGCCTAAAATGGCGGTGGTACTCTTGCGGGGGGTCAAAAGGTGCTGGGGCGTCACGGCCAGGCCGCAGCCGCGCACCGTGTCCGCCGCAAGGCAGAGCGCGTCGTTCAGCTCCAGCGGGCAGTCACCGTAGCCCGGCGCGTAGCGCCCGGTCATAAAGACGCCCTGCGCCTCGATCTGAGCGCGTATTTCGTTCTCCAGCTCGTCACAGACCTGTTCCAAAAGCACCGAGGCCAGCGCGTCCGCTGCGGCGGCCAGGGCAATGTCAGTCAGTTCCATGCGGCGCAAAAGCTTGTCCACCTCGGCCCCGAGGGTCGCTGCCAGCAGAAGGACCTCGTCGCAGCCCTGCAGATGGCGTGTCAGGTCGCTGCCGCAGTTTTCCAGCGGCAGGGCGGTACGCGGCAGACGGCGGTACACCGCACGCGGCGCAGCAGCGGTCAGCACGGTCTGCTCGGCCTTGTCCAGCAGGGCCGCGGTGGCGGCATCGGGCGTCCAGCCGGACGCACCCATGTAGCGCAGCGCCGTGGCGCGGTCAATGGCGGCGGGCTTGCGGCACTCCATTACAGCAGATCCCTGATGCCGTCGTAGACCTTCGCGGCCACGGCGGCGTCATTCATTGCGTACAGGTGGATGCCGTCTGCGCCGCCCTCAATAAGGTCGCGCAGCTGCCTGACGGCGTAGTCGATACCGGCGTCGTACAGGCTGGCCGGGTCGTCCTGATAGCGGGAGATCATACGGGTGAACTCAGACGGCAGGCTGGCCGAAGAAAGCGAAACGGTGCGTTCGATCTGGCTGCGCTTGACGATGGGCATGACACCGGCAGAGACCGGCAGCGTGATGCCTGCGCGGCGTGCCAGATTCAGAAAGCGGTAAAAGTGCATGTTGTCAAAGAAAAGCTGGGTCAGCAGGTGCTCGGCACCGGCGGCCTGCTTGATGCGCAGGTTCTCAACGTCATGCAGTAGGCTGTCGGCCTCGGGGTGGCCCTCCGGGTAGCAGGCACCGTGAACGGAAAATTCCGGCTTCTTCCATTTGATAAAGGACGTCAGGTCGCTGGCGTGTTTGAAGTCGGGGCTCTCCGGGCGGGACGGACTGCGGTCCCCGCGCAGGGCCAGCACATCCCGGACACCGACAGATTCCAGCTGATCCAAAATCTCCGCTGCACGGGTCTCGTCGTTGCCCATGCAGATCAGGTGCGCCAGCGTGGGGACATGCAGTTCGTTCTGAATGTAGTCGGCCACCTCCGCGGTGGAGACGCCGCCCGCAGAGCCGCCCGCACCGAAGGTGACGCTGATGAAGCCGGGGTCCATGGCCTGCATCTGGCGCAGGGTGTCCTTGAGCTTATCCATCTGGGTTGTCTGTTTCGGCGGGAAGCATTCGATAGAGAAAACGCAGCGTTTGGCTTTGAACTGTTCCGTAATCGTCATTTTCTACTCCTTATTTTTACGCCGCAAAATCGGCGGAGTCCGCGGAAGTTTCCACGTTGAGGGTGTTGTTCTGCCAGATGAAGGTGAGGCTGCCCTCCAGGTCAGTGCGCCATACCTCGGCACCGACCTCTGCGTAATTTTGCAGGGCAGCGCGGTGCGGATGGGCGTAATCGTTGTGCAGCCCGCAGCTGACGGCCACGGCCTCGGGCCGGACTGCCTGCATAAAGGTCAGGCTGTTGGAGGTGTAGGACCCGTGATGCCCTGCCTTGAAAAGAGTGGCATGCAGAGTCAGGCCGTAGGTATCGACCAGGCGCTGCTCGGCTTCTGCCTCTGCGTCGCCGGTATCGAGAAAGCGGAAATCGCCCGCCGTGAACAGCGTGCAGAGTGAGGCATCGTTGACGCTGTCGGCATCCTCGCTGCCGCCCTGCAAAATTTGCAGCTTGCCGCTGCCAAGCAGGTATTCCTCCCCGGCTTCTGCTGTGAGAATTTCTGCTCCGCTGTCGGTGGCCAGCTCTGCGAGATGGCGCGGCCAGTCGGCGGTCTCATCCGCCGTGGGCTGCCACAGCGGCAGCAGCAGGGTCTTGACCGGGAGGGTGCGCAGCACCGCGCGGGCGTTGCCAGTGTGGTCTGCGTGGGGATGGGTCAGCACAAGATAGTCAAGCGACGGCACACCCAGCACGTCCAGGTCATAGAGCAGCGCGTCCTCAGCCTCGACGGGGCCGGTGTCGATCAGGCAGTACGCGCCGTCCTGACAAAGCAGCACGGCATCGCCCTGCCCGACATCCAGCACATACACGACGGTGCTGCCGTCCGCAGTCTGCGGAGCGCTTTCCTCGGTTTGGAGCGGTACGCCGAGCGCGGCGCGCAACTGCTGCCAGCCGGGAACGCTGCCCCTGCCGCCCAAGAGCTGGACGACAAACGCGGCAAGCACCAACAAGCAGACGGCAACCGCCGCGGCCAGGCGGGCAAAGCGCTTACCCGTCATACTGGCCGTTCAGCTTGCGCTCCTCCCACTCGGCTTTGGTCACAAGCACGGCGCGGGGTTTGGCACCCTCATAGGGGCCGATGATCTTTTCCTGCTCCATCTGGTCCATGATGCGGGCGGCGCGGGCGTAGCCCAACTTGCAGCGGCGCTGCAAAAGGCTGGTGCTGGCCTGTCCGGCCTCAATAACGCACTCAACGGCCTGCTCAAACATAGCATCCAGTGCACCGCCGCCGTCTCCGTCATCGTCGCCGCCCTTCTTGCTGCCCTTTTCGGCAACGGCGCGGCGCTCCATTTCGGCAATCATTTCTTCATCGTACTGGGCGGTGGAGGTGGACTTGATAAAGCTCAGCACCGCGCCGATCTCCTCATCGGTCACAAAGGTGCCCTGCACACGCACGGGCTTGGACGCGCCGACGGGCAGGAAGAGCATATCACCGTTGCCCAGCAGCTTTTCGGCACCGCCGCTGTCCAGAATGGTGCGGCTGTCGATCTGGCTGGAAACGGCAAAGGCGATACGGCTGGGGATGTTGGCCTTGATAAGGCCGGTGATGACGTCCACGCTGGGTCGCTGGGTCGCAACGATCAGGTGGATGCCGGCAGCGCGGGCCTTCTGCGCGATGCGGCAGATATAGTCCTCGACTTCCTTGCCCGCGACCATCATCAGGTCGGCCAGCTCGTCAATGACGATGGCGATATAGGGCAGATGCTCCATGCCGGTCTGGGCGGCCAGCTTGTTGTAGGCCTTGATCTCGCGGACGTTGTTCTCGGCAAAGAGCTTGTAGCGGCGCTCCATCTCGGCCACGCTGGCCCCCAGCGCACCGGCAGCCTTGCGCGGCTCGGTGACGACGGGCATCAGCAGGTGCGGAATGCCGTTGTACTCGGCCAGCTCGACAACCTTCGGGTCAATCAGAATGAGCTTGACATCCTCAGGGCCGGAGCGGAACAGGAAGCTGATGATAATGGAGTTGACGCAGACGGATTTACCGCTGCCGGTGGAACCGGCAATCAGCAGGTGGGGCATCTTGCAGAGATCCGCGACCTGCGCCGTACCGGCAATGTCCTTGCCGAGAGCCATCGTCAGCGGGCTGCGCATGTTGATATAATTCTGGGATTCAAAGACTGCGCGGATGTTGACGGTGGAGCGGATCTTGTTCGGGACCTCGATGCCGACGGCGGGCTTGCCGGGGATGGGCGCTTCAATGCGCACACCCGCGGTGGCCAGGTTCAGGGCGATGTCGTCGGCCAGGCTTGTGATGCGGCTGACCTTGATACCGGCCTGGGGCTGCAGCTCATACCGGGTGACGGACGGGCCGCGGCAGATGTCGAGCATCGTCGTCTTGACGCCGAAGCTGTCCAGCGTGTTGACCAGAATGTCCGCGTTTTTCTTCATTTCGCGGGCGGCCCCGGCCTCGTCGTCGGGGCGCGTGGCGTTAAAGAGATTCAGCGACGGATAGCAGTAGGGCTCCGGCGGCTGCTCCTCCGAGGTGGGCAAACGCATGGCGTTGGGGTCAGCCTTGGCCGCACAGGGCGGCGTATGGATGGGCGCACCGGCAGAGTTGCCGACAGCGGTGCTGACCTGCACGCGGGCAGCCTCCCCCTGCCGGGGCACAGTGAAGCTGCTCTGGGTCGTTTCCGCCGCAGGGCGGGTCATGGCAGGGGCAGACTGGTACGGCTGCGGGGGTGCTGCCGGGGCCGGAGCCTCGACAACAGGCTGGGCAGGGGCGGCGGGTGTCTCGGCCAGCATATCATCCAGCATTTCGGAGACAGAGCGCCCGGACTGCCAGGCAGCGCTGACCGCACTGCCGGTATCGCTGAAGCTGCCGCCCAGTGTCGGGATCGGTGCGGAAACAGCGGGGGCCTCCGGTGCGGCGGGCACAGCTGCGGGGGCGGGCGTACCCAGCGGCGCGGCGTCTGCGGCCATCTGTGCAGCAAGATCAGCCGGAGAAAGGACCATCGTATCGCCCTGCACACGGCCTGTCATATCCAGCTGCGGCAGCTCGACAGGGATCGGCTCGGGCTCGTCCTCCACGGGAATGAGAGGCGTGTCAAATTTGGGCTCCTGCGGGACAGGCGTCAGCGGGGTCTCAAACTCGGTAGGCTGCGGCAGGTCCAGCGTCGTCTCGGCGCTGACCTCCTGGGGCGTATAGTAAGGCGCGTGGCCGCTGACAGCACGGTTGATGAGCGCATCCAGCTCGTCCTGCGGCGCGGGGGACGCCTGTGCGGCGGGCGCGGGCGTGACCGGGGTCAGCGGGGTGCTGTACACCGGCGCGGCAGGCTCTGAGGCAGGCTGCAATTGCAGCTCAAAATCCTCCTTCGGTGCGGGAGCAGGCTGGGGCTGGGTGTGGCGCAGTGTGCTGTTGGCCCGGTTGGACAGCGGATCCATACCGAACGTGCCGCCCGGGCCGATGCTGACCGGCTCCAGCGGGTCATCGCTGACGGCCTTTTGGCGGGCGTTTTCCCCTGCACTGGGGCCAAGATCCACGTCAAACGACGCATGGGTCTGGGCGGCGGGCTTGGCGGCAAACGGTGCCTCGGGCACAGCAGGTGTCACGGGGGGCGTGTAGGCGGCCTGCCGCTGCGGGGCGGGCGGGGTCTGCTTTGGGAAACGGCTCGTGTCCGCGATGACGTCGTAAACCGGATGGTGCGGGCGGCTGCTGTCCGGCAGCGCACCGGTCAGATTCTCGACGCTCTCCTCCTCGGGCTCCTGATTAAACAGGCGGGTGTCGTAGGCGGTCTCGGCTGCGGCGCGCTCCTCGCGCTTGGCCTGCAGGGTCTTGTACTGGCCGTCTACAAACAGAACGACGTCCGCGGGGGTGATGGCAAAGAAGAACATCAGCCCCAGCAGGAAGATGAGCAGCATGATAATGTTGGAGGCAGGACGCCCGAACAGCGCCAGCAGCGTGGCACCGATGGGCGCACCGAGGACGCCGCCCTCCCAGAAGTAGGTGCCGCCGCGGGTAAAGAGCATCTTGACGATCTCCCCAACCTTGAGGTTCTCAATATTGAGCTTGGAGAAGATGACCGGCACGCTGGCGCAGAGCACGCCCATCAGCGATACCTTGCCCGCAAACAGCGCAACGCGGTAGCCGGTGGCCAGCAGGTAGGCCAGGTACAGCAGGAACGGTCCGACCAGATAGGTCGTGATACCGAAAACGCCAAAGTACCAGCTGCGCAGCGTGCGCCAAAGATTCTGCCCGGGCACAAGCACGAGCGCAACGCAAAGCAGACCCAGCCCCACCAGCAGGATGCTGCGGGCCAGGTTCGGGGTCTCGGCGCGGCGCTGGGCACGGCGGGACGGCTGACGGCTGCGGGAGGCCGCACTGCTGCGTGCGGATGCGGAGCGCCCGGTGCTGCTGCGGCCCGTGCCGCGGGAGGAGGCGGTGCCCTTTTTGCCGGAGGAGTTCTTTGTTGATTTTTTACCGGAACGAGATTGTGCCATGTTACAGTGTTTCCCTCTCTTATTTCTCTGAACGCTTCTTTAGGCAATACCGCATAATTCCCGCCTTACGGCTTAAGCACCGCTCCGGCGGCTGCGG
>OLZI01000231.1_pt1 | contig 40164 bp, 33 predicted proteins | sample 1674061 | NCBI WGS metagenome assembly OLZI01 (sample SAMEA103958139, study PRJEB25191) | human gut metagenome | biome: human-associated habitat [ENVO:00009003]; feature: intestine environment [ENVO:2100002]; material: feces | place: Germany | collected 2013/2015 | reverse complement strand
TTTTTCCGTTGATAAAGCCATTGAGTTTTAACGGGGTTCTAAGTTCCGTGATCTGCTCAATAATCTGCTGCATTTCGCCATCCGTAAGAGGATAGTTATTCAAGCGGTCAATTCCACGATTGTTATCATACAGGATCTTTGCCCAATTTCGGATGAGGTCTTGCTCGGTTGGGTTCTTGATAACTTCTTTTTCCCAGCCTTTATCCGCCAAGACTTTAATCAGGGCTTCCTCAAAGTCCGCTTCTTTTTGGAATGTCATTCGATTTCCTCCTTCCTGCGATATTGATGTCACACGAACATCTTTTCAAGCATAGATTTCTTGATATTTTGGAGCTTTTCCAACTCACGCTGATGAAGGGTGATAAGGTTGTCGAGGTTTTCAAAGAATAGCCCTATGTGCTCTTGCTCAGGAACAGACGGCATACAAATAACCGTGTTAAGGATGTTATCGTTATACAGTCTTTTTATAGTGCTGCCCTCAATTCCAGCCCACTTTACCACTGAATAGAAGCACTTCAAAAACGAATTTGAGAGTCTTTCATCGTGGCTAAGCCACACGATATTTGAATCCTGAAAATACTCATTATTCCCGGCAAATTCAACGGTTCTGCCGATACTGCCCGATGCGGAAATCAAAATATCACCTTTTTTAGGATAAGGATATTTAGATTTGTATTCTTCAAAAAGCTCTCTGGAAATAAAAGCATCAGGTTCAGCACCAAATGTTCCAATCTTATAAAAAGGTATATCTCCAGTTTCTGATGTCTGTTCCTTAAAAATGCGACGGCACATTGAAACCGAGCCTATTTCTCCGAGCTTACGCTGTTCCCAAGGGTCAGTAAATCCCTTAAAGCGAATTTCGGGGTAACTGCTGCCATTTTGCGGGAACATCTTTTCGAGCATCGACTTTTTCACATTCGTTAACTTTTCAAACTTACGCTGATGAAGGGTGATAAGGTCGTCGAGTTGGCTGAAATACTGTCCAATCATCTTTTGCTCATCAAGTGATGGAAGTGAAACGGCTATTTCCATAACCTTGTTTTTTGAAATATTGTATCGTGAGATACCTTGTGCCAACAAAATAATCTTTGCTCTTGTAGACTCAGAGCGTAGCATATACGCAAGATAGTAGCTGTCTATTTTTTCTGAAGGACGAAAGCCGAAGCAAAAGCTGTTAAGATAAGTTTTTCCCCGTTTTTCAAGCAGAATAGAGGACATTCCTACTTCTTCGGGTGTTTCGGACGAAGTGGTAAAAAACACATCTCCAACTTCAACTTCATTTTGCTTAGGGTCGATTTCTATCGGCTCGGTCATTTCTGGATTGCTGATAGGATTTGAAAAGACATTCATATAAGTCACAAATCGAGCCTGTCCGTGACCAAAATCGTCTTTTGTTTTTCCCGATAAGCCTGTGTATGTTTGCCCCATCTCTCCGAGCTTACGCTGTTCCCAAGCGTCTGAGAATCCTTTGAAACGAATTGCGGGAGCATCTGATTTTTTCGTCATTCTGCACTACCTCCCAGCAATTTCTTCAACTCATTAAGTCCCAGCATATCATACTCGTTACCCTCAAGGTCATCGATCATTCCCGAAAGCGTTGCTTCGGTTTCGCTGATCTGCTGTTCGACCTCGAAGAAAGTTGTGGCATACTTGTTCTGAAGGGCTTGAATTTTGCTCACCAAGCTGTCGATTACGGTATCAGGCAGTTTGTGAATGCTCTCAATGAGAGGAGCAATCCACTTCTTTTCGAGCAAATCCAAAGCCTGCTCATCGCTCAGACTTTCAATCGTATCCTTTGTTTTTGCCTGCAACGCAGCACCCTTTGCCTTGATCTCCGCCTTGATTTCTTTCTCGCTCTTGACCAAAGACTCTACCTTTTCTAAGAGTGTACGAAGCGCAACGCTTTCAGGAGAACGGTCTTTCTTCAGTTCCTTAATCTTTTTGGATACTTCTTTCGGAACGAAAGCATCGCCTTCCTCGGTGAGAACATCGTTGCAGCTCTCTTTATCCTCCTCTGTCATTTCATCAAGGATAGACTCATACTCAGAAGGGATTTCCGCCAAACGGCTTTCCAAGCCGTGAAGCTCGTCCGTTTCTGCGGAGAGCAAAGTCGCCTGTACCAAGTCGAACGGGATAATATGACCTACCCAGCCCTCTTGAACTTCCTGATCTTTACCGTCCTTTTTCTTGATGACAAGGTTCGGATCGACCTTCTTTGTTGCAGCAAAGCCTTCGGTTTGCAACATTTCGAGGTCGATGGAAATACCTGTCCAATCGTCGTCAAGAAGCTGGAACGCCGCATATTTGTCGATAAGTGGAATATCTTTCAGTCGCTCGAAAATATCAGCACTCAGAACGGTTTCAGCCTTAGAGATTTCGATGCTTCCCATCCGGTCGATAAGTTCTTCTTTCAGGAATGCCGGGAAAGTGGAAAAGGCGGCGTTAAAAGTTTTCTCAAACCCGACCACATCAGGGTGGCTCTTGATGGCACTCTTAATATCAGGGGTAGACACATTCACATAAGGAATGCCACTCTCGGTAAACAACGCCTTTTTCAGCGCAGGGAACGCCGTCCAGAATTCGCTCATCTCGTCAATTTCTGCTGTCGGGATACCGCCAAACATAGACGCATAGACATCCCAATGCTCGGCAGCTTCAGAGGAATCAACATAGCGAGGAATGTTCAAGTTATAATCATTGCTGCGAATTTCTTCTCGACTGACGACTCGTGAAAACTTCGCAACGCTTTCACGCTTGATAAAAGTATCTGCAATGCGTTTAATGTCAGACGCACGGAGCTTGTTATTCTTACCCTCTTTGATAAATCCCTTGGATGCATCGATGATAAGGACATCTGTATTCTCACGCCTTTGACGCAGCACCATAATGATGGTAGGAATTCCTGTCCCGAAGAAGATATTTGCAGGCAGCCCGATAATGGCGTCGATATGGTTATTCTCTATCAGATTCTTTCTGATTTCACCTTCCTCACCGCCACGGAACAGTACGCCGTGGGGAAGAACGATTGTCATAATGCCGTCCGGCTTGATATGGAACAGATCGTGAAGCAGGAAAGCATAGTCGGCTTTTCCTTTGGGAGCAAGTCCAAAACGAGCATAACGAGGATCTCCCTCTTTGTTGGACGGGTCCCAAGCCTGCGAATACGGCGGATTGGACACGACCGCATCCACATAGAGAGGATTATAGGTATTCACCGGATCATTTTCGTCAAAGTACGGCCAATCCTCCTCAAGAGTATCGCCGTTACGAGTGACGATATTATCCGGTTTGATGCCACGCATAACCAAATTCATCCGAGTCAGGTTGTAGGTGTTCTCCTTCAATTCCTGAGCGAAGTATTTGATGTTGTTGTCATCGGTCATATATTTGGCAACGCTCTGACCGATATTGATAAGCAACGATCCCGAACCGCTTGTCGGATCGTAAATTTTGATTTCGCTTTTGCCCTTCAAGTGGCTTGCAACGATTTCAGACATCAGCAGAGATACCTCGTGCGGGGTGTAGAACTCGCCAGCCTTCTTTCCGGCATTAGCCGCAAAGTTACTGATAAGATATTCGTAGATAAAGCCGAGAACATCGTAGTCCTGCTTGCCGTCCATAGGAATATCCTTTATCAGCGTTAGAAGCCCGCTGATTGCTTTTGTTTGTGAACCGGAGCTATCGCCAAGTTTGGAAAGACCCGTTTGCAAAGTGTCGAATACCTTATCAAACACCTTTTTGTGCGTGTTGGAAATCAACCGGCTGAACGCAGAGAGCGCATCACGGACATTTGAAACATCAAAGTCCTTGCCCATCGAGAGCCAAGTAGAAAAGAGGTCTTTATAGGCAATAAAGTAGCCAATATTCTCTTGAACCCACTTAACCGTTTCATCATCTTCTTCTGATACGGTTTTCAGAAGTTCGTCGTCATAGTCATTTTCCTTCAAGAATTTGACTTCTTTATCAGATAGATACTTGTAAAAGATAAAGCCAAGTATGTAATCCTTATATTCATTCGCTTCGATTTTGGAGCGCATTTGGTTTGCGGAAGCCCATATTTTCTGAGCAAGCTGTTGCTTATTCATCCTGTGAACCCATCCTTTTTCTTTTTTTAGGGCATACTACCCCACTGTTATGATACAACAATTAGTGTCCCATAAAACGGACTCACTTCTCGTCGGGAACAAACTCCATAATGTCGTCAGTCGTGCAATTCAAAGCTGAGCAGATTTTTCCCAACACTTCAGTGCTTACATTTTCATCACGACTGAGCTTATTGATTGCGTATTTAGTGAGTCCAGCAGCTTCCTGCAAATCTCTTTTCTTCATATCTCGATCAAGCAGAATGTGCCAAAGTTTTTTATAGCTTACAGCCATCGTATCATTCCTTTCTCTCAACCTGCGAGTAAGTGCTAAAACACAACTTATATTATAGCACATAATCCCGAAATATCAACCATAAATCCCGATATTTCAAACTTAGTTCCTGATTTTCATACCTACTCAAACTCTCCTGCAACCGAATAGCTTGGGAACAGCGTAAGTTCTCAGATGTTGTGGCAACTCGCCGTGGGCTAACATACAAACCCTCTGATATTCGGAAAAATGGGGTTCGTGTTCTGCGCTCATCAAATATAGCCGAGGATAGTTTTGTATTAAGCGATGAAGATGTTTTTGTTGTGCGTGAAGCTGTCAATATTGACTGTGTAAGAGCAAACGACATTCTCATTACCGCAGCCAATGGGTCGTCAAGACTTGTTGGAAAACACACGATTATCAGCGGAATCCCTGAAGAATCCGCTGTTCACGGTGGATTTATGCTTCTTGGCACAACGAAAGAACCGCACTTTGTAAACGCTTCGATGGGATCATCTTGGTACAGACGGTTTATTGAGTTGTTTGTGGCTGGCGGGAATGGTGCAATCGGTAATCTCAACAAAAACGATTTGGACAATCAAGATATAGCGATTCCATCAGAAAAAGAACAAAAGAAAATAGGTTCTTTCTTTCGCCAGCTTGACAACCTTATCACCCTTCATCAACGACAGCCTTTTTTGCATTCAACCCCGGAAATTTCTCTGACTGTCCAACTGATCCATCCTTTTTATACATCCTCTTGGGAACAGCGTAAGTTCTCAGATATTACTTTTCCCGCTGGCGAAAAGAATAGGGACAACCTTCCATTAGAGAGCTATTCAATTACCAACGAACACGGGTTTGTACCACAAGATGAGAAGTTCGAGAATGGTGGGACGATGCGAGAAGCAGATAAAAGGATGTATTATATCGTTTCTCCGAACTCATTTGCTTATAACCCGGCAAGAATAAATGTTGGTTCAATCGGATACCAAAATATCGGGAAAAATGTGATAGTTAGCTCTCTATATGAGGTTTTCAAGACCTCCGAAGATGTTGACGATAGGCTCTTATGGCACTGGTTCAAATCACCTGATTTTCAAAAGTTGATTATGCAGTTGCAAGAGGGTGGCGTTCGTCTGTACTTCTATTACGACAAGCTCTGTATGGGAGAAGTATCTCTTCCTTCGCTTGAGGAACAGCGCAAAATCGGAAAGCTGTTTGATACCCTTGACAACCTTATCACCCTTCATCAGCGTAAAGGAAAAGCAGCCGTCACCGGCTGCTCCAATGATGCAAATAACTCAAAAGGTGTTTATTGTAAAGCACGGGATTTCGGATATAAATGTTACAAAAAAGTCAAATCTCAACAGATTCGATGCTTAATTGCAGTGTTCATCTTCTTCGTATAGGTTAATGATTGTTTTTCCGTGCGCTTTTGCATAGTCAAAGGCAAGCCCGGTGCCGCTTTTGGGCTGATAGCTTGTTATTGCTTTTTTCGACTCTCTTCGACTCGCCGGAAGGTATTCGTTATTATAGTAAAAGACGCAAAAGTCACTTGCCCGAATCATAGCTTGATTGCGTTCCACATAAGCAGCTTTCCCGGCAGCAGCAACTCCGTCAGGGCAAATACTGTCCTCGTATCCATCTAATAGGAACTGCATCGTATAAGCGTCTGCATCAGGATAATCCGTCCGATAGTGTATTCTGCGAATTTGGGGGTAAACTTCTCTTAGTTCTGAAACCACCTTGTAGCAGAGGGTCTTAAACTCGGAATGATCTCCAAACAGAAAGATTGCTACGCCCTGCTCAAGCAGATAGCAAATACTGTCCCGCAATCGACTTGCAAGCTCCTTCTTATGCTTAATTTTCCTATGCCCGATAAAACAACAGGTCATACAAACACCACCAAGAAAAACAGTAGAGCAAATGAGTATATTATTGTTCATCTGCACTAATTATTATATTTTTGCTCTATATATAAGTCAATAGCTTCACATCGAGAACAGAAAGCAAGTGGAGAATAACATATAATTATTATGGATTCGAGGTGGAGCAAATGGGCAAAGAAATTGACTTCAAAAATAGAGATAGATTTATTCAACTGGGAATCACAATTTCAGTTCTTCGTAAAATGCGAGGAATGTCGCAGGAGCAGCTTGCAGCAGGGGCAATGATGAGTCGTTCGCATCTTAGCGCAATCGAAGCACCGAATATCGTCAGACCCTTTTCCGTAGAGGTTCTATTTAATATCGCTGACGCGCTGAAGATTGAGCCGGGTGATTTGCTGAACACCTCAATTATCCCGGATCAAATTCTAAACAAAAAAGAAAAATAGGTGGCTATGGGACAATAAAGCCCATAGCCACCTATTTTAATATTGCGGTACCCCGTATCCGAGGATTTCGTAGTGACCTACGCTGTACTGGTTTACCCGACAGCTATCACCGGAGTTTCCCTCAACGGTATAAACGATACCGTTTTCGACTTTTTGAACAATACCGGTGTGGTCGGATTGTCCGTCCTGCGGACCCGACGACCCCTTGTTATCCCAATCAAAGAAAACAATCATTCCGGGGACAGGCTCGGCAGAACCGTCGATCCACTGTCCTCGTTCTTTGAACCACTGGACGCCGTTCACGCAGCCCGCATATTTCGGCACAACCCCGGTGTCGATATAGCCGCACTGATCGGCGCACCAGCTTACAAAACAAGCACACCATTCCACACGGCTTCCGAAGCCGTACCAAGACCAGTACGGTTCGCCGCCTACATTGCCCACCTGCGAAAGCGCCACGGTGACGATCTGATCGTCACTGTATCGGATACCGTAAAGCACCGCCGCCCAAATGGAATTGTTCTCATCCTTGAGTAGCTCGGCAAGGTATTCCCGCTGTTCTGCGTCAAAGCCGTATAGGTCAGCCATCTCATCCACCGTCAAATGAGAAACGGTAATATAAAGAGTTGTTTTTGTGACTGTCGTTTCCGTCTGAACGATGTTGCCGTTTCCGTCGTCCGTTTCGCTTATTTCCGTTTCCGAGTGGCTTTCACTGCGGGAGGATATGGAGTTCATCTCCCAAAAAATGTCCGAGAGAATCTGCTTCTTGCTCTCGTCCATCGTGGCGACCTCCTGCGGATTATCCTTGTCGGTATTCGTCTTGACTGCATAGACCGCAAGCACATCCTTCCACACGGCTCGACCGCCGCTGATCTCCATATTATCATAGGCTACCGAGTTTTTCTCCGCTTCCATCTTGGCATTGTAATCAGCGTTGATTTCCTGCACGGCAGTCTGCATCGACATTCCCGTGCCGGAATCCTCGCCGGAAAAGAATATCCCGAAAACCGAGCCGCAGATCAGAGCAATCAGGCAAATCACGACAATGACCGCAACGGCAACCCAGCCGCCTGCGGCGATAGCAGCGACCAGTGCTTTTGTCGCCGCTATGATCGCTTTGACTGCGGCAATCGTTGCTTTTACGGCAGCTTTTACACCGGCAACTGTTGCCTTGGCTGCGGCTTTGGCGGCTTGTGCAGCTTTTTGCGATGCTTTCACCGTAGCCTGTGCGGTTTTCTGCGCCGTCTTTGCCGCCTGCTGTGTGGTCTTGATTGCCGTTTTCGTGGTTTTGACCGACCTCTGTGCGGCTTTGGCTGCACCTTTCCCGGCAGTCTTGATGGTTTTCTTACCGGCAGAACCGGCAGACTGTTTGATCGTCTTTTCCGTTTGCTCGACCGCCTTGATGGTCTTATTCCCGGAGATGCGGACAGTCTGCCTTTTCATTGACTCAGCCGCCCGCTTTTCCCGGAACCTCTGAACACCGTCCTTTGCTTTGGACACATTCCGTTTCGTTTCTTCCAGTCCCTTGCGCCCCTGCTTATCAAACTGGTGCGCCGCTTCGTGCGTGATACGGTCAACGCCGCCTTCCACTCGGTCGGAGGCGTACTCCTCGGCATTATGCTCATCCGGGTGCGTTGTGTGTTCTGCCTTTTCCTTCGTCTGCACATAGGCGGAGCGCATACGGTCTGCGGCGATTGCCGCTTTGTCGATCTTCTTGATTGTGCCTTTCACGACATCTCTCGTTTTAATATCAGCCATTGAACCCTCCTTTCCGGGGCGTACCCAAACGCCCCTAAATTAAAAACGAGGGGTAAAGGTATAAACACCTTACCCCTCAAAGTGCGGGAGCTGAAAAGTCTTGATATTGCTGGCTTTTTCAGCGCCTATTTTTCGACTCTGCCCGTTTTCTTCTTGCGTACTCTGCCTGCTGAGCTTTGTAAGCTCTTTGAGCGCACTTCTCGCAATATTTCTTTCGGTTGCCCTTCTTGATGATCGGCGCACCGCAGGACACGCACTTTTCAAAGCGTGTGCCGAGAATATCCGCTTCCAGCAAAGGCTCTGCCGGCAATACAGCTTTGCGGAAATACTTGCAGAGAAGTGAGTATGAGATGTTCTGCACACAGGCGCAGGGTTCTCCGTCATCCAGCGCAAGGCAGTTGCCGTTGTCATAATTGGCACAAAGGCGCTTAATTAGGGCGTTCGCCCTCTGCCGTTGCTTCGGCGTGAGTCTTGGCAGCATCCGCACCACCGTCCTCCGTTATGCGCTTCGCCACGACCACAAGACGGCTGTTGTTGCGGCTGTACTCACAGGTAGACAGCGTAATGAGCTTATCGCCGTATTCGGCGGTCACGCCGGTATCATAGAAAGACAGCTCCTTACACTTGGCAATAAAGTCGTCAAACTCATTGGTGCTCTCTGCGTCTATAAAGCGATAAAACTTGAATGCTTCGGGACTGTCGGTGTAGACCACCGTGCGGAATACGGCAACGATCTCATACTCCTGCTTATCCGTCAGTGTGTTGAAGGTAATCATCCGATGCTCGCTCCAAAAGTCTTTGCTCTTGAACTTTTCAAGGTAGGCAAACATCGAACCGTTGGACATATGGTGTCCATAGATAACAAGATTGTCGGACGGCTCCTGCACATCGCAATCCTCCTGCACATAGGGACAGCCATAGTCGGAATATGCCTTGTCAAAGCCGTGCTTCAGGTAGAAGTTCGGCTCATTCACCGACTGCATTACGGGATAATTGATGTTAGTATCTGCAATGCTGATCCAGCCCACCAAATCGCCGTTCTGGTGATAAAGCTCTGCAAGCTCCGGCAGAAGCATCTTTTCCTCGGAATATGGAATCTGCTCCGCCGGTTCCGTTGCAGCATCCGTCTGTGCCGTAGCATTCACAAGGTTAGCCAGCTCGCCATAAAGCTCGGCTTGCTTATTCGCCTCCTTGTAGTGATTGATAATAAAAAAGGTGCTCGTGCCGAGGACGGCTACAAACACCGCAATAAGAATCATACAGATTTTCTTTTTCATTGAATTTCCTTTCTTGACGCCAAAGGCGAGGGTTAAGCACCCTCGCCTGGTTTTGTGGTCATCAGCTTATAGAGCTTCGTGTTCTTTGGGAATTTATTGGCAAACGGTACAAGGCTGGAGCCGACCTTGATTAGTCCGTGACCGGCATCCACATTGGTGATATAGGAAAGCTGGGTGTCCGAAATGTTCAGCAGCTTCGCAAGCTCCAATCTGTCCGTAGATGCCTGATTGAGCATAACAATGAACTCGGAGTTTGCCAGCATCGTTCTTGCCGTGTGGGACTGAAGCAGGTCGTCCACATTCTGCGTGATGCCCGTGGCATAAGCGCCGTACTTTCGTACACGCTTCCAAAGGGTGAACAGGAAGTTTGCACTGTACTCGTGCTGGAACAGAAGGTAGATTTCATCGATGAAGATGAAGGTGTTCTTGCCCTTAGCTCGGTTCTGCGTAATACGGTTCAGGATAGAGTCGAGGACGACCAGCATACCGATGGGCATAAGCTGCTTGCCGAGGTCAAGGATGTCATAGCAGATCAGGCGGTTATCCGTGTCCACATTGGTTTTCTTGGCAAAGGTGTTCAGAGAACCGTTGGTAAACAGCTCGATGGCAAGAGCAATCTCCTGCGCTTCGGGTTCAGATTGCTTCAAAAGCTCTGCTCTGAAATCCTGCAAGGTCGGCACTTCGCCGGTATAGTTGTTCTGCTGATAGGTGCGGTAGACGCTTGCCGTACAGCGGTCAATGATGGACTTCTGCACTGCACCGAGGTTGTTGCCACCGATAAGCTGTTCGCACAGGGACATAATGAACTCGGATTTCAGAATGACGGGGTTTGCGCCATCGCCGTACTCCCGGTTCATATCCATCGCATTGATGTGGGTGGGAGAAGTGGCAGAGATGTTGATGATCTCGCCGCCCAGCGCCCGCACAAGGGGCGAATACTCTCGCTCAGGGTCAATGATGATAATGTCTGCGTTGCCGGCAAGCACCTGATTGATGATCTCGCCCTTGGCGGTAAAGGACTTACCACCGCCCGAAACGCCGAGAATAAACTCGTTGCCATTCAAGAGTTGCCGACGGTCTGCGATAATCATATTCTTGGAGATGACATTCTGACCGTAGTAAACGCCGTTGGTATGGCAAATGTCCTGCACCCGGAATGGAATAAAGACCGCAAGGCTCTCCGTTGTCAGTGTGCGGAACGATTCGATCTTGCGAACACCGAAGGGCATCGCCGTATTCAGTCCGTCAAGCTGCTGGAACTTGAGAACACCGAACTGGCACAGGTGTTTTCTTGCCGTAGTGAGCAGAGCTTCGGTGTCATTGTCAAGCTGCTCCTTGGTGTCCGCCGTGTGAACCATCGTCAGAACGGCAAACATCATTCGCTGGTCACGGGTCGTCAGGTCGTCAAGGAACTCCTTCATTTCCTTGCGCTGTTGTTCAATGTCGTAGGGAAGCTGTGCGGAGAAGTTGTTGTTGGCATTCTGCCTACGCTGCCAGTTGGTCGCATTGGTTTCAACGCCGAGCAAACGGCTTTCGGCTTCTCGCACGGCTTCATCCGTGGGTACGGGGATAACATCAATGGACATCATCAGATTGCGGTTGAGGTCGGTCATTTCCGCAACCATACTGTCCTTGATATAAGAAGCGTATTCTCGCAGAAACAGCACTCTGCCGTAACGCTCACCGATCTTGAAATAGTCGCCCGTGAACTCCATCGAATCAGGGCAGATGAAATCCTTGAAGTCGTGTCCCTTTCTGCGGGTTTCCTTGATGTCAAAGCGAAACTCCGTTTCTTCACCGGCACGGTAAAAGTCGTGGAAAATGCGGAGCCGTTCATCCGGCTCCAGCTCCACGCACTTACTGCCGAGCCGTCCGAAGTGGGCGATCAGGTCAGCTCCCACACGGGCAAAGTAGTTTCTCGCTTCCTCAACATTCTTCTTGCACACCGAAATGGTGATGTACTTCTCCTGAATGATAGAGTTTGCGCCGGTTGCTTTATCAAGGAGCATCCGATTGTACTCCTCACGGAACTCGTCAAGCGCATCGCCCTTCAGGGGGAGAAGAATGGTTTTCTCAAAGTTTGCACGGTTCAAACGGCGGTTGTTAATGGTAATCTTGGTGGTTGCGCCGCTGTCAAGGCTGTTGAGCAGCTCCGAATATTCAAGGAACATAGCTTCCTTATCCTCACGACTGGCGACAGCATAGTTGATGTCGCTGAACTTATAGGTCTTGGAGAACTTATCTCTGCCCACCTGAAAAATACCGTCGTCGTAAATCGCCTTGATGGGGATCACATCCTGAACGCCCCTCGGCACAACAAATCGTTCTTTATCCTGCTTGAGCAGGTTGCGAAGCGTTTTAATCATTGGCTTTTGATACCTCCTTCTGCTTGTGTTCCATTCCCGGCTTCATCATCTCGTAGTAGGTGTTGGTAGAACGGAAGGTCAGTTTCTTTGGCATCAGAAACTCGGATTTGAACCAAGCCCATACGAACTTTTCCGCCGTCATTCCGTTGTACTTAATGAAGCCGAGAGCCGCAAAGGGTGCGGCTCCCAAAATGCACATCCACGATACGGTTTCCGTGCCGACATATGGCTTGAGCAGGAAATAGAGTCCCACTGCCACCACGCAGGCACAGGCAGAAAAAATGAACTGTCGCATAGACAGTCCAAAGAACATTGCCTCCGTATAGTTTCGGATTTCTCGGTTGATCTTAACTTCCATTGAAGCTCCTTTCTCTGCGATAGCTTTCCTTTGCCTGACGGATTTCCTCGGCACAGACGCATTCATCCGCAAGGCAATTCACCTTGCCTTTGCGTCTGCCACCATAGTACAGACAATATCGGCAATCGCAGTCCTCAAGGGTAAACCCCTTGAAGCGGTTATAGATTTTGGTGTTGTTTTTCATAGTGCGCTCCTTACAGTCCCATCATCTCTCGGATAATGCGGTCGCTCATCTTGACCGAGCCAACGAGAACGAGCATATTAAAGAGCAGTTCGCCTATATAACTCCACACCTGCGTGACCGCCGCCGCATCGGGGTTTACTACGGGCGGTGAGGACGCAAAGAGCGAGAAGATGATGCAGGACAGCACGATCACTGCCCCCTCCAAGCAAACGGCGCAGTAGCTTTTGATGAAGGACTTGCCCACATTCTGACTCGGTTCACCGGCGAAGGTGGAAAGCGGAATGGGTGCAAGTGCCGTATACATATAGAGCTTAAAAAATCTCCCGTACACGGTCATTATCAGGATGAAAGACATTACGGTGATGAACAGCCCTCCGATGAGCGTGACAGCCCATAGCGGTATGCTTTCAAAGAATCCGCATTCCTCAACGCTGGTAATCAATTCAGGCGGCAAGACTGTTTGCTGTGGTGTTGAGAAACCCGCCGAACCCATTATCGTCGAGATCGTGCCTTGGACGATATTAAACAGGGCAAGCATAAGCTCCATACCGTAGGTGATGGCACCCTTGGCGATGGCAAAACGAACGAACAGCTTCAGAGCGTGTTCCGGTTTCTTGACTTCTGTGAACGAGCCGCAGGTTTTCACCATACCGGCGACAAAGAACAGTACAAGGAGTGCAAGTCCGATAGACTGCACTGCGCCGTTGATGTTGACGATTACGCCCCATATTCCACCGCCTTTGAAGTCCTGCGGCGTTGTCGTAATAAGCTGCCAAATCTCAGCCAGCTTTTCGTTCCAAGTTTCCAGTGCGTTTTCAAGGTTTTGTACGACCCAGTTGTCGCTCACGAAAAGCACCTCCTTTTCATAGAGTTAAGGGGTGCTCCCGATTTTTCAGGAACACCCCTCGGTGTGAAATTTCTTAGCCGACAATCAGGTCGAGGATTTCCTTTGCAAAGGTGATGATGACGCCGCCTGCAAGGGTTAGGAAACCGTTCGCTCGCTGAGAGGGGTCGTGGGACTTCAGGGACAGACCGACCTGCACAACGCCGAAGCCCAACAGGATAAGACCAATGGCACGGATCAGCCCGAAGATAAAGGTAGACAGGTTGTTGATAACGGTAATGGGGTCGTTGGCGGCAAACGCCGTAACCGAAGTGCCGAGGACGAGTGCTGCACCCATAATGGCGGTGCAGTAAATGCGGAAGCCCTTCTTAACCTTGCCGGTCATAGGCAGCTTTTCGGTATGCTTCTCGGTGTTCTTCTTAAAAATGCTCATATTAGTTACCTCCGTAATTTTATTGTTGTATTGTTGTTGGTTTCCGAGTTGAAATCCTCATCGGACAGCAGCTCATAGGTGGTTTCCGATACCTCTGTATCCGGCAGAGTATCGGGGTCGAGGTACTGCACCTCAATGGTCGCAACATTACTCGTGATCTTGCCGTGCTGATAGACGCCGCCTTTTCCATCGGCAGTCAGGTCAACGGCGGGGTGCTTGAGAATGTCGTATTTTAAGTCCATCACGGGGAGTTCCCCTCGGATGAACAGAATGGCGTAGCGGTTATCAAGCATACGAACCTCATCGGGAGTCAGAAGCTCTCGACCGCTGATCTGATAGTTGGTGGAATAGTTTCCGCTTCGCCCGGAACTCTTTCCGTAAGTGTTCGTGTCGATGGTTTCCTTGCCCAGCAATTCGCTCACATATTTGTGGGTGGACTGCTCGTTGCCACCCAAGTAGAGGAACTCATCGCAGTTGCCGACGATGGATTCCCACTGCTTTTCAAACAGTGCCTTGAGCTGTGCCAAGTTCTGAAGAATGATGGATACAAACACACCACGGGAACGCATAACGGAAAGGATCTTATCGAAGTCGTCCGGCAGGCTGACATTGGCGAACTCGTCCATCAGGAAGTGAACGGGAATTGGCAATGCGCCGCCGTGAATATGGTCAGCGGAAAAGAAAAGCTGCTGAAATAGCTGAGTATAAAGGATGCTGACCAAGAAATTGAAGCTCGAATCGTTGTCCGGGATAATAGCGAACAGTGCCACTTTCTTTTCTCCCATAGAAGCAAGGTCAAGCTCATCGGTACAGGTCAGTGCCGCCAAGCTCTCCAAGTTGAACTTTTCAAGCCTTGCGGCAAGGGTGATCTGAATGGATTTCAGGGTCTTTGCCGAACCGGTGTGGTAAGACCGATAGTATTTCAGAGCGATGTGGTCGGGTCTGTCCAACTCCAAATCAGCAAACAGGCAGTCCAGCGGCGAGGGTCGTGGATCTTCCTCATTGTCGATGGCAGCCGCTTGTAGCATCTCCATTACCATTGCAAAGTTCTGCTCGTCCTCCGGCGCTTCGTAGTGAAGATAATAGACGAGAGCAGACAGCAGCATTGAAGCTGAGGTATCCCAAAAAGGGTCGTTACTTTGTGACCCCTTTGGCGTTGTGCTCTTGAACAGATTTGTCACAAGCCGTTGCACATCGTTGTCCGAATGGAGATAGACAAACGGGTTGTAGCAGTGGCTCTTTTCCATTGAAATCAGGTCGAGAACTCTGATCTCATAGCCCATTTTCTCCAGCAAATTTCCCACATCCCGGACGATCTCGCCCTTCGGATCGAGAATCACGAAACTGGTGTTTGCCTGCATCAGATTTGGTTTGCAGTAAAAGCGGGTCTTGCCCGCACCGGAACCGCCGCAGACAAGAGTGTTCAGATTGCGGCGGTGTTTCTTGCCGTTGAGTCCGATACGGACTGCCTGCGTCATCAGCTTGTTTTCGGACGGTGGGTTCTGCCGGTATTTCTTGTCCACGGCTTTGGCATTGCCCCATTTTGCACTGCCGTGTTCCTCTCGGCGTCGGTAGTTCCTGCGTGTAGAGAAGTAGATGCCGATGCCCATTCCATAGCAGAGAAGCAAAACGAGGACAGTTTTTACGCTGTCCTCGCAAAGCTCTATATGAAACGGGTCGCTCATCACATTCATCAAGCTCGGCAGTATCTCCGGCAAGCCACCCTTAACGGATGGAGCAATGAGAAGTCCGAGCCACACAATCGGCAGGATGCCGAGTACGGCGAGAATGATGGAGGTCTGTCTGTCGTTATCTCGATTCACGACAGGAGCAGTCCTTTCTTTCCACTACCTTGAACTTTTTCTTTGGGGCATATCCGACCTTGATGATAAGATCGTCCACGGCATCGGTGGATTTACCCTCATTCATCAGTTCGGTTTTGGTATCGTTCAAAGCTCGAATCACTACGCCGTGTTCATAATCGTCCAAGGCGATGTGATAGCGTTCCTCTTTCATCGCTCACACCTCATCTTTCCTGTTCCTTGTTTCTGTCAGCACGGCGACGGTAGATTTCCTCCGACACACGGGAGCCAATCTCGCTCATCGCAGAACGGGTCTTGGAAAGCTCCGCACGGATTTCCTTGGGGGACTTGCCCGCCAGCTCCTCCGGGATACGGTCAATGGCGAAGTTCTTCACATCCACCCCGAAGTTGCGGCAGAGCATATAGCCGACGCATACGGCAGAGAAGCCCATATCCCTGCGGCTGTATGCTTCGCAGTTCATTGCAAGCTGAGCGTGACCCAACTCCTGTGCCACGCACTGGCAGAGCGCAACGCTGTTCCCAATGTCCCTCTTGATATAAAGGGTCTGATCCTCGTTCTTATAGAACGCCCCCATATTGGGAGAAGGCAGCTCCTCCACAGTGCTCACATCAATGGGAGCCGTGTCAAGCATAATGGCAACCAGCTTTCGGGGGTCACGGTCAAGGGTGGGTGCAGCAGGCTTCTTGCCGCTGGTCTGCGCCACATCGAATACCTTCTTGACATTGTAGGCAATGCCGGTAGAGCCGTCATTCTTGGTGTATTCAACAGGTTCAAGAATGGACAGGCTCTTAGCACCCTTGTTGACCTTCACGCCGTCCTCCTGCCAATCACGAAAATCCTTGAGCTGCGTCGCCTGCGGCTGCTGCTTATAAATGAGCAGAGCGTTGGCGGCAGAGTAGCGATCCATTCGTGCCTGCGTGTCGAGATATGCCCTGAACTTGTCGGGGTCGCTGACGATCTCAGCAGCGGTATCGTCGATCATCTGATACACGGCATCCTTCTCCGCCTTTTTCTTGGCGGCGTATTCCTCCGGGGAGAGCTGCGGACGAGCCGCAGTCCCGGACTTCTTGGGAGTGAAATTGTTAGTCATAGCTGATTACCTCTCTTTCGATTTCTTATGCTTTTTCGGCTGGGTGTGAACCGTTTGACGGTTCGGTTCGGGAGTCTTGCTTTTCTCCTTGGAAAGCGCAGGCTCGGCACGGTCTGCTTCCTTGTCAGCTTTTGCAGCAGCCTTGTAGCGTTCCAGCTTTTCTCTCACGGAAGGCTTCTTGTCTGCCTGCTTTGCTGTACCCCGGTCAATAGCCGTACCGCTGATCTCGGAGCTTCGCTCGGACGGAGGGCTTTTTTCCGTCTTTGCGACCGTAGGGTTTTCGTGGGACTGACCTTCTTTCTGCAAAGGCTTTCCCATTGCTTCCTCCACGATGATCTCGCCCTTGGTTTTGGTCGGCACTTCCCGTGCCACCGCTTCACGGTCAGCTTTGTCCTGCTCCGCCTGCGTGATAACGCCTGCCTTATCGACCTTGCCGATCTCGAAGCGTTCCACAATGCGCTGAATTTTGGAAGCGTCCTCTGCACGGGCGATAATATCCACGGGTACATCATCTCCCTTGGCGCTCTTATCTCTCAGGACACAGTAGAGAACGCCATAGCGCTTCGCCTGTTTGGTGAACTGTGCCAAGTCCTTGTTCGGGATAGAAAAGACTTTCAGTTCCTTGCCGGACTTGATCATATTGGTGAGCCGTGCCTTGCCTTTGGTCTGTTGTTCCTGCTTCAGCACGGACACGAGAAGCAGGGCGACATTCTTTGCCGCCGAGCCTGTAAGTTTTGCGGCAACTTCAAAGCCTTCAAGCGAGAGCCTGACGACCTGCTCAGCCGCATCACCGCCGTTGTTCATAGTTGCGGTTCTCCTTTCGTTTTGATTTTTCTTCCTCTGCTCGGACTGCATCCACCTTTTCCTCGATAACCTTGGAACGGACAGCGATGTCCTGACAGAGTTTGACCTCCTTGCGGAGTTCCTTTAACTTCTCGCCGAGAAGCGAGATACTTGCCTTTGCCTGCGACAGCTCTGCATCTGTGATGTTCACTTTTCGTATTTCATTTCGGAGGTGCGTTCTGTCGGCAGTTACGGTCTTGATCTGCTCCTCGACCGAGTGCTGATATGAAAAAAGCTGCTCGTCTGTACCGATGTGGTGCTTGCCGAGTAGCGTGACTTGTTTGGTGAGTTCATCTATCTTCATCAGATCCTCTTTGAAAAGATAGTGAACTCGTGCGTGATTCTGTTGTCCTGCCTTGTACTTCGGCAAATAGCCGAGCCGGTAGCAGTAGTAAAGGTACAGCCCATACAGACCGCCGACTTTTCCAATTCTGTCGCTCCGTGTTCTGATCCGGTATTGCTTCGGTCGGTAGGTTTTAGGCTGGAATGGCTCGAAGTCGATGTTGTCACGATTTTCAATGAGCCGCTGAGTAATTCGCTCCTTGGTGTATTCCTCACCGAGCCTGTGCAATCGAATGGGGCGTTCATCGCCCTTGCCCTTGATCGCCCAATACTTCCGTTTGGGATTGGAACTGAGGGTGTAGCCCATTTCAGAGAGGTGATATTCAAGTTGCCGAAGGTTGTGACTCATTGCAATGGCTTCATCCAGTGCAGTACGGGCGAGGTTGTAGCGTGTGGGCATACCGGCTTTATCCTTTTGGGTCAGATACTTTGCATCGGGATAACGCTCCGGTTCCTTGATCGTGCTGATACCGTACTTTTCACAAATGCGGTCAGCTTCCTTATAGAACTTAAACCACGAGGTATCCCGGCAACGCTTCCCATCGACAAAGGAAACAGAGTTGATAACAAAGTGGCAGTGCAGATGCTCTGTATTCAGATGGGTCGTCACCAACACCTGATATTTCTTGCCCCAAACGGAATTTGCGAACTCCATTCCGATATGCTGGGCAAGCTCCGGTGTGATGTCGGTTTCCTTAAAGCTAAGATAGCCGTGATAGGCTTGGATGCCGTCTGTCTTATCGAACTGTTCCTTGACAGTGACAAACTGCTCACGGGCAATCGCCGAAGTGCAGTTGATCCCCTCACAGAATAATTCCTGCTCGGTTTTCTCGCCGTTTTTTACATAGTTGACAACATCACGAAGCGCCTGATAATCGGCGTCGCTGTACTTCGACTTTGACTTTGTGGTTTTCTCAGGATTGGAAGCGTAGTCGAGAACGGTCGCAAGGCGAACCGTGACCGGCCACAGCTTACTTACTGCCATTTCAGGTTGCTCTCACCGGGACGGAGAAACTGGCGCTCCATATCTGCCTGAAACTTGTGCAGGCGCTCCAGCTCGCTATTCAGTTTCTGTGTGTCGATAAAGCCAAGGGCGTTTGCCTTAACGGAGATCTGATGGATGTTATTGCCGATGGCGGAGAACTCCCGCATCGCATCATAGAAACGGTCGTCGGGTTTTTCCTTTGGCTCATAGCCACGGATCAACAGACGGACGAGCGCCGCTTCAGAGAGGCAGGTTTTCTTGGCTTTCTTCTGCAAGTCCTGCGCTTCGTCACGGGAAAACCAAAACTGCTTCTTGATCGTTCTTTTCATAAATGGACTTCATCCTTTCTCTTGAAATGTGTGGTGCTTCTTGCACGGGGTATTAGGGGTTCCCCCTAACGAGGTCTTTTTGCGGCGCTTTGAAAAGCGGAGTAAAAAGGCACTGCTCGTTAAGATAATACAGAGCGTTCGGGGGAACCCCGTTCTCATTGAGATCAGCGTTCTTTGTCCGCCCTGACGGGCTTAAAAGGTACGGCTACGATCTCATTGTTGACTCTCATAAAGCGTTCGGGAAACTTGAATTTCTCACGGTATTTCTCTGCAAGATCGGGCGGGAGGGACTGGAACTTCTCTGCATCAAAGGGCGCATAGGCAATGAAAAACTTCCCGCAGATAATGTCCAGCATCTCACGGGAGTTCTCCTCATAAACGGCACGATTAGGTGCCATCCCTGTAATTTTTCCTTCCTCGTTACAGATGATGGCGACCTCATCTTCAAAAGGCATATATTCCTCAATGTCGCCGCCGACCACCTCCTGCATCGCCTCCAAGGTATCGTCGATCTCAATCATCTTGGGATACTTGTTCGGCTCCACAAGCAGGACGGAAATCTTTCCGCTACCTGCTTCTACCGGCTCCTTGCAGAGCGATTTGTCGAAAGAAATCGACTTGAACCCGATACTGTCCACGAAGTAGAAGCCGGGATTAAGGGTATCGCTTTCCCTGATTTCGACTACATCCGATACAGAAAGAGAGCGTCCCTTGTAGTCGGCAGGATGGTCAACATTGAACTTCTGATAGATGTTTTCGAGGGAAATGCAGTCCATTTTGCCGTCATAAACCCTGTCGTAAGCGGCTGCGTTGACATCCTTAGTGCCTTTGATTTTTTCGAGGGATTCCATCCCGATGAAGCACACATTGGCGGTATCCCTGTCCACATTGATCTGATAAATACTGAACTCAGTCATCGTTCATTCGTCCTTTCTTTGGTTTTGTTGCGGTGGATACCGAGCTTGAAACAAAGAAAGTCATTGTAGTCCTTGCCGCAGGGCGGAGGGCTGTCAATGACTTCATACTTGCTCGGCAATATGGTTTTCAGCGCAAGGCTGGCTTTTCTTCCGGCATTATCGTTATCGAAGTGCAGGAAGATTTTCTTGATCTGCGGCTTCTCATCGAGGTACTTCACAAGAGCCGCAGGGGTAGTGCTGTCCTCGATTCTCTCCTTGGGCAGATACACACCGGCGAGGGAAACGAGGTTGTCTTTTCGCCAATCTCTGCCCGCCATCTTTTCAAGCGTCGCATAGGAAAGCAGGTCAATGGCACACTCAAAGAGATGCACCGTGCCGCTGTCGCTGTCTGCGATCCGAAAAGAATAGTGCTTGTCACTGCCGGAGCAGTCACCCAAAACACGGCGGTCATTGGTCGCTCGGTAGGACGCATAGCGAGGGGTATTTTTCTCATCAAAGCCTACGCACACAAGATTGTGATACGGCAAGCTCTCGAAAATCAGCCCCTTGTCAATGCAGTATTGGATGATGGCATAGTCGATGCCCCTGCCGAAAAGATACTCTGTAATTCTTTCTGTGGAAGCACTTTTATCCGGCAGAAGCAAGAGCTTCGGCTCCGTTTTCTGCTTGGGCTTGACCGTCACCGTCGGCATCACCGCCGCCTTTCCCATCAGCGTTTCGACCGCCTCTGCAAAAGAACAGCCCTTGACTTTCACAAGATAGTCAAGGGCATTGTAGCCGCCGATGCGCTGTGACCACCACATCCACTTGCCGTTGGAAATCTTCAAGCTGTCGTGGGTGCGGGTAGTATAGTTGTTGCCGGAAATGCGAACAAGCTCCTGCGGTTCACAGCTTTGCAGATAAGTCAGGAGGTCGATTTGCCGTGCCTGTTCCACCACCTCCGGTGGGATATACGGCATAAAATCACCTGCTTTCCCGTTGCTGTTTCTTCTCCTGCCGTTGCAGGCTCTTATCCGCTTCCGTTTCGATGGAGTCCCGGATGGTATCCATATGCTCGGTTTCTCTGTCCCGGAACTCCTTATACACATCACTCAGAGGACAAGGGGACCGAAGTAAAGCCCTTGCCTTTTCCGGCTCAAGTTCCAGCTCCTCCATACACATTACGATGTCCTCACGCATCGTGTATTCGTAGGTGTGGTTGAGGATTTCGGACGGCTCCTGATGCAGTAGCCAGTCCCGGTATTTGTCCTGCTCGGCTTTCATTTTCTCATAAAGACGAGCGTTGTAATCTGTTTCGTTCATAGCGAACACCTCCTTCAAAATAGAAATAGCCGCCTGATTTCTTTTGAAAACCAAGCGGCTATGTGTCGGCAGTATGAGATCATTCCCATACCGCATTAGTCAGCGTTCCAAGTCCCTCGGTTTCTTTTCGGGCGGTTCTTCACCCTCATCGGGTTCACCGCCGACGATCTCGTTCTCACGCTTATCCACATTGAGCAGGGCGTTGAGTTCGTTCAGCCGGTCGGTCTTGGCTTTCAATTCTTCCTCCTGCGGGAACGGTCTTTCCACATCGACCTTTGCAGTTTCAAACTGCTTTTTGATGTTGTCAAGCTCCATTTCGTTCATCTCCAAACGCTTTGGAAGCCCCTCCAGCGCATTATCCAAGCGGGTGATATTACCGAAGGTGTCCGTGCCGAGGGTTACGGGATAGCCAAGTTCGCCTTTAAGCCGCACCTTGTATTCTCTTGCTTCAAAGTACAGCTCCATCGTAAAGCCACGGTACTCACCGAGGGGGATGGGGTCGGGATTTGTCATTGCCTTACACGCCTCCAAGATGGCATTGCCGGCATCCGCTTTCTCTGAATAGAAAGCACCCTTGACCGTCATACCAACAAAGGTTTCATCAGACGGCTTAGGGTGCTCTGCCACTCTTTCCATATCGGATTTCAATCCCGCAATCACATCAGCCCGCCGTGCGATCTCCTGCGGATAGAACTTGATGATCTTATCCTCCAAAGCATATTTTTCGGAAAGGAAGCTGGACTTTAAGAGCCGCAACTTCTGAACCTGAATGTCCAAGTCCATCTTCTCTTTGATGTGGGGATTACCGGTCGCCAGCATTTTGATTTCAGCGTAAGACAGTGCGGTTTCGTCAATATCCTCGCAGGATCGCACCGGCGATTTGCTGGTCATTATCTGCGAAGCGAACTTCTGCTTGCCTTCCACGAGCTGATATAAGTAGGCATCAAAGGTTTCTTCCGTCACGAAACGGTAGATGTGAACCTCTGCATTTTCGTTGCCTTGCCGGATACTTCTGCCGAGCCGCTGTTCCAAGTCAGAGGGTCGCCATGGGCAATCGAGATCGGAGGATGCTGCAAGTTTGTTCTGCACATTCGTACCGGCTCCCATCTTCTGCGTACTTCCCATCAGGATGCGGACATCCCCTCGGCGTACCTTCTTGAACAGCTCCAGCTTCTTTGCTTCGGTATCTGCTTCGTGGATGAACTTGATTTCATCGGCGGGTACGCCACGGACAATCAGCTTCTGTCGAATGTCGTCATAGACATTGAAGGAGCCGTCGTTTTTCGGCGTAGACAGGTCGCAGAAAAATAGCTGGGTCAACCGCTTCTCACTGCCACGCTCCCAAGTTTCAAACATAGCGTCCACGCAGGCGTTGAGTTTGCTGTCCTCAAAATCAGGGAGCAACGGATTGATAAGCCGCTGGTCAAGTGCCAGCTTTCTGCCGTCGTTTGTGATCTTGAGCATATTATCCACTCTTGCATCAACCATACCGTTCCGCACCCTTTCGGCTCTTTCCGCAAGCCCCGCAACCATATCCCTTTGGATTTCAGAGGGCTTCACCGAGATGTTGTGAAAGACCGCTTTCGGCACTGGCAGGTCAAGCATATCCGCTGTTTTGATGTCTGCGATTTCCTTGAACATCGCCATCAGTTCCGGTAAATTGTAGAAGCGGGCAAAGCGTGTTTTAGCTCGGTATCCCGTTCCTTCGGGTGTAAGTTCTACTGCCGTAATGGTTTCTCCGAAAGTGGAAGCCCAGGCATCGAAGTGCTGTAAGTTGTTCTGAACAAGAGTGTTGTACTGCAAGTACCGCTGAATGGTGTAAAGCTCGACCATCGAATTGGAGATCGGCGTTCCTGTCGCAAACACTGTCCCACGCCCTCCGGTCAGCTCGTCCAAATACCTGCATTTCATAAAAAGGTCACTGGACTTCATTGCTTCGGTTTGAGCAATGCCGCCTACATTCCTCATTTTTGTAAAAAGAAACAGGTTCTTGTAGTAGTGACTCTCATCAATGAAAAGTCTGTCCACACCCAACTCCTCAAAGGTCACTGTATCATCCTTTTTGGATTGGTCGTTGAGCTTATCGAGCTTCTGCTTGACAGATTTCTTTGTGCGCTCCAGTTGTTTTACGGAGAAGTTATCTCCACGGTTCTTTTTCAGTTCCGCAATGCCCTCCGTTACCTCATCAAGCTGCTGTTCGAGGATCGCCCGCTGCCGTTCAATGGACATCGGTATTTTCTCGAACTGCGAATGCCCGATAATGATGGCATCGTAATCGCCGGTGGCAATTCTGCCGCAGAACTTTTTGCGGTTCTTGGTTTCAAAGTCTTTCTTCGTTGCCACCAAAATGTTGGCTGAGGGATAGAGCTGTAAGAACTCCGATGCCCACTGCTCAGTGAGGTGGTTGGGTACGACAAACAGGGATTTACTGCACAATCCAAGCCGTTTGGACTCCATCGCCGCCGAAACCATCTCGAAGGTTTTCCCTGCGCCCACGGCGTGTGCAAGCAGCGTATTCCCGCCGTATAGGATGTGCGCCACCGCATTTCTTTGGTGTTCCCGAAGCTCGATTTCCGGGTTCATACCACTGAAAACGATGTGGCTTCCATCGTACTCACGGGGACGCAGGCTGTTGAATTTATCGTTGTAAAGGCGGCAGAGCCGTTCTCTGCGCTCAGGGTCAGACCAGACCCAATCCTGAAAGCCCTGCTTGATCAGCTCCTGCTTTGCCTGTGCGATTGCCGTTTCCTTCTTGTTCAGAATGGCTTTCTTTTTGCCGTCTGCGTCCTCTACATAGTCGAAGATGCGGACATCTTTAAGGTTCAGTGTTTCCTCAATGATTTTGTAGGCGTTGATGCGCCCCGTACCGTAGGTACTGTATGCCTTCACATTGCTGCGGTCATAGGACTTGCCCTCAATATTCCACTCGCCGGTGTAGGCAGAGAAATGAACCTTGATGTTCCACTGTGCGTACCTCGGTGTTCCCAAGAACTCAAACATAAACTGTTCGACAATTTCGGTCGGCAGCCAAGTGGCACCAAGCCGAACGGCGATCTCGCTGGCGGTCAGGTCTTTCGGCTGTACCCGTTCCAGTGCTTCCACATTTACGGTGTAATCTTCAGGGTAAAGCTCCGCCGACTTTCGGGCGAGTACCAGCTTTTCCCGGACATTGCCGGAGAGGTATTCGTCTGCCATCAGGTACTTTGCCTGCGTGGAATTGCCGTACCCGTACATCGGGTTCAGAAAGATAACGCCCTTCAAGTCCGCAAAGATTTCTTCCTCGGTCTTGCCGGTCAGCTCGCACATATAATCCATATCCACACGGGCTTTTTCGCCCATAGAAACGGCAAGCGCTTCGCTGGCGGTATCTACGGAAGTGACCGGGGTGTGTGGCTTGATGGTTCGCTTGTAGAAAATATCCGCCTTGCGTTCAAACTGTCCTTCATCGCCCAAGACCTCAAGAGCCGAGAGCAGAGAAAAGGAGCTGTCCTGCGAAAATGCGGAGATGTTGGCACGGCTGTTGATAAGTCCGTACTGCTTGGAAAAGGTATCATAAAGAGCGTTTAATCGCTCCTGCTCCGCTTTAATTTCCGAGTCGGGGTAGTCCTCCGTCTGCAATTCGATCAGCTTTCTGACCGAATCACGGATGCGGATCATACCCTTTATGCGGTTCTCTGCGGTAGCGGATACCTCCACCGGAGCCATACGGCTGTTTTCTCGGAAGTAGATTTTATCGTCCAGCACCGTATAGGAGAAGTTACGGACGGTGGGATCTGCGGGAATGGAATTGTCCTCCTCTGCAAGCTCATCCTCCACCTCATATGCTGTCAGCTCACCGTGGATATTGGCAATGGCTTCGTCCATCTGTTCCGAAAGATCGGAGTTTTCATAGGGTACACAGGTAGCTTCGAGACCGAACCGCCCGGATACCATCTTCATCTCGCCAAGCACCATTTCGGGATGTTGTACGAAGTAATGGTTCATTTTGATGCCGTCCTCGGTGGTATCGAGCTGTACCCACTCCGGTTCGATGTCGATGATCCTGTCCCGCTTTTGCAGAATAAGAATGTCCGAAACGACTTCCGTCCCGGCATTTCCCTTAAAGGTGTTGTTCGGCAAACGGATAGCACCAAGCAGGTCGGCTCGCTGAGCAATATACTTGCGGACAGAGGAGTTTTCCTTATCCATCGTTCCCTTGCTCGTGATGAGCGCCATTACGCCGCCCGGACGGAGCTTGTCCAAGGACTTGGCGAAGAAGTAGTCGTGAATGAGGAACTTGTGCTTGTCGTAACGCTTGTCAGGAACCTTGAAATCCCCGAAGGGTACATTTCCCACAACGGCATCAAAGAAGCTGTCAGGGAGATTTGTTTCCTCAAAGCCCTGTGCGGCGATAGAGGACTTTTGATATAACTGCTGTGCGATACCGGCAGAAATTGTGTCCAGCTCTACACCGTAGATCTTGCTTTCCTTCATTTCTTCGGGAAGCATACCGATAAAATGCCCGATGCCGCAGGACGGTTCCAAGATGTTGCCCTCACGGAATCCAAGCTGTTTCATCACCTTATACACGGCATTGATAACCGTTGGTGGCGTGTAGAAAGCGGTCAGAGTGCTTTCTCTTGCGGAGGCGTATTCCTCCGGCGTCAGGATGCTTTTCAGCATCCCGAACTCTGTCTGCCAAGAACCTGCTCGCTCATCATAGGCTTCGGGAATACCGCCCCAGCCCACATATTTAGAGAGGATGATCTGCTCGTCCGGTGTGGCGAAGCGGTTTTCTTCCTGACACCTTTTCAGAACGGTGATCGCCGCATAGTTGCGGTGGAAGCGTTCTTTCTTGTTGACCTCCTCGACCTCGTGAGAAGCAAGGTCAAAGGTATGCCGGTCTGCCATTGGGATTTCAGGGTGAATATCAAAGGTCTGCACCCGGCTTTTCTTCGGATGCTCCCAAACAGGGGTAAGGGGTGCTTCCACCTGTGCAAGTTCTTCCTCGGAGAGATAAACAAGATCATCAAAGGACAGTGCTTGCAATCCTTTTTCGGTCAGTTCTTCAAGGGACGAATACTGCACACTGCGGACGACCTTGCCGTCTGCAAGAGTTTCGATGCGGAAATCCACAAGATTGACCCTTGCCTGTATTTCGTGCCTGTCGTCCTCTGTGGTAGTGTAGGCAATACCTACATTGGTAAGGTCAGTGTAATCCGCACCGTCCTCACGCTGATACTCCTCACGGCAAAAATCATCAATGAGATGCTTCGCCTTGTCCAGAGCATTTTCCGGCAGATACGGGCTGTCGATGATCTCAAAGCCCTTGGGCGGTGGGTCAAGCTGTGCGATAAAACCGTGCGGAATCGTGTTGCCGTCCTTGTCCTTATACAGAACAATACTCATCGGCACACCGTAGTAGTTTTCCTCCTTGATGTCTTTCTCGAAACTATAAGGGCTGGTGTACTCGATGCTTTCACCGACCTTGCCGTCCGTGCCGAGATAGTCGATCCTGCCGATAGGTTTGGACTCGATGGGTGCTTCCTTCGTGGTGGAAACCACGGTGCGGGTAATGCGTTTACCGTCCTCCAAAGCGTTGACCGCTACATCGTACCCTCTGTCGGTCAGCATTGTAAGGTGGGTTTCCAAGCGGTGCTGCGGAAATCCTACCATTGGGACACGGGTGTTGTGATCGACGGCACGAGTAGTCTGTGTCAGCTCAAGAGCAGTCCCGACGACCTCTGCATCATCAGCATAGGCTTCAAAGAAATCACCCACCTGATACAGCAAAAGGCTACTCGGATTGTCTGCTTTGGTTTTAAGATACGCCTGATAGAACTCCGGCAAAGCAGCATCCTTTGACTTTTCTCTTTCTGCTGCCTGTCTGATACGCTCCACAACGCTCTGCGGCAAGTCCTGCACATAGAAGGAGATCTCACCTTCGGGGGAGATGTGGGCAATGTTCTGATAGTCCCCATTGACCTCCACGGCACGGTTCCAAACGGTCAGTCCGTTGCCGAGATAACCCATCCCGATGTCATACTCAACCTCTTTTTCTTCGGGCTGTTTTTTAGCGACCTTCAAATGGTCATTCAGTGGGTTCTCCTGTACTTTGCTGTCGAACTCAGCTCTCGTCATTTCCTTGTTGAAAAGCGGAAACTGCGTATCATAGAGCATCACACGCTCATCATCAAAGGACAGGATTTCATACTCGTTTGCGCCGAGATAGACGGTGCTGCCGAGATGGTATTCATATCGCTCATTTTTCGGCTCCGTCTTTTCGGACGGTGCGGTAGACAAGATTTCTCTGTTCCTGCGTTCCTCGGCAAGCTCTGCTCGGCGCTCTTCCTGCCTTTGCAGCCACTCAGGGTACTGTGCCTTTTCCTTGGGGTTCAGGTAACGGTCGAGTTTTATCAGCTCGGCAATACGCTTCTCCACCTGACTCCATTTCAGGTCGATATGGGGTTTATCGCTTCCGATGCCTTTAGAAATACGGATACCCTTACCGTCGTGTTGCTCATCAATACCGGCTCCGACGATTACGGGATAAGCACCGCCCCAGCCGTATTCATTTTTCAGAAAGTCGGCATTTTCCTTTGCAGACAGGCTCTTTTGGAACTGCTCATAGATTCGCATTTTCCCCTCAGAGATGCCGCTGCCACGGGTGAGAACAGCGTCGATGATCTCCTGAGAGAAAGCAAAAGCAGAGGGCTTTCGTTCCTCTGCTCCTGCTGTCATCAAGCTCAACTGCCCGTCAATGGACGGCAGCGGCTTCATTGTATCCTGCAACTCTCCAAGCAGCCGCATCGCTTCAAAGTGCTGGGCGATCACGCCCCAATCATAGAAGCTCTGTGCCGTGCGGGAGAGATAACTGCCCTCCCAAAGCTGCAATACATTCTGATAGGTCTTGTAGCCCACACGCCGTCCATCGCTCAGAATGACCTCGGTGTAGTCGTTGTTGAAAATGTGCTTGATATAAGAAATACGGGCGTTCTCATCAGCGGTAGCTTCAAAGAATGCCCGTATCTCGTCCTTGCTTGCCTTTAGGTGCGGCGTGGTGCCGAGGATTTCACGAATCGTATCATCGCCGCCAAAGAACGGCAGGCTTTTATCCTCGTGACTTCGGTCGTAATAGTCTAAGCGAAGATTACCTCCGCCATCACGATCTCCTGAACCCGGCTCCGGATACTGTTCATCTTCCGAACCCAGCTCATCATATCCGTCGCTTTCAGGCTCTCCGTCACGCCCTCCGACGCTGCCATCTGCTCTGTCAGCATCTGTTCCATCTCGTTCGCTCTGCGCTCCGTGTCGTTCAGATGCTCGTTCAGGGCGCAACTCGTCAGCAGGTTGTAGTAGCGTACCTTGTGATGCTCCTTCAGGAACTTCTTCCGCATCCGGGCGTACCTGCCCATCGACAGCTCCGGCTGCTCCGGCATTGTCAGATCGGGGAGCAGATAATCCCCCTGCCTCGTGTAAGTGATCTCGTTCATCGTCAGGACTCCTTTCGGTTTTTTCTTTGCCTACATTGTAATCGGCTTTGGTTTTCTCTGCAATTATGCGATTTTGGCGGTCGAGGGCAAGAATGGTGCGAGAAATCTCCGCAAGTCCCATCTCCGCAATATCGCTGGTGGCATAGCCGAGGGCGTTCAGCGTGGCAGGTGTTGTAAAGTTCACCACATCCCGAAGATCATCGGGTTCAAAGTATTCTCCGGCTTCAATGCCCAGGCGGGTCATCGTCATATAGGCGACGCTGTTTCTCACCGCCGTTTTGAAAATGTGGGTGATTTCTTCTTCGGATACGCCGTCCAAAAAGCTGTCTTTCACGCTATAGATCAGATCGGAGAGATAGTCGGGGATATTGTCCTCTACGGCATTTCTCGCCGCCGACTCGATGGCAACGGCAAGGGTTTCCTTGTCGTTCAACTCTCCGAAGGTGCTTTCCAGCGTGTCGATCACTTCTGCCGTGTACTCGTCCCGCATTTGCCAAATGGGAACTCTGCGGGAAAAGCGGCTCGGATGCGTGTCAGAAATATCGAAGTAGTGAACAAGCCGCTGACGGCGTTGGTCGGCATCCTCAAAAACGGCAATGCCGTGCGCCCCACGGTTAACCCATCGCCCGAACTTTTGGTTCCAGTCGTCGATCTGAAGAACGGCAGTGGCATCCGGTCGCTGTGCGTGAACCAAAAGCTGCTCATCAAAACGCAGACGGTAGTTGTAGCAGGCAGAGCGCAGAAACGCTTCCCAGCTTGCGGGGTTTGCAACAACTGTTTTGCAGGTTCGGTTATACAGCTCCGAGATGAAGTCGTATTTTCGTGCCATCGGCGGACACCTCCTTATCGTTCATAGTCTTTTGACTTGATGGCTTTGCCGTTCTCATCATAGCTCTTGGGTTTGGCGGCAATGGAGTCCCACCGGATCATAGAACCTGCAAGCATCGCCTGCTCCTGCGCCTTGCTGACACCCAGCTTTTCATTGAACTTGTCTTTGATTGCTTCGTTCTCCGCACGGTTCCCGTCGTTAAAACTTGTGGCGGTATAGCCCTTTTGCCAGCGGTCGATTTGAATGACTTCGCCGGTAGACGGGAGTATGGAATAGCACATCGGAGGCAAGGGCGGCTCCATAGGAGCGTAGGTACAGCCGCCTTGCTCCATACGCTCGGCAAACTCGCAAATGTGAAAGAGATTGCGTCCGACCTCTGTGTAATAGTTGTCAATATAGCGGCAGGGATAGCTTTCCGTCTTACCGTCACGGTCGGTCACAATGATGCGATCTCCGTCCGGGATACGGAACAGCTCTTTATAGTGGCTGTCAATAAAGCGAATATCCTGGTTGGCTTCTTCGATGTGCTTGTCCAGCCATTCCTTTACATAGCAGAGGCAGTAGAAGTTATAGTCGCCCCTCGTTGGATTACAGCGAAGCACGAACGCATATTTCTCGGTATCGGCTCGGAAGCCGAACTCAGTGGTATAAGCGCCCTGCATTTCGCTTTCCTTGTTCTCACGCCCATAACGCACCATCTGAGAACGGCTTTGAAGCAGTCCGTACTCCTCGGAGCGCAGGGCGTTGATTACATCATCCAAGTCCCGCTTGAACTCATCGCTTTTCCATTGCGGTCGGGTATCAAACCAAGTGGTATAAAACTGATCGCCGCTTGAGCCGAAGTCCCCACGCAGATAACCGATATTGCCTGTCTGCCCTTGAAGCTGCGAGCTTTGAGCATAGGTGTATTTGCGTTCGGGAACGGTCAACGGTCGCAGTGTGAAATCTGTCATTATCTTGCGCCCCTTTCTTGCGGTGTTCGTTGTTTCGGGATGTCAAAGCCGTAAACGGCGGCGATCTCATCCCCAAGTCGCCGGGTCAGCCGGGTAATATCGGCTCGTGTGGCTTTGCCGTGATAGATTTTATCTCTCAGGTTCTCCATCTGCGTTTCGGAAACGCCGTCTTTGAACACACGGTAGAGATAGTGATTTGTGCCGTCGTGATGAGTTGCATCGGCACGAAGATCGCCGTACTTATCTACATACCATTCGGTATAGTCGGTGTCGGCATACAGGCAATCTCGGATGTTGCCGGAGGGGATGTCCTTGTAGCCCATCACTCTGCCGTTCCATCTGCCGATGTCGCCAATGACAATGATTGGCTGGGAAAGCTGAACATTCAGGTTGACTCGCTCATCGGAGAGGTAGTCGTAATTGGTTTCCTCCATCCACTCATAGAGTGCCTGCTCATCATTCGGGTCGTCGTCCATTTCATTCGCTTCAAGGAACTCCTTGTAGTCCTCTCGCCAGTCGTCCACATCAAGGTTTTGGTTGCTCCAAATGATGTGGCGGTCATTCGGTCGTGTCGCTTGGCTCATCTGTTCCACCTCCCAAGTATGAGAAAAGACGATTCTTTGCGACCTGCTCCTGAAGCTCGGTGATGACCGTCATATCCGGCACGGTCACATCGGGGATTTTCAGGATCGTCGGCAAGGTCAGCGCCTTCAGGTCTTTTTCGGTTTTACAGCCTGCGTCAAAGAGCTTTGCCAGCACCTTCATTTTCTGCTGCAAGCCCTGTTCGGCTGCGGTTTTCTTTGCTGCCATAGGTGTTTACCTCCTTATCGTTCGTGCTCCTTTTGAGATTTCGTATATGGCTTTCTGTCGAAATCACTTTTCCCGACCTCACCTTGCCACTCGAATAGTTCATTTTCTCCCGGACAGTAGAGTTTGCCGTTGTCTGCACACACAAACAGATCACAGTTCTTGATGCTCGACTTCTTGTAGAACTCCGCATAGCTATATGAGGTTTTGCTCTCAGGACAATCCCTGCTCATAAAGCCAAGTTCAAAATCTCTTGCGGTATGAAGTGATATGAAGTCAAGGGTATTTTCGGCTTTTGTGAACAAGCGATATGGGCTGAACCGCCTGCCACCATACTCAAACATCAGCTTACTGCTTTGCGTATGCCGAAAAAGAATTGCTTTCTTTTCTGCCCAATCGGGCATACACTCCGGCTTTACTTCACCCAGCACATCCATACGCTCATAACGGGTATTCTTGCCGTCATAGAGATTTTTGCAAAATACGGCACTGCCACGGGCATTTGCCGAAGCGCCGAAGCCGCCGGTCACAAGGAAAAGCTGTCGATCTGCTCTTTGATACTCCGGCTTGAGGATTGCCGGGTTGATGGCGATGATTTTGCCGTTGATGTCGTTCTTATAGTGGTCAGGGATGCAGTCCTCCTCGGTGATAACCGTCACGGGAATATCCAGCTTTTCAACCTCTGTCCGAAACCTCTCGGCGTCTTGCTTGATGCGCTCTGCAAAGAACAGGGCTGCGTCAATATAATCGTCGCCAACAGCACACTCGGTGAATTTTTCAAATATGTCGTTGCGTTCTCCGTAGCAGCAGAGGAAGCGTTCTCCGTTGGTACTCTGCTCATTCTCGGCAAGGATGATTTCACGGGAACCGATATTCACGGCGCAGAGGACGGTGTAATCACCGACCATTCTCTTTTCATTTTCCATAGCCGTTACCTCAGAGAATGCCGATGATGATAACCATATCATCCTGCTCGGCGTTGCGGGAGTATTCCGGAAAAAGCGACTGCACACGCTGCCTTGCCCTGCGGATAGTTTCAAAGCACGGCAGTCCGTAAACTTTGTAGTTGAACGCAAGGTCATTGAGAGGCAGTTCACCGGCTCTGAGATAAGTCGCATAGCGATTGTAGTAGTGCATAATAAGGATCATATCGTCGAACCTTGCTCTCGGGCAGTCCTTTAAGATAGAAAGCACACGGCTTTCCACAGTTTTCTGTTGATTCATTAAATCCCTCCTTCGGGTAGTAGAAAAGGGGCGGAGTTTTGGCTCCGCCCCTTGGATAATCAGCTCACTTCTTGTTTTTCAATCTAATCTGCAAGAAGATAAAGCCGCCGATGATAAAGGCTACCAATACGATAGCCACGATGGTTTTAGGTTCCATTAGTTACGATCCTCCTTCTTCTTTTTCTTGAATCCGATAACGCCGCACACCGCAATGCCCACTGCGGACAGTCCTGCAAGGGCATAGAGCAGCGGCAGATTGGTGGTATCGCCGGTCTTAGGCGTATCACGCAGAACATTGTGCATCTCCACAATGGTTGTGGAGCCGAGCTTGACCGTTGCCTTCTTGTCAGCAGGGATAACATACATCGAAGAAGCCGAGTTGCTTACCTCAGAAATGGTGTAGTCCCCGATGCGAAGCCCGTCAATGAAGATCTCACCCTTGTCATTGGTTTCAGGGATAATGTCATAGCCATTTGCTCCGGTAATTCGGAAAGCGAAGCCCTTGACCTTGCCGTCAGAGGAGGTTTTAACAATCTTCAGGTTGCCACGCATCGCATCATTGATGAAGCCGACGCCTGCCTTGTTCTCCACCTCGTAGGTCTTGCCGTTGGTGTCGATCATCACTTCATACACGCCGGTATCAAGGACAAACCCCTCCGGGGCTTTGGTTTCCTTGACGAAGTAGCGACCGTAGAACAGGTCGTTCATACCGTATTCACCGATTTCCTTTTCGGTCAGTGTGCCGAGCAGTTCATCACTGTCGTCCAGCTTGCCGTTTTCGTTACTGTCCTTGTAGACCTCAAAGGTTGCTCCGGTTAGCTTATTGTCAGGATATTCGGAATCCACCTTGGTCAGATGGATGTTTCCACGGACATACCTGTTGACGATTTCGATCTCCACGACCTGCCCGTCTGCGCCGATGGTCACGGGATAGATGGTGTCATCCAGCACGAAGCCGGCGGGCTGTTCGATCTCACGGACATACCAAGTGCCGTAAGGAATGTTCTCAAAAGAAAAACTACCATCTTCAGCAGAAGTGGTAGTCATCAGAGCGTTTTCCTTTGTAAACTCGCCGTTATCCGTGCGGAACAGTCCAATCAGCGCACCGCCGAGAGCACTGCCGTTTTCATCGACCTTCTTGCCGGAAACAGAACCGTAGATCAGCTTGTTTTCAACAGCATTCCCACCATTGACAGCGATTTTCACCACCGCTGTATCCTGACTGGCATACCCAAAAGTTGCGGGATACTTGGTATCGGAGAGCTTGTAGTGGCTGTCGGTAGCAAGTTCCTGCACATAGTAGCTTCCAAAAGGAAGGTCAGTCTTGATTTTCGCCGTTCCGTCCTCATTCAGAGAGATGATCTCAACAAGACCATTTGCGGGAATGGAAGTGCCGCTTGCAGATACGATTTCCTCGGCGGCGAACAGTCCAAAGGAGATATTCTTCATTTCACCGTTTGTGCCAATGCCGAAGCGCTCATTCTGCTCGATGGACTTTACAAGGCTGATTTCCACCTTCTGACGCTCGTTCTCGAACGAAGTTGCCGTTTCCGTTACGGCAACATTCTGACCGGCGTAAACAAGCTCGACGCAGTGGGGTTCCGGGTTTAGCACCATCCCGTGGGGTGCAGTAATCTCACGCACCTCGTATTTACCGAGATAGAGTTCACGGCTCACGGCTGTACCGTTTTCATCGGTTGTAACGGTGTCTACAACATTGCCCTTCTGATTTCGGACAGTGCCGTCCGGCGTGATAATATCCTCTGCGGCGATGATCTCATAGACCGCACCGGGGAGTCCACGCTTTTCATACTGCGGCTGATAGATGGCGGGCAGTTCGTTTCCGCTTTCATCTACGCCGCCGATGACGGAAACGCCGAAGAACACCTCGCCGGTTTTTTCCACGGTGATGGTGCCTTTCTGTGCCATATTGGGCTTATCCACTTTTACTACCGTAACCCCGCTTTCTTCTGTGGAATTGTCCTCCGTGACATCGAAGTACACAGGCGTTTCGTCGAGGACATAGCCGTAGGGAGCCTGTACCTCGACAATAGAGTACCCCTTTCCAAAGGGCAGCTTTTCCGGCGTAACAAGAGAACCTTCTGCATTGGTGTAGAACACATCAATGGTGGTGGGCGTCGGGTAAGTGAAGGTCATTGTTACGGGGTTGCCGTCCGGGTCATAAATCTTGAAGCCTGCACCGGCGTAAGGGATGGTCTTGCCGGTTTCTGCGTCCTGCTTCACGATCTTGATGAAGCTGTTAAAAGGTGCATTGTTGATAAGGTAGCGATAAGTCGCCCCATTCTGAGAAATGAACACATCAAAGTCGGGCATCAGTTCGCTGCCCTCCCAGCCGGATACCTGATGGACGGTGTAGATGCCGTAAGGCATATCCTTTGTCTGAGCAAAGCCGATTTCATCACAGGTAAGATAATCACGCTCGGTGTCCTCGGCAACCTCGTAGCTGCCTGCGGCTTTCAGGTACACAGCAAACTCTGCACCGCTTTCGGGTGTTTCGATCTGCGTTTCGCCGTTATCGGTGTGCTTGATGATGGCGATATTGCCCTTTGCGACCTGCTCGGTCACATCATTTGCCGTCTGATTATGCTCCACGGTATAAAGCTGCGGCTCTGCACCGACCTTATGAACGGTGGTATCAAGCAGATAACCCTCGGAGGGTGTGATTTCTCGCACCGTCCAGTCGTTATCGCAGATATACTCCTTGGTTACGAACTGCCCGTTTTTGTCGGTGGTGTAGGTATCAACAAGGGTTTCGCCCTTATAGATGCCATAAACAGCCCCGGCAAGAGAAGCATCACCCTGCGCCGTGCCGTTTTCAGCGTCGCTCTTGGTAACGGTCACGGAAAACTTCTTCAAAATATTGAGGAAGCTGCGGTTCGTGACTTCGTTCCAGTTGATAGGCGCAGACTGCGCTTCGGGAACAACATAGCGAACGGCAGTGTCCACTTCCTCCACGGTATAGGGGATGGAACCGGAAATGAGGACATCTTCAAAGGTCGCCACGCCGTTTGCATCGGTTACGGCATACTCGTCCACGGCAATGCCGGAGAGTGAAGTTCCGTAAAGGTGGAAGGTCACACCCTCGTTGAGATTGTCCTCCGAAGACTTCACGATCTGCAAATCTCCACGCTTGAGCTTGTTGTTGAAGTTTACGGTAGAAACCTGACCGGAAACCACCGTCACACGGCGAGACTCCTGCGGCTCATACTTGTCGTAATCCATCTCGGTCACGGTGTAAACGCCGGGCATTAGGTTGTCGATCTGAATTTCGCCACTGGAGTTGGTCTTGACTGTCTGATTGATGCCGTTACCGGTGACGGTAAAGGTGAGGTTATCCACCTTGCCGTCCTCCGAAGTCTTGACGATCTTAGCAGCGCCGTAGGACACCTTCAGATTGAGGAATGCCTGCACCGGGTCATTAACCTCTTGAGCATAGCTGACAACATCCTGAATACCGCCTCCGGGAGCGTATCTCCCATCCGTCCAGGTAATGATACCTCGGCGGGTTGAACCGACCTTATTGGCGGTAATTCTTACGCTGTCAGAAGGAGCATCCGTTGCTGTGATAATGAGCTGGTTTCCGTTGACGCTGAAAGAAATGCCATCCTCATTAGCGGAAAAGCTGTAATCGGAAAGCACTCGGTTGTGGTCTGTCAGGGTAGCGGTGTAACTGCTACCGTCCCATTCCAACTCCACGCTCTGCGCTCTGTTCGGGTTTTTTGACATAAAGCTGGGGATGGCAGAGTGACGCTGAACGCTTGCTTCAATGCTGTCATAGTAATCGCAAAACAGGTCATACAGCGGATGGGCAGTGCTGATAACGCCCTTAACAGCATCGTAGCTACCGGGGCTTACATAATCGAAGTCCTCGTCACGCTCACCGACAACGGTTTCCCAAATGAGAACCTGTGTTGCCATAGCTTCCGCCAGCGTTGCGGCATCAGCAGGGTTCTGTGAACGCCACGAGGTGCTGATGGGTCCCGTGTAACCGTATTGCATAATACGCCCGATGAATAGCTTTATATCGTAGGGAGAAATGGTGCTGTTGATGTCTGAGGGCAGGTTGTCCCAAAAGGTTTCGTCCTTACTGGTATAAGTGTCGCCGGTATCCTGCTGTACTCCCGGCTCAATGCAGTAACAGATGTTACCGTCATACGAGTGCATTGCTCGAATGGTAGTGTACTTGGACTCACCGGAATGCCAGCCGTTCATATACCGGAGATTGGGATGCCCCCAAGTACCGCTGTAATCAATATTAGCATCGCCGCTTCTCGGAAAAGAAACAAGGTAGACCTCTGCTCTCTCTCCTGCGGCATAGGCAGTAGTTGTGCCGATCCCCACAAGGGCTGTCAGGCACATCACGAGGGAAAGCAGTCCCGCCATCCCTCGCTTGAAAAAGTTCTTTTTCATTTTGTTTGTTACCTCCTTGGAAATAAAAAACGCACCGTGCAATGACGATGCGTTTCGGGTGAAATGTGTTTTGTTGTTATGCGTAGCCGATATAGATTTCATAAGAGCCACTTCCGGTCTGCTCATACCAAATCCACACATCGGTGATTTCGTCGTCCTTGGCATATCGGTCGAGATAGCCACGAATATCCCGTTCGGTGTATATGCATTTTTCACCTGCTGCGATGGGGTTATCCCAGCAATACACGGCTCCTCTGTCAAGCGCAAGTCCGATGCTCTCAGCGTAGCTCTTGGCAAAGCTGATCCAGTAGTCAATGTCAAAGACCGGCTCAGTAGGTTCTTCTTTCGGTGGTTCCGGTGGCGTCGATTCCTCAGTTGCCGGAGGTGTGGGCTGTTCTTTTTCTGTCGGGGCAGCGGTTTCCGGTAGGCGTTCGGACTCGTCTGTTTTCTTTTCAGGTTCGCTCGGCTGTGGCAGCACTGCCGTGCTGTGGTCAGCCTGATCGGGAACCTCTGTTGGTTGGGTGGCACTTTCCGATACGCTTGCCGGGAACTCTGCGGCACGGCTATCCGTTTGCGATTCTGTGCTTTGGGGACGGTCAACCTCCGTTTTCTTTTCTGCCTGAGCCGTTTCTGATTCGCTGGGGACGATGTTACTGTCCGAAGAAGAAATGGGGTCAGGCGTTTCTGCAATATGCGAGGAGTTGTTGCATCCCGTAGTCAGACACAGAAATACGGCGAGCATAATAACTGCGATTTTGGATTTCATACGCTTCACTCCCTTCGACAACATTCTACCCGATGAGAACTGCTCCGACAAAGGTGCGTTTTGAATCGTAACTTTTCATCATACCGCCAAAACGCAGTTTTCCGAATTGTGCGAACTCCGTTTGCTCTTAGATTGATTTAGCTTAGAGAGATAGAGATAAATCAGGAGATAGTTTATTTCGGTTAGTCTGGTAGTTCTCAGGGGTTGGAGTGTGAGGAAGGGGACAGCAGGAAACATACTCCGTGTACCTATCGGCTGTCACGCTCTGCCCGCTGACGAAGAAAGCGACTGTAATGCTCCAGTGCTTTGACCACATAATCCTCCGTTTGGCTTACGGGGATATTTTTCGGGATCAGGCTTCGCACCTTGTCCCCACGCAGGACGATCTTCTCACGCTGGTTTGGCTTTTCCTCGCCCATAATGGCGGACACCACCTCCGGCGTGAGCTTTCCATCTGTGAAGAACTTCCGCATACGAATGGTCTGATCGTGGGACGGGGTGCATTGGTTCAGGTCGATTTCATCAACCACCGCCCGCTGGCTGTCCTCGTCCAAATAGGAAAGCTCCACCGCAGGACGCATTTTAATTTTGCCTTCGTCCACAAGGTCGAGCAGTTCAGGCACAAGGTTTGTCAGACGGATATAGCGATGAATTTGATTTCTGCTATCGCCGGTTTCTTCTGTTATGGCTTCAGAACTTCTATCAAACTTTGTCCCCACTGGGGACGAAGTTAAATCTGAACGCTGTCCTTGCCGCTTCATCGCTTCCAGCCGCATTTTATAGGCAAATGCCTTTTCTGAGGGAAGTATCTGCGACCGCTGGTAATTGCTTTCCACCATAAGGACGGTGGCGGCGTCACGGTCAAGGTCTACGACCTCGCAGCGAAGTGCTTCGAATCCGGCAAGTTCACAAGCCCGTTTTCGCCTGTGACCGGAAATCAGCTCGTATCTGCCGTCCTCTTTTTGACGGACGGTAGCCGGAGTAATGACTCCTCGCTCCTTGACACTCTCCACAAGCTGTATCATATCCTCGTCGTCCCGCACCTTAAATGGGTGGTCTGGAAAATCGTCGATCAGCTCAAGGGGAATATCTCGGATTTTACTGAGCTTGGCATCGTCCCGAAGCTCCTGTGTAGAAAACAGGTCATCGAGCGTCGGCAGAGTGAAGTCGCTCTTTCTTCCTGCCATCGGCAGACACCTCCTTTGCGAACTCAGCATAAGCCTTTGCAACAGGACTGCTCGGCTCATACTTGTAGATGCTTACGCCCTTGGAAGCAACCTCTGCGGCTTTCACTGCCATAGGAATGGAGGAACGGTATATCTTAATAACGCTCCCAAAGTTCTTTCGCAGTGCGTCGGCAGTGCTTTTGGCGAGGTTGGTGCGGTTATCTACGATGTTCAATAGGATACCGTCGATTCGCAGGCTCGGATTGATGTACTGCCTGACCTTTCCAATGGTCTGCATCAGTTGGGTCATTCCCTTTGCCGGAAGATATTGCGCCTGCACGGGAATGATTACGCTATCTGCCGCCGCCAAAGCATTCAAAGTTACCATACCGAGCGAAGGCATACAATCAATCAGTACATAGTCATAATTGTCTTTGACCTTGCTCAGATAGCTTCTCAGAATGGTTTCACGGCTCATTGCGGTGACAAGCATCATTTCCATAGCGGACAGCTCGATGTTGGCAGGGAGCAGATCGACATTTTCCTCGTGACGCAGAATACCGCTTTGCGGGTCTGAATGATCCTCACGGATAACCCCGGATAGCTTATCGGTAATGGTCGTCGTAAGGCTGTCATTATCTCGCCATCCAAGGCAAGTCGTGAGATCGCCCTGCGGGTCGGCATCTACAAGGAGTACCTTCTTACCGAGTCGTGCAAGACCGACACCCAAATTGACCGTTGTGGTCGTTTTGCCTGTGCCGCCTTTCTGATTGCAGATAGCAATGGTTTTACAGTTTGGCATTTCGCTTTTCCTCCTTCTTGTTAGATTTGGATCGCTTGATCCACCAAAACACAGGAAGCGGAGTCCTGTGCTTTGGTGGTCGCATTTAACTCGATCTCATCCCCCAAATGCGTAAAAGGAAATCAACAGGCGTTCGGCTGCTGACCGAACTCATAGGAATCTCACCTC
>OLZI01000229.1_pt1 | contig 40222 bp, 36 predicted proteins | sample 1674061 | NCBI WGS metagenome assembly OLZI01 (sample SAMEA103958139, study PRJEB25191) | human gut metagenome | biome: human-associated habitat [ENVO:00009003]; feature: intestine environment [ENVO:2100002]; material: feces | place: Germany | collected 2013/2015 | reverse complement strand
CGGGTGGCCCATTTTTCAATGAGCGACCGGCCCACTTTTCAATGAGTATTTACAGTTCAAAGGGAACATCAGACAGGTGAGTTCGTCATTGTAGGCATTATTGCCGGTCAGTCCGTAGAATTCATTCATATCTGCACCTTTGAAGGTGATGAATTCCTTGGGGGTTCCGATACCTTTGGCTTCAAGCAACTCTTGGTATCCTGCCGTCCACTCGTTGAGGTCACCGGCACATCCTAAGATGGTGTAATAGCAGCCTTTGTAGGCTGCGTTGAAAGTCGCCTCGCGATTCTCAGCATTGACTTTCAGTATTTGTCTTGTCTCACTCATGGTTGTTTCACTTTAGTCCTTGATTGATTTGTATCGTGCCGAAATCATATCGGCCATCTTTTCGATTTCGTCAGCTTTAAGTCCGAGCGCAAGGTAAAGGTCCTCGTCCTCCGGATCTACAAGCGAGAAGTCCTCGTTCTCATCCTCGGCAATCATCATGCTCATGAGGTCTTCGACGGCATAATGCAGACTGGTTGCCATTGAGATTACCCGCGCCATCTGGCGCTTCTTCTGTTCTTTGAGTTTATCTGTCTCACTCATGTCTTATATTTCTTTAATTGTTAAAATTTGTCTACCTCGCGGCTTTTTTGTATCTTTGGCCGCTCGTTCCAACTGGAACACGCTGCAAAGATAATACGCATTTGCGAATAAACAAAATAATCAGCGAGAAAATGTGCGCATTTGAGTATATTTTAACATTATGACAATAAACGAACGATTCGAATTCATCATACAAACCTTATTCGGAGGGAATAAGAGAGCCTTTGCTATCCATGTGGGAGTCAGCCCGACGGTAGTGGAGAATGTTGTCGGAGCACGAAAAGGGAAACCCTCATTTGATTTCCTTGTAAAGGTATGCGCAAATGCGAATATATCCGCTGAGTGGCTATTAATGGGGACGGGAGAAATGGCAATGGATATGTTTGAGGTAAGGAAAACCCCAATGGTATTCCACCAGAATCCTGAACGATATATAGAAGAAGGTAAAAAGGAAATAACTGATGAGTCAGAGTCTTTACAAACACTTTCTGATTCTGAATCAGCTCCCGACCGAAGAAGCGAGGCAAATGAGATACTTCTAAGACTTTTAAAAGAAAAGGATAATGAAATAGGTGCCCTCAGAGAAAATATTGGCAAATTGAAGGCTCGTATTGAGGAGCTGGAGAGAGAGAGGCCGGTGCCAACCGCCCCCAAATATGTCCATTCTACCTCGAAGGAGACTGTGGAAACCTAAGACCATTATCACGGCGTGAGCTGCAACAGCTGCTTGGCACTCTATGCCACCTGAATTGACCCCTCGGAGATACCCCGGGATTAGCCCAAAATAGGGTACCCCTCCACCTTAAGCCGGTAATAAGACCTCCAAGCCCTTGAAAATAGGGATATTTACCCAGACCGCCGAGGAAAAAGCATGGCATTTGCTTCACATTGAAACGCCGTTTTTTAACACTTATCGCAAAATAATGGGTATTTGCCTCACCCAGCTATTTGCTGTCGGATTACCGGAATTTGTCACTCCAAACATAGATGGCTGTCACTCCAAATAGTCACTCCAAACTGTCACTCCTTTTGTCACTCCAACTCCTATTTCACCTGTTTTGAGCACAAAAATAGGGCACCTCCTGACCACTGCCGGAAGATGCCCTCTGAAAGCCGTTATATTTGCCGTCTAAGGCCGTTCAAACATCGTTCTTACACAATCCCTCACGGGAGCCCCTGATGAGCGTAGATTGCTTGATTATAGCGCATTTAGTGACCACTGTGCCGTTGCCTGAAAGCCCGGCATGCTGCAGATAACCCTTGGTCGCACCAACTTGATCAGCCGTAAAGACCGTATAAACAGCCGCGATACTGGCGAAATACCAGTCCCGGCGCTTCGTGCTGTCAATCGGGCGCGTGAGATGTACATGAATAACCTTTGCCATATTCCTTTGATTTATCGGTGCAAATATACCAAATAATAACTATATGGAATAAATCAAAGAGAATTATTTTCACAAGGCGCCATAAAAAAAGCGGACGCAAACCGCATCCACTCCCCTACTCTCGCCGCCGATGAACGACCACCATGCCCGTGTAGCCCCTATGTAAGCCCGATGTAAAGCCGGCGCAAGCCAAAGCCGCTCACACCACGCCCAAACGTAAACCAAACGTAAGCCCATGTAAACTTTTCGCACGCTTCGTTTTATTTCGACTCGACTCCCCCACCCCACCTAACCCACTGAAATTAAAAGGGTTTCACACCCAACCGATCCATTCCACTTTACACGCTTCGTTTTGTGGCCCATAAGTGGTCTTGGAATGACAGTCGAGTTTGAATGGTGACAAGTGTAACAAGTGAAATTAAAACTCAAAAACGATTATTTTTTTGACGAAGTAACCAAGAATTCGTATATTTGCAAAGTTTTATGCGCCTAAGCGCTACATGGGGTTGACTGGTTTTGACAGCGTGTAGAGATGGTGTGTAAGCATGCAGAGCCATGATGCCTGTGCTCTTAAAACTTGGACATCAGCAATTTTAAATGGCGAAAATAACTACGCTCTTGCTGCTTAATTGAAGTACAGTAGATTAGCTTAATCGCTCCAAAAGTTGGAGCGACAAGACATCGCCCGATTGTCCTTTTTCCGAGACTAATCGATCAGGCGGTGCAGATAAATCGGGAATAGGGAGCCGAAAGCCTCGCGAAGCTCCCGAAAATTTAGAGGATAAGGTTGTAATTGGCAGTTTCCGGCCTGTTGCAACACGAAAACCAAGTGGAAACTAAGCATGTAGAAAGCTCATTAGCTCCGCGTTTGGACGAGGGTTCGAATCCCTCCAGCTCCACTATGTACTTCCGAACTAAATCGGAAAATTCGAGACAAACCTCGGACTATCAAGTAGTTCCGAGGTTTTATTATGTCTAATCCTATCGGATTGAGGACTGATATAAGACTAAAATACGACCTCTCCAGACATAGTTCAGGCACTAACAAGGCACTAAGATTTCAAATATCGTTTTAGTGCCTAAATAGTGCCTAAAACGCCTATAATACACTTATTGCCAAATAGTTCCAAAGACGCAACTTAGACAAAAGCCGGAAAACAAGCGACATTTTAACCAAAGGAAATCGGGATGTTAAAACGAGTGTCCGGTACTATTTCCGATGTCCATCTTTAGATGCCGTTATTTCATTAAATTAACCCGTGTCCGATAAACGTCCTCGATGTTAAAAATGACATAAGTCGTTGATATGTCGCTCTTTGTTCTCCAAAGTGTCCAATCCATCTTAATGTTAAACTCGTTATCATTGCATCCACCGCCTACAAGCAGAAAAATGATGACACTAAATCCAACGTAAAGATGAAAAAGAGCACATTCAAGGTTCTGTTCTTGATTCGTCGAAACCAAGTGAACAAGGAGGGCAAATGCGCCATCATGATTAAGGTCACTGTGGACGGTGAATATGAACGAATAAACTCCACGCTCACAATCGAGCCGGAACTATGGGACGCATCAGCGTCCAAGGCTATCGGCAGATCCTCAAAAATAGCCGAGTTCAACAAGCGCATCGAGGATATGCGCCATGTACTAAAAGAACACTACTACGAGATCCTAAACCGACATGGCTACGTTACAGCCGAAATGGTGAAGAACGCCTTTACAGGCATCACCGCCAAAGAGGAATCATTGGTGCCTCTCTATCTCCAGCACCTTGAAGATACCAAGAAGCTCATAGGTATCAGCAAGGCAAATCCCACCTATCAGAAATACGAGCGGATGTATCGCCGTGTGGTGGAGTTCATGAAGAAGAAATATAATATCACCGACATTCCCCTGCGTGAAATCAAGTACCAGTTCATCGTGGATCTTGAGTTCTTCCTGCGCACGGAATACGGTTACAGCCAGAACACCACTTACAAGTGCATGAAGTTCTTCAAGCAGGTCATCAACAAGGCTATCAGAGCCGGACTGATTTTCGTTGACCCCTTCAACGGCTACAAAATCTCCGTGCAGCGTGTTGACCGTGGCTTCCTGACGGAAGACGACCTGAAAAAGATGATGGAAAAGGAGTTTGCCTCCAAGCGTCTGGAACAGGTGCGCGACATCTTCATCTTCGCCTGCTTCACCGGGCTGGCATACATCGACCTCGCTAACCTCAGGGTGGATAACATCCAAAAGATGTTCGACGGTCGTCTATGGATAGTGACCCACCGTCAGAAAACCGACACGAAAGTGACGGTGCCGCTGCTTCCGCCGGCTCTCAAGATACTGAAAAAGTACGAGGGCAAGTATCTGGACGGTCAGCTCATGCCTATAATCACAAATCAGAAACTGAACTGTTATCTCAAGGAGATTGCGGACATCTGCGGCATCGAGAAAAACCTCACGTTTCATCTGGCGCGCCATACTTTCGCTACGACGATGACGCTCGGAAAGGGTGTGCCTATCGAGTCGGTGAGCAAGATGCTCGGACACACGAATATCCAGACGACGCAGATCTACGCCCGTATCACAAACGAGAAAATCAGTCACGACATGGAAAATCTCGCAAAAAATCTCGGCAGTCTCGATTTCGGTTGATATACAGCTAACCCGTTGACGGAGCGTCGGCTATATATCAATGGCCGGCGCTTTGTCTTTCCCACTCCAAAAATTATTTTCGGGAACGTTCCCGTAAGGTTCCCAAGTGACCTTCCGGCATCTGTATAACTTTGCCAGCGTAACACTAAATCCGAAAAAGAATGGAACAACAGATTACACTGGAAATGCTCTACCAGCGCACGGTCACTCTCGAAGAAACCCTGTCGCTGATACTCGCCCTCCTGACCAAAGAGGACAGGAAGAAGAAAGAGGCGAAGGAGGAAAAGGATGAATTATCCTCAATTCCGCCAATCCCCAACGCTATGGCGGCCCGTCTGCTGCACATGTCAACCCGTCAGCTCCAGAGGATGCGCCGACGCTACCAGCTCACATGGATAGAGCGCGGCCGGGAGGTGTTCTATCATCTTCCGCCCCTGCTGAAAGCCATCCGTCGCCTCAATCTCAAATGGAGCGAGGCCGTGCTGGAGGACATAAGGAGTAAGTATAAAAAAGTTCCCGCCCTATGATAAGTTCGCATGAGTTCAAGACCCTCTGCCGGATGATGAAGGAACTGGAAACGAAGCTCGACGCACGGCTGGAGGGATTCGGGAGGAAATTCATAGGCCTCCTTCAAGGCTTCTCCGTCCTCGACCCCGACAAGCAGACAATGACGACCCGTGAGGTCTGTGAACAATACGGGGTGTCGGAGCGAAAGCTCTACGACATGAGGAAGAACGGCGAGATAGCCTATACCCGACACGGCACGGGGAAAAACAGCAAGATTATTTACCGCATCGCGGATGTGGTTGAAGCCTTCGCAGGCCGGTAAGACAAAAATTGACACACTTTCACACTCAATAATTATCGCGCCTACAATGGCGCCAGTCTCTAACCAAAAACACCTTTTTAATTTATGGCACAAAACCTGAATCAAGAAGAAGTGCTTATCGCCCGCAACAACGACACAGGGCAGGTAGGCGCAGTGACCGGACTCAACGAGGACGGCACACCCAGGATGACCGATGTAAAGTCGGCGAAACTCTCTGACCTCGTGAAATTCTCCAAAGGCCAGAATCCACTCGAAGCATTTATGTCGAACTTCGTGCGCCAGTGCAAGAACCCCTCGACATTCGGATTCTTCCGCGTACCCGCAGACCGTTACGACACGGTAGGCAAAGTTATCGGCGACCTCGCCAAAGACCCCGTGGCAAATGCCGGGATGCTCAAAAACAACGTGGTCGATGTGCCACAGGCATCGCAGGATGTGGAGCAGACGGTGGAGTCGATGGTTGAGCAGCCAGCCCAATCCCCGAAACAGGACACCAATTCTGCCGGAAATGCAGAGGCTCCTGAAAAAGATGCCAGACACAGCGCAATCGACGAAAGCAAAATCGACTGGGACAACCTCAAAGAGAAATGGGGCATCGACCGTGCCGAACTTGAAAAGAACGGCGACCTGAAAGAGATGCTCTATAACCGCAAGTCACGACTTGTCACAGTCACGCCGACTTTCGCCGGAGAGAAATTCCCTATCGACGCCCGTCTGTCGTTCAGAACCGATCCCGACGGCAATGTCAAGGTGGTACCCCATTTCATTCACCGCGAACCGAAACTCGACCATGAGTTTGAGGGCTACAAATTCTCGAAGGAGGATAAGGCTGCATTGCGCGAGACAGGCAATCTCGGCAAGGTCGTTGAACTGACCGGCAAGAACGGAGAGAAAATACCGTCATTCGTCAGTATCGACCGCTACACCAACGAAATCGTATCCGTACCTGTCAAGGATGTGTTCATCCGCGACACCATCGGCAACACCAAACTGACGATGGCCGAGATCAACGAGCTGAAACAGGGGAAGGCTCTCCCCCCGAAAGAAATTTCCGATAAGAACGGCAAGACCTACAACGTGGTGCTTCAGGTATCGGCAGACCGCCGAGGTGTGGAGTTCGTACCCGGCGGCGCAAGGCGTCAGGAGCAGAAAGAACAGAAGGCGCAGGGTCAGCAGCAGTCGTCATGGATGACGAAAGACGGCAAGATCAAGCCCATATCGAAATGGGCCGGTGTGCCGATGACGCCTCAGCAGCAGGCCGACTATACCGCCGGCAAGGTCGTGGAACTGACGAACATTCCCGACAAGCAGGGGCAACTCAACACGGTATATCTCAAATTCAGCCCTGAGAAGCAGCGTCCCACGACATCGCTCAACGACCCGCGTGTGACGGTGGTCGAGGAATCCAAGACCCAGAAGGCTGTCAATACCGACGGTCTGACCAACGAGGCGACAAAGCACGTCGCCGAGCCGCTTCAGAAATACCAGACCTCTCCCAAGAACGAGGAACAGGCGAAACAGCAGCGTAAGCCGAAAGGCCCGAAGATGTAAACCGTCTATCCACGTGTAAATCCCTAAACTGAAAACAGCATCCGTGAGAGTCCGGAATCTCCGGTGCTTTTTCAAAAGACCACTATCTCCAAATATCCACCAATAAAAATCGTAAAAATGAAACAGAAAAATCTCATAACAGTCGTGACAGACCACCAGCTCACGGCTGACACAATCGCCAGAGCCATCGGCGCAAACGAAAAGCATGAAGGCTACTATCTCGGCAACGGCTATGCCGTGACATGGACAAACGGCCGGGTAATCGAAGCCACGTTCTCGCCTGACGAGAGCTTCGTCCTCTCCACCAATATGGACTGCCGTCTGGTGTACGCCCATAACTTCAAGTTCGCCATGCGCGACTACGACCATCTCGTAGGCTACAAGAAAACCGCCGAGGACACCAAGCAACTCGCCACAATCAAGGCTCTTTGGAAGATGAGCCGTACCGTCGTCAACGCCATGATTCCCGAAATCGGCGGCGACCTCGACTTCCTCAACCTCTACTATTTCATCGGCTGCCCCATCGAGGTACGCCGGGCATGGCTCCCGATACTCACGAAAGGCGCGATACGCCACGGCATAATGCACGGGCCCGCTGACACTGCCGAATACGAGACATGGCTCGGCGAGTCGATATACAATCATCTGGTAAAAGCCACGCAGGAGAGTGTGGCGCTCGTCGGCGACCCGATTGTGGAGGAAGTCTCCACCGTTCAGGCAGAGAAAGATGCTGAAAAGCTCGGTATCCCGGCTCCCAAAGAGGGGGACTACGGCTTCGCCGACAACTATGTCGCCGTCGTAACCGATGCTCTGCCGCTCTACAACCTGACTGCCCTGATGGTGGAAGCAGCCACCGAACTGGACTTCGACCACCAGAAAACCATACAGACCGCCTACACCCTCTACGCCAAGAAACTCATATCCTACCCGCTGGTGATGCAGAACACCATACCGGCAGGAGTCTGGAAGCTGATGCGCCGGAACAAGGAGGTGCTTCGCTTCAACGGCAAGTGGGGAGCGTCGGTACCCAAAGGCAAACCCTCGCGCCGCCACAACTTCCGCCTCGGAGAGAACCGATACAACGGTCACGGCATCGTGACGACCGGGCTGCATCCCACCGGCCTCACCCGCGACGAGGAAAAGCTCTACAACCTCATCGTCAAGCGTGTCATCGACGCCTTCGCACTGTCCCCGGCGGAGAAGCGGGCCATGCGGAAGAAAGGCCGTCGAAACCGCAGTCCAAAGGTTAAATCCGCGTGACCCACACAATTAAATACCGTTAATATCCCTTCCGTGTCCGAATAAATGATTATATTTGCACTTGATTCAACGTCATAATGTTTTTGTTTCATTTTTGACGTGGATTTAGTGGTCGGACATCGGGAGGGATACCCGGTGTCCTTTCTTTATATCCTGTTGCGACATTGATTGTTGCGTTACGGAAAGGCATCGGGATAACCACTAATTCCCGTGTTATGAAACCACTACATACAATGGAGCTGGACGATTTCCGTGTCTATCTCCAAGGTCATCTTCGTGACCATCATTTCCCGGAAGCATCAAACGAGGATTTTATAAATTTCCGGGCAGATTCAGCATACAATTCCTATACTGCATACCGTCTTGAAGGACACAATGTCGTTGTGGTTCGTGAACTTGCCATGCGTGTTCTTCTCAATGGATATTATGTATCCCGATGGGATGTCATCTATAATCTTCTTGATGAATTGTTCCACAATGAACTTCCGGAAGAAGGACAGAAACAGAACTGGGCAGAGTTGCTGCTCGGACTACGCTTCATCAACAAGATTCTTGACAAGTATGAGGTAAACGGCGACTTCTTAAGCAGAGAGGATTATCCTGACCTCCAGAATGAGCTTGCCGGCACCATTGCGGAAATTTTAGAACAATACCGCAATGGCTTATAACCGATTACAGACGATGCGCGACAACATCGAGGCTATCAGGATGGCGTTTAGTCTTGGTGTCAAGGGGCGCGGTGCGCAAACTGCCGAGGAAATTGCAGTGCTTCGCAAGTATGCCGGGTTCGGTGGTCTGAAATGTATTCTCAACGAGGCCAACGAGTTGGCGGATGCCGCTAAGTGGAGTAAATCGGACATCGAATTGTTTGCTCCGACGGTGGAACTGCACCGTCTGATTCACGACTATTCAAAGGATGACAAGGAGTTTGCCGGGTATATGGATTCGCTAAAGGCATCAGTGCTGACGGCGTTCTATACTCCTGCTCCGGTCATTGACGCTATTTCGGACGCTCTGAAAAATTCCGGTGTCGAGGTTAGAAGTTTCCTTGAACCGTCAGCCGGACAGGGTGCTTTTATCGACTCTTTTCTGCGCAATGACATGTATCCCGGAGCGGAGGTCTTGGCGTATGAGAAGGATTTGCTCACTGGCAAAATCCTGTCAGCTCTGCATCCGTCTATACTGACCCGCATAGAGGGCTTCGAGAAAATAGAGCGTGATTTCAACGGCTATTTCGATGTGGCCGCCTCAAATATTCCTTTCGGGGATTTTGCGGTTGCCGATCCCGCGTATGCCGTGAGCAAGGAGATTGCCTATCGCCAATCCGTCAAGGCAATACACAATTACTTCTTTCTCAAAGCACTCGACCAAGTGCGTGAGGGAGGATTGGTTGCCTTCATTGCCTCGCAGGGTGTGATGAACGGCGCTTCTCCTTTCATCAGAATGGAGATGGTTAAGCGTGCTGACCTTGTGGCGGCTCTGCGTCTGCCAAACAATACCTTCTCAGACAATGCCGGAACCGATGCCGGATCTGACCTGATTATTCTGCAAAAGCACACCGGGAAGAAAACGCTGTCGGCTGACGAGGAATTTTTCATTCAGTCGATTGTTGACCGTGGTACGAAGGTGCCGGGCAACAAATACCTGATGGCGTTTCCGCAGAATGTGATATGCACCGATGCCAAAGTTGGCACCGACCCCTACGGCAAACCGGCTATCATCTACAAGCATGACGGGGGTGTTGACGGCATCACCCGTGATTTGCGTACTGCGCTCGATGACTCGTTGCGTCTGCGCCTTAATCTGGAATTATATAATTCCAACGGTATCAAACCGCCTACGCATGACCCGATAAAGCCGATTCCGACACCTGCGCCAAAGCAGGAGGAAAAGGCTGAAATACCGAAAGAAAAGCCACTTGCCCAGAAGATTGAGCAGAAGAACGAGCCGCTGTTGAAGCAGTATCGGGAGATGAAAAAGAAACATCCTGATGCGATTTTGCTGTTCCGTGTCGGGGATTTCTATGAGATTTTCGGCAAAGATGCAGTGCTGGCTTCCGAGGTACTCGGCATAACCCTGACCCGTAGGCAGAGTGGCGTTGACAGCCGCATCGAGCTGGCGGGATTTCCACATCATGCACTCGATATGTATCTGCCCAAACTCGTGCGGGCCGGTCATCGTGTGGCTATATGTGAGCAGTTGGAAGACCCGAAACTGAAACGGACTCCACAGCAGAAGGTTGTGGAGACGGTTACGCCTAACAAGCGTCCGAAGGCGGAGCCTAAGGTGGAACCTGCGTCCATTGAGCAACCTAAGCCGACCCCGACGGCTGTGGAAACAGCAAAGGTTGAACCAAAGTCCGAACCCGTCAGGGAAATTGAGACTGACGGCAGTCCAGATTATTCCGACAATCCCGATCCTCGTCTTTTCGCCTACAATCTTTTCGGGGAATTGGAGCCGATAGGCAAACCCCGCCGTCAGCCTAAATCGGTTGAAAATGCTCCCAAGCCGAAGCCAAGTGTCGAGATCAAGGATATTCCAGTCAAAAAGTTCCGTCCTCTTTCCGAAAAAGAACTGGAATTTTATGGTTCATTGAACTGGGATGATAATCCGCCAATCAACGGTTTTTATGAGACAATGATGTCGATTGCCCACCGTCAGTTGGAAGAAATGCGTCTTGAACGAGAAGCTGCCGAAGCCGCCGGCATCGCTCCCGGAGAAACATACATCGAAAGGACCAAAGGCGATTTCATACCCGGGGGCCGGCTCCGTCAGCCGAAAGTCACGGCAATACCCATCGAGCCGAAAGCCCCGGAGCGCGATATGTCGCCCCGTCCTTTCTCGGAGGATATTCAGTTCTTCCACCACAACGGTTCAATGGTTGTGGACGGCGGTCAGCTCGGTTTTCTGTCCGATGTGCGTAAGAACGGTGCCACTTTTACACCTTTGGCTGTCAAGCCGGAGCAGGAGAAACGCGCTATGCTGTATGTTTCCCTCTCGGAAACATATCAGCAGCTTTATCACTATGAGGCTGAGACGCATGAGCCTTCGGAACATCTGCGCGAACATCTAAACCAATTTTATGATGAGTTTGTCGCCAGATATGGCAACCTCAATGAGAAGCAGAACGCCAAGTTTATCCTTATGGATGCCAACGGGCGTGACGCTCTGGCACTGGAGCGCGGCGAGAACGGGCAGTTTGTAAAGGCTGACATTTTCGACCATCCTGTTTCATTCTCAATAGACGAGGTAACAAGTGTCGCTACCCCTATGGAGGCTCTGACCGCTTCGCTCAACAAATACGGCAAGGTCAATCTCGAATATATGTCGTCACTTGTGGATATGGACGAGGACACCCTCACCCAAAATCTCGAAGGACACATATATTATAATCCCCTTGTAGAGAACTACGAGATTAAGGACCGATTCATAGCCGGTAATGTAGTGGCGAAAGCCGAGGCTGTCAAAGCATGGATAAACCGGGAGGAAGAACGCATAAAGGACTTTCCCGGCTATGACGGCATAGAGCCTTTCATAGCCATGTCGAAGGATTCCCTCAAAGCATTGGAGGAAGCCCGGCCCCGCCGCATCGAGTTTGATGAACTGGATTTCAACTTCGGTGAGCGATGGATACCGACCGGGATCTACTCGGCCTACATGAGCCATCTCTATGAAACCGACATAAGGATTGCCTATTCTTCCTCGATGGACGAGTATTCATGTGACGCATCCCGCAAGAACATGAAGATATGGGAGGAATTCTGTGTCCGTGGCTATTACCGTGTCTATGACGGCATGAGCCTTCTGAAACACGCGCTTCATAACACCGTGCCGGACATAAAGAAGTCAATCGGCAAGGACGATGACGGCCACGACATAAAGGTGCCGGACAATGAGGCGATACAGCTTGCCAATACCAAGATTGACGAGATACGCAACGGATTCAGCGAGTGGCTCGAAGCCCAAAGCCCGGAGTTCAAGGAACGGCTGGTGGATTTGTATAACGACAAGTTCAACTGCTTCGTGCGTCCGCAATATGACGGCTCGCATCAGACCTTCCCTGACCTCAATATGAAAATTTTGGGAGATAGGTATGGAATCAGCTCCATTTATCAAAGCCAGAAGGACTGTATCTGGATGCTGAAACAGAACGGAGGTGGAATTTGCGACCACGAGGTCGGGACGGGTAAAACGCTGATAATGTGCATTGCAGCGCATGAAATGAAGCGTCTTGGGCTGGCTCACAAACCGATGATTATCGGTCTGAAAGCCAACGTAGCCGAGATAGCCATGACCTATCAGTCGGCTTATCCCAACGCCCGCATATTGTTCGCCGACGAAAAGAGTTTCAAGGCCGACAAGCGTGTGGATTTCTTCAACAATATCAAGAATAACGACTATGACTGCGTTATCATGTCGCACGACCAGTTCGGCAAGATACCGCAGTCGCCGGAGATGCAGCAGCAGATTCTTCAGGCGGAACTTGATACGGTCGAGGAAAACCTGAATGTAATCAAGGAACAGGGCCATGACATAAGCCGTGGTATGCTAAAAGGTCTTATCAAGCGTAAGGAGAACCTGACCGCCAAGATTGCAACCATCCAGTACCAGATGGAGCAGAACAAAGACAATGTGGTGGATTTCAAGCAGATGGGTATAGACCACATCTTCATAGATGAATCGCACCAATTCAAGAACCTTATGTTCAACACCAGACACGATAGAGTTGCAGGTTTGGGTAACTCGGAAGGCTCACAGAGAGCGTTGAATCTTCTATACGCAATCCGCACTATTCAGGAGCGTACCAGCAAAGACCTCGGTGCAACTTTTCTCAGTGGCACAACCATATCCAACAGTCTGACAGAGCTGTATCTACTGTTCAAGTATCTGCGCCCGAATGAGCTTGAAAGGCAGGATATTCGGTGCTTCGATGCGTGGGCGGCAATCTTCGCCAAAAAGACAACGGATTACGAGTTCAATGTGACAAATCACATTGTGCCCAAGGAAAGATTCAGGTATTTTATCAAGGTGCCGGAGTTAGCTGCCTTCTATAATGAGATAACGGATTATAGAACAGCCGAGGATGTCGGCGTTGACCGTCCCCGAAAGAACGAGATACTCCACAACATTCCTCCGACCCCGGCGCAGGAGGCTTTCATCGAGAAGCTGATGAAGTTTGCCGAAAGTGGCGATGCCACGATATTGGGCAGAGCGCCTTTGTCTGAAACCGAAGAAAAGGCGAAGATGCTTATCGCCACGGACTATGCCCGCAAGATGGCACTGGATATGCGAATGATTGACCCTGAATATGGCGATGACCCCAATAATAAAGCCTCGCATTGTGCCCGTATGATAGCGGACTACTATCACAAGTACGACGCACAGCGTGGCACTCAGTTTGTGTTCAGCGATTTATCGACATATAAGCCCGGCGAGTGGAATGTCTATTCCGAAATCAAGCGTAAGCTGATTGAGGATTATGGCATACCGGCGCATGAGATACGCTTTATACAGGAATGTAAGACGGAACGCAGCCGAAAGGCTGTCATTCAGGCTATGAACGATGGCGATGTACGGGTGCTTTTCGGCTCTACAAGTATGCTCGGAACTGGCGTAAATGCCCAGAAAAGAGCTGTTTGCGTCCATGAACTTGACACGCCCTGGCGACCGTCAGACCTAACTCAACGTGAAGGCAGAGCCATACGAGCCGGCAACGAGATTGCCAAGTTGTATGCTGATAATAAGGTGGATGTAATCATTTATGCTGTCGAGAAATCGTTGGACTCCTACAAGTTTAACCTCCTTCACTGCAAGGCTATATTCATTGACCAGCTCAAATCCGGCGCACTCGGAGCGAGAACCATCGACGAGGGTGCAATGGACGAGAAGAACGGCATGAACTTCTCGGAGTATATGGCTATCCTCAGTGGCAATACTGACCTTCTTGAAAAGGCAAAGCTGGAGAAGCGTATCGCGGCTTTGGAGAGTGAGCGTAAATCCTTCAACAAGGGTATCGGAGATTCACGTTTCAGACTCCAGACCATCAGCCACGACATTGCCAACAACGAGGCGGCAATCGAGAGGATGAAAGCCGACAATGCCCGATATGACGCAGTTGTGCAACGAGATAAAGACGGAAATCCAGTCAACAATCTCACCATTGACACCTGTAACCTTTCCGACGAGAAGAACATGGGCATCCATCTGCAAGGACTGGCGCAGCGTACTGACACGCACGGTCAGTATCAGCGCATCGGCGAAGTCTATGGCTTTCCGATTAGCATAATCTCTGAGCGCACACTCGTTGACGGGAAAGAGGCAGTTCAGAACCGCTTTGTAGTCGAAGGCAACTACAAGTACAAGTTCAACAACGGTTTTATCGCCATGAGCGACACTCACGCCGCCTGCATGAATTTCGTTAACGCCTTAGAGAAGATCCCCGGTATCATTGCTCAGTACGAGGAACGTACCGCCAAACTCAAAGCCGATGTTCCCCAGCTTGAAGCCATCGTTGCAAAGACATGGGGCAAGGAAGAAGAATTGAAACAGCTCAAATCCGAACTTGCCACTCTTGACCGAAAGATTACAGCCGAACTTGCTCCGAAGCTCAATGAAAAGGATGGAGAGGAGAACAAGCAGTACTCTGAGGCTCCAAAAGTAGAAATCAGTGGAAATAAGTCTCCGACCAACAGTCCTAAAGAATCATTAGTAGCCGAACCTGTGTGTTCTTATCGGAGCAATAATGATTTCTCAAGACGATTTTCCAGTATTTAACAACAATAGAAAGGCAGGCTTCGGGTGTTCCATAACATCTGAAGCCTGCTCTTCTTGCTAATAGGTCTTAATTATATTATAGTTTCAACTTAGCCCCATCGTGAAACGCTTTGCCTATGATACCTGCTATCTCGCGGTAGCTACGTGGTTCGGAATCATAGTAAATCGGATGTAACTTGTCATAGTCAATATGCCCGGTTTCATCAAGTATGTTTTCATCAGCCAGCATATTCACTACGCGACCAACAATACGTGTTTCGCCAAGCTCGCTGTTGATGGATATCATTTCACATTCAAGCGTCAACGGGAATATATCTATTACAGGCGCATTGACGAACTTACTCATAGAGTATGAGAGTCCAAGTCTTTCGATTTTGTTCTCCTTATGCCCGGAGACAAGCCCTACATAATCACAGACAAGCAATGTTTCGGCAGTACCGATACTCACTGTAAATGCTTTCGATTCCCGGATATTTTCGGTCGTTTTATGGTTAGTCGAAAGATTGAGGGCGATTTCGTTGTAACCACATTGACCTCCCCACGCCGCATTCATGGCATCAGGGGTACCGTTTCGGTCAAAAGACCCTACAATAAGTACCGGAACGGGAGCTACCGCTGTTCTTCCTGAAATGTTCTTTTTCATTGTCCGATCCATGCTTTAATCTGTTCGGCTTTTGCGGGGAGACGGAGACCGGTTTTCCAATTAAAGTCCGGATAACCCTTTTTCAAGGTGGTGTCGGCCTCCGACATCGGACTCTCGTAGGAGGTGCAGAAGGGATAAAGCACTTTGTCTTTGAGCTGCTCGCGGTAGTTGTCAAGGAACGTGCGGATTACAGCAGGTTCCTCGTGCCACCAGATTGGGAATCCGATGAAAACGGTGTCAACAGAGGACCAATCAATTTCAACAGGTTTGATTGCCGGACGAAGCGACTGATTGATATGTTCCTGAGTGCAGCGAGACTGCTCGTTAACCCAATCCACGTCTTCCGACGAATAGGGCTGTTGCGGCATCAGGCGAATCATTTGAGCCCCGGTGACTGCCGAGACTTCCTTGGCAGCAAGTTCGGTATTGCCGGAGTGGGTGAAGTAGACTATCACAGATTTCATATCTTTATCTGAATTGGTTTCGGTTGTGGCTGACGGTTTTGCGGCACAAGCATTGAGCGACAGGATGCATGTCAGGGTAACCAGCAATGTTTTAACAAATTTCATTACTTAGAGGTTTTTGCCGAAGAACTCGGTGAGTTTATCACTGATCTGAGTGACGTATTCCGGGACATAATAGGTTTGTATGTGGGTCGCGCCGGGAATGAGAAACATCTCTTTGTCGTTGGTGCCGGATGCTTTGCTGAAGCATTGCTCAGTCATATAGAGTGTGTCGGCGTTGCTTCCGGCGATCATCAGAAGCGGTTTGTTGATGAGATACATTTCCTCGGAAGCGTCCCAGTCCATAAGGTCTATAAGGCTGCTTTTGGTGTAGCGGAAAGTGGAGTTGGGATGACGGTAGTTTACCATATAGTAATCATACCCTTCACGATAGAGGTCAAATGGAAGTTTAGCAGCCTGTTCCGGTGTGATACCGCTCATGTCGCCGACATATTCTATCTCGCCGCCTTCCGCCTCTTTCTGACGGGCTGCACAGGCATCTGCAAGACGCTGCTGGATCTCATTGATCTGAGAATCCATAAAGCCGTTGCGCCTTACAGCACCCGAATTGAAAAGGCTGAGTGTGGCAACGGCCTTAAAGCGTTTGTCGGTCTGGGCAGCTTTGGCTGTATAACCACCACCGCCACAGATACCGAGTATGCCCATACGCTCACGGTCAACACCGGGATATGTGGCGAGAATGTCGGCTGCGCGGTGTATGTCCTCTACTCGGTTGGCGGGTTTGTCTGTGCTGCGTGGCTCACCTCCGCTGGCACCCTGATAGGCTGCGTCAAAAGCGAGCGTGATATAGCCTCGCTCTGCCATAATCTGTGCGTAGTTACCGGCCACCTGTTCCTTCACGCCACCGTTAGGGTGTGCTACGACAAGTGCAGGATATTTCTTCGCCGGGTCATAACCAGCCGGAGTATAGACATTGGCGGCGATGCGAAGGCCGTTAAGGTCGTATGCTATCGGGTGGATATTGACTTTACCCGGCTCGTTGGCCATGATTGCGTTGTCGTACACGAGGCCGTAAGGGTTGCCCTTGAAGGAAAGGACATCCTCGACAGCTACATTTTCAAAAATAGGTTTGTTATTCATATCATTTGTTTTTTGAGCCGACGCAGCCAAAGAACAAAATATTGCGCAGACCGCACCGACTATATGGTTGTTAATTTTCATATTCGATTGTTTGATTGGTCTATTTATTTTTATCAGAAGTATTCATATGTTTTTCCCAGAATCTCACCGCTCCGTCAATCCAGCCGTCTGCACTTGTGCCGGTGCCAAGCCCGAATCCGTGGCGCAGATTCGGAAACAGATGAAATTCGGAGTCGATACCAATGGCTTTCAACGCTTCCACCCGGCGACGCATTACTGAAGGACTTGCAATTCCATCGTTTGCTCCGATTACGACATATGTCGGAGGGTCAAGTCGCGAATATTCGGAATGTCCCGTATATCCCATCACGATTGTACCCGGGCGTGCATTTACAAAATCGCCGAAAGCCGCTGGGGTGTAAGACCCGATATATGCCGCCATACGAGCTCCGGCTGAACCGCCCCAGACGGAATAGTCCTTTGTGGAAACCTTTAGCTCTGAGGCGTGCTTGAATATGTAGTCAATGCCGGCAGCGAGGTCTTCCACCGCGCTTTGCGCTCCACGGGCAACACTGTATTGAATTACAAAAGCATTATATCCTTTCTTGCTTAAAGCTATTGCGAGAGGAAAACCCTCATGGATAGAACCCACATAGGAGAATCCGCCACCGGGACAGATTACAGCGAAAGGCGCGTCAGGTTCACCGGGGAAAAAGAAAAGTCCGGCATCTTTGCGTCCGAGAGGATAATACAATCTGTCACCCTGCTTTACCATGTCAATCATCTGGTTGATATAACCTACTGCGCGGTTTGCATCAACATAATTATGATATGGAAGAAGCGACGGGATGTTCTTCAGCTTCATATCCGGGTCGTAACGCCATTCAAGCGGGAGGATATACCTACCAAAACCTTTGAATGCGGGATTATTTACAACATCGGCTACAGTGCTGTCGGTGGTGAGATGATTATATTTGTCCATATCGATTTTCCTTTCATTGACCGGAATCATGTGATTTCCGGCTTGCACATCATCTAACAACTCCATGCGGGATGAAGTTGGGGCGCAGGATACAATAACCGAAAAAATGGAAACAGATACCGACAATAGCATAAGCCAATATCTCATAGGCTGTCAATTCCTGTGAAATCTGTAGCGAAGCCATACAATACCGTGCTGTCGGGTCTCTGCCGACAGCAGTTCGAGTGACTGGCCGTCAGCCGGACACTCATCTGAAGCACCAAGATATTCAAAGATTGAAGGTGCCGTAGTCAGGCCGTCTATGCCGGGGTATATAACGAGGCTCAACTCATCAATCAATCCCTCGGCAAGCATGGCACCGTTTATTATGCCTCCGCCTTGAAGCGATATTGAGTTTATGTTGAATTTGTCGTAAAGAATCTCCATAGCCTCGCGCAGATTGGTCGCATCAGCCAATACGATGTAGGATATTCCTTTTTCCTGAAGCATCTCCAGATAGTCACTGGTGGCGTTTGTTCCTAAAATGGTCACAATATTGTCGCCACGCAGTCTGTCGGACGTATAGAATATGTCGGCATCTGGGTCAACCGTGATGAAAAGCCTTGATGAACTGTGATTGCCGATATGTACTTTACCCGCTTCCGGATGTGCGTCGCTTTTGGGCATGAACTTGTAAGGGAATACTTCACGGGTTGTCGCCTTGCCGAACATCCATGCATCGGTTTTCAGTTCCTTGCCGATTGCGGCATATTCCCCAAACAGATTGCCGGGGTCTGTGCCGTCAAACGGCGGAGTCCAGCGGGCCGGCAGAAGTCGGCCATCCACCGAACTCATTATGTGGCAAATAATTTCCGGTTTCATATCAGTCATCCATTTTCCAGTTAAGCATAAACTGCTCTGCCTGCTCGTAGTCCATGTTGAAGAATCGCTGTTTCCTATCAATCGCACGAATCTGAGCCATTTCTCCGGGTGTAAGTTCAAAATCGAAAATATCAATATTTTCCGTAATGTAGCCATGATCAGTTGCCCCCGGTATAGCGGAATGACCCTCCTGTATGTGCCAGCGTAGAATTATCTGCGCCGGTGTCTTGCCGTGTGCGTCAGCAATTTTCTTAAGTACAGGATCTTTGAACAGAGCGCCGTTGCTCATCGCCCCGCCGAGAGGAAACCATGCTTCAAGAACGATGGAATCGCCGGCAAGTTTCTCTGTCCACGCCTTTCTCTGTGCATACGGATGGCACTCAATCTGCATCACTGCCGGTTTGATTTTTGACCATTCGATAGCTGCGGTATATAGCGAGTCGGCTGCATCGAAATTACTTAAGCCAAGCGATCTTACCCTCCCATCGGCGACCGCTTTCTCCATTGCTCTCCATGCGCTGCGCCATGCGCCCATCGGCTGATGCACATAGAGGAGGTCGATATAGTCAAGACCAAGACGCTCAAGCATACGGTCGATAGCGGCATCGGCGTCACTGTATTCACTGGGCCACAGTTTGCTCGTAACCCATATTTCTTCACGGGGGACACCGCTATCCTTTATGGCCTGTCCTACGCCACGCTCAACACGATATGCATGAGCCGTATCTATATGGCGATAACCGTTTTTCAGCGCGAAGGTCACGGCTTCGGCAGCCACCGAGTCGCCAGGGACATTGAATGTGCCTATACCGAAACGTGGCATCTGCTGGCCATTGTTGAGAGTGACGTATGGTATCCCGTTGATAATTGTGTCTTCCGCTTTCATTGGAAATGACAGAATCGCCGTCATGACGGCAAGAATGAATATTCGGTTAATTGATTTCATAGGGGATTATTTACTATGTTCAAGTATTTTCGAACCGCCGAATACTTCGCTCATGGGCATGGTATCGAGAGTGCGGTCGATCTTTTCAATTTCGTCCTGAGACAGTCTGACATCGGGGGCACCGGCATTTTCTTTAAGACGTGCAAGATGACGTGTACCGGGAATCGGGACAATCCACGGTTTCTTGCCGAGCATCCATGCAAGAGAGATTTGTGAGGGGGTGGCGTGATGTAAGTCGGCGAGATGAAGTATGAAGTCGAAAAGCTCGCGGTTCTGCTCGAAACTCTCCTTGCGGAACTGCGGCATGGCGGCACGATAGTCCGATTTCGGGTCGAACTTTGACGAGGCGTCATAATTGGTGGTCAGCAGTCCGTTGGCCAGTGGTGAGAATGCGACGAATCCGATGCCGAGTTCTTCGAGTGTAGGGAAAAGTGACTCATACCACCGGGCCATCATTGAATAACGGTTCTGGACGGCAGTCACACGGCATACGGCATGAGCGCGACGCAGATATTCTTCATCTGCTTCTGAAATGCCCCAGTGGAGAATTTTTCCTTCGCGGATAAGGTCTGCCATTACCTCTGCCACGGTTTCAGGCTCCAAGGCAGGATCAATCCGATGCTGATAGTACAGATCAATGTGGTCAGTGCGCAGTCGGCGCAATGAACCTTCCACGGCGTGGCGTATGGCTTCCGGGCTGGAATCGGGAATAAGCGGATGGGGACCGGCACCGTATGGGTCATCAAATGTCAGTCCGAATTTTGTAGCCAGTATTATCCGGTCGCGATATGGTTGTAACGCTTCTCCTATCAGCTCTTCATTGGCATGAGGGTCTTCAGGCGTACCGTAGATCTCCGCGGTGTCGAACATTGTGTAACCCATATCGACAGCATCGGCAAGCAGCAGCTTCATTTCCTCTTTATCTGAAGGTAAGCCATATCCGTGGCTCATGCCCATGCAGCCGAGGCCAACAGCCGAAACACGCAGGCCGCTTAGTCCTAATGTCCTGTATTCCATGATTATCGTTTCAGTATTTTTTTGACACTATTTGTATTCTTCACTATGTAAAAGCCGGTATCAGCCGATGTCTTGGCTACCTGATGTCCATTGAGGTCGAACCAGATTTCATCTCCCTGCTCATCGGTCATATCACTCATGACTTCTTTGACAGCAGAGTTTTCAGACATTATTGATGTCAGGAACTCATCAAAATCACGCCCCCATACATCGAAATTACCTCCTGTTCCGTAACCGTGCGGATAGTTCTGGAGTATCTTGCGTTCTACGCGGCATCCGGCCTGTTCAACTGCGTTTGCATTTTGGGTGAACTGACCGGCAAATCCGTCTCTTGTCCCCCAACAGTAGAATGCCGGAGGGAGATTCGCATTTCGGAGAGTCTCGACATTGTTCATCGAAACGCTCAGTCGTCCGTAGAAAGAATAAATCATCCCCACGGCACACGCATCGACGGGCACATTGTCCAGAGCGTCGGGACGATAAGAGCTGTCAAGTGCAGTTCCGTTTGTAAGATTCCTCCAGTTCAGCAGAACTTCACCGTTAAGGATCCCTCCGGCCGAGAAACCTACAAGAGCGATATTCTCCGGCTTGATTCTGTATTCCGTGGCGTGAGCCTTGACATACCTTATACCGCGTTGCAGGTCCGTCGCACTTTCCCGCATGGTATAAGGATTGATACGGTAATTGACGACAAAACACTGATAGCCCATTGACGTGAGCATATCGGCAATATCATAACCCTCGTTCTGCATACTGCGGAACATGAAAGCACCACCCGGACAAATCATAACGGCCCCTTTGGGCTGGACATCGTCGGGAACAGTGAATACTTCGAGGTTGGGGATAAAATCCGGGCCGTCGGAATTATTCACGTTGTGGGTGACTGTGGGAATATTTCCTTTCTCCCAGAGATTAACCTTCCCGGTCATCACGGCATCGCCGGAACCGGATGAATTGTTGTTGTTCCACTCCTCGTTGATAAGGTCAATCCATGTCTGTATCGTGGAACGGTTGATACGTCCGCTTGTCAGACCTTCGCCCGTAAGATGTTCAGCATCCGGCGTACTGTTCACAATCTCGGCAAGCGTTTCATCGCGATAGGTTGCGGCGTATGTGCAGAACGGAACGACAGTCTTGCATTTGAAATCGTAACTCTCGCAGAACGTGTGTATGATCATCGGGGTAGTCCACCACCATACGGGGCAACCTATGAATACGATGTCATAATCATCCCAGTTCTGCACCCGGTCTTGGATTGCCGGACGCGCGTTATTGTCTTTTTCCTCGCGTGCGACTTCCGTACATGGAGTATATTCGGTAGGATATGGTACAACAGGCTCGATACGGAATATATCAGCACCGGTAATGCTCTGTATCTGCTGTGCCATCCGTTGAGTTGTTCCACCCCATGAGAAATAAGCTATAAGGGCTTTCTTACCTCCAAAATAGGCGGAAGACTGTGATTCATCGGCGGGTGCCGGAACATCGTCGTTGGCGCAGGAAGTTCCGCAACCGAGTATGAGCGATGTTATCAGGAATAATAATATCTTTTTCATTCTTTCGATTATTTTATCATCTTAATTTCTTTCAGCCATGAAGATATAGTCTGCTCGTTTATTCTTCCGCTTGTCAGTCCCTCTCCTGCAAGATGGCTTGATTCAGGTGTCAGTTCGACAATTTTGGCAAGTGTTTCGTCCCGATATGTTGAGGCGTATGTGCAGAATGGCACTACCGTCTTCCCCTTGAAATCATAGCTCTCCGCAAAGGTACTTATTATCATCGGGGCCGTATGCCACCAGACAGGACAACCGATAAACACAACATCATAGTCGCCCATGTTTTCAACCTTGCCCTTTATTGCCGGACGCGCATTATTATCACGTTCCTGCAATGCGACCTCTGTGCAAGGAGTATATTCAGTAGGATAAGGCACTGTCGGTTTAATCTCGAATAATGTTCCGCCTGTCTGATCGGCTATGATTTTCGCCATACGTTCAGTTGTCCCGCCCCAACTGAAGTAGGCTACAAGAATCTTTCCATCAGTAGCTGGTTCGGATGGCTCATCAGGATTGGCAGGAGTCTCGGTTTCCGGTTTGTCAGGGTTTTCCGGCTCGTCGTTTCCGCAGGCTGTCAAAGACAAGGCGACTACGGCAAACAGTAAAAAGATATATTTCTTCATCGTCGTATTTTAAATTGTTACAGTGCAAAATTAGCCCGATACGCTCATATTATTATTACTATAAATACTGCTTGTTTTTCCAATTTATCAGTTTGTGTGCCTTTAACAAAACAGGGGCCGCGTTATTATCGCCACCCCTGTGCTATGATTGACAATAGTCAGGTTATTATTCTATCCTCTGTTTTTGTCCGTTTACGATATAAATGCCGGGGGCAAGTCCGGAAAGGTCGCTCGCGTTAGACAGCACTTTGACACCTTTCATGTCATACACATTATACCTTTTGACTCCGTCAGCGACAACATTGTCTATGCCGCTTGCCGTCACATCTATCAGGTCATATCCCTTTGTCCCAAGACCGATCTGTTCGGCATAGTCAACTATATGCGTGCCGTGGCGACTGTCAATGCGCTGAATCAGAGGACGGCTGTTATCTCCCGCTGTCGGCTCGTGGTTATATACAAGGTCAAGACAGGCCTTGTCAAGTGCCACCGGATCAAGCGAGGCAAGGATACCTATATCTTTCATTTCGGGAGCATGGGGGTGTCCGTCACAGTCGCAATCAACCGAAAGGTTGTTCATCACATTGATATACACTATGCCTTTCTTGCCTTTGAAATAGTTGTGAACCGACTGGGCCGCACCTGCCATGGATTCAAGGAAGGCATCCTGTCCGTGGGGCTGTTGAAAGACATAGCGTGGATCGGAGTATGCACCTGCTGTATGAATACGGGCTTTGCCGTCAGGCGTGGCTATGCCGATGCTCTGATTTTTCAAAACGCCTCCGAAACCTCCCATGGCATGGCCCTTGAAATGAGCGAGATTTATCATGAAGTCATAGTTGGCAAGATGACTGCCGACAAGGTTTTCCGAGAACCATTTGGTGTCCTGCATGGGAAGGTTCATGCCACCCTCCTCGTCCATGATGTCAACGGTGGCGATTTCACCATATCCGCGCTGCTCAATCGCACGGCGGTGTGAGGCCGTATTGGAACGATTGCCGCCGTATGCCGTGTTGCACTCTACAATATTACCTTTAACTTCCTTGACAAGACTACCTATAAGTTCAGGACGCAAGTGGTTGCTTTGGGCAGATTCGCCCGTGCTGATTTTCACGGCAACATTGCCTTCAGGAGTCACGCCCAACGCCTTGAATATGCTTACAAGAGATTCGGGTGTTATCTCCGATGTGAAATAAACCTTTGCCGGCTCGGATGCCGTCTGTGCCATGCCAGCTGTCAGAGACAGACAGATTGCTAAAGCTGATAAAGTTCTGCGTATCATCTGATGAGTTTTTGTTTGCAAAGTTGGGATTTATTGCAATAAATTGACTTATGAATATTTCGGTCATTGATACCAAAATTGCCGTTATCTGAATTTTCGTCATCAAAGACCGAAAAAACAGCAAGTCACGTCTTTGAAAATTCTCGTAATTTTGCAATGTCTTTAGATTTGGTGTAGTATATGGCAAAATTCATATCAATAGCACTATTATGTTGCATAGCAACTTGTTTAGCCGTCGCTCAGGAGCCGACGGATGCACCTTACGTGACCATAAGCGGTATTGTGAAAGACAAGGATACCAAAAAAGCTATGGAGAATGTCAATATTTCGGTTGTGGGGTCGCACATCGGCACGGTAAGCAACGCCGATGGCTCATTTTCGCTGACTATTCCTTCAGATCATTCCAAAGGGAAAATAAAGGCTGAACAACTTGGTTATTTCAGCAACACATTGTCATTGCCGGGATTCGTCAAACCCGGATCGGGAATAACAATAATGATGTCTTCATCTGCCAAGATGCTCAAAGAAGTAATCGTCAGAGGCGGCAAGCCTGACGAGATTGTTGCCGAAGCCCTCAAAAAGATACCGACGAATTATTCTTCTGACAGGAATTTGTTCACAGCCTTCTACCGTGAAACCGTACAGAAAGGGAAACGGTATATCGGCGTTTCAGAAGCCATTGTTGATGTATTCAAGACTCCATATACCAGAAGAATGAATAACGGAGAACGGGTACAGATAAAGAAAGGACGCAGACTGATAAGTCAGAACAGCCGCGACACGCTTTCCGTCAAGATTGTAGGCGGTCCAACGCTTCCGGTTATTATAGATTTTGTTAAAAACAGTGACTTCCTTTTCGGCTATGACGATCTGGCGTATTATGATTTCTCTATGGAAAAGCCGGTAAGCATAGATGACCGTATGCAATATGTGATACGCTTTTCGCCCAAAGTAAAACTCGATTATGCCCTATGTCATGGACTGCTGTATATCGACCAAGAAACCTTGTCATTCAGTAAGGCTGAATTTGGGCTTGATATGTCAGACAAGAGCAAAGCTACAAATGCCATTCTCCGCAAGAAGCCCCGTGGTCTTCATTTCAAACCGCAGGAGGTAGCCTTTACCATCACTTACAGGTTGGCTGACGGAGTATCATACCTCAATTATATAAAGACCAAGACACGTTTTAAGTGCGACTGGAAACGGCGATTGTTCTCCTCAGGATATACTACATACGCTGAAATGGTTATGGTTGACAGGATAGATAATCCGGAAGATGGCATATCCCGAAAACTCGCTTTCGGCAACAATGATATTTTCTATGACAAGGTGACTGATTATTGGGATGCCGACTTCTGGAAAGGCTACAATATAATCGAACCGACCGAATCATTGGACAAAGCCGTAACTAAACTGAAACGTAATAACTACGCTGTTACGGCGTTATATCCTTAACAATTTGGAACTCTGCGGCTAAAAAACAGCGTGAATATATGGACAGAATAAAAGATGTAATAATTGAACAGACACTTGACGGTCTTGGCACCGAGTTGTTTGAAAACTATCTTGCCCATGCCATATGTCTTTCCGGGAATTGCTTTTTCAAATTCAATGGCAACGATTATGAATTGAAAGAAGGCGATCTCATGATTATCCGGAAAGGGAAACAAGTAGAACGGTTACGCTTTTCAGATGATTTCAAGGTTATAGTCTTGTATGTCACAACGACTTTTATAGAATTATCCACTCCGATGACCAATTACGGCATCAGAGGATCGCTTGCCCTGTTCATGAATCCTGTGATACACCTGACTCCTGAACAATTTGATTTATGTGTGAGGGAATTCAACTGGATTGAATACCGCATAAATCAAACCGATAATAATTTCTATGTTGAAACGCTACGCAACGCCGTGCAATCGGCTATTCTCGACTTCTTTGAGTTCCATTCCAAAAACTGCGGCGAGAGCAAGATTTCAACTCAGAATGCTCAGGTTATGACCAAGTTTCTGAATATGCTCGACAATGGATGCTACCGGCATCACAGGGAAGTAACGTATTATGCCGACGCTATATGTGTGACACCCAAATATCTGTCGGAAGTGTCAAAAAGAGTAAGCGGATATGCCGCCAACTACTGGATAAACAGATACACTATTCTTGACATTTCCCGATTGCTGCGAGACAAATCATTGTCGTTTGTTCAGATTTCCGATATGTTCGGTTTTTCATCTCCTGCCTACTTCAGCCGATATGTCCAGAATTATCTCGGAGTGAATCCGTCAGAATACCGCGAATAATCTTTCTGTCTCACATACAACATAAATGTGTCAACTGAACAAAAAATATATTAATGGAAAATTTTATATATCAATATCCCGTAAAACAATATTTCGGGAAAGGAATTCTTAATGAAGCTCTCAAAACAGAACTTCCGAATATGGGGAAAACAGTAATGCTTGCCTACGGTGGCGGCTCGCTGAAACGCACCGGACTTTATGACCGAATCAAGCATATTCTTGAAAAAGACGGAAAAACGGTGGTTGATTTCGGTGGCATCATGCCAAATCCCACTTACGATAAAGTCCAGGAAGGCGCGCAAGTCGCCAGAGAAAGCAATGTCGATTTCATACTTGCCGTTGGTGGCGGGTCGGTCATTGACTGTTGTAAAATTATCTCGGCTCAATCACAGACCGATGATGACATCTGGGATATGTTCTATACCCATAAACGTGTTCCAGCAAAATTGCTCCCGATAGGAGCCATAGTAACGGCTTCGGGAACCGGTGCCGAACAGAACAATGGAGCTGTAATCACCAATGAAGATAAAAAGTTAAAACAGCCTCTTTTCGGCGCCTTCCACCGTTTCGCGGTGCTTGACAGCGACCTTACACTGACATTGCCGATGAAACAGGTTGTCAGCGGGGCTTTCGATACATTGAGCCATTGTATGGAAACATACATGGGTCAGCCGTTTGCCGGTAATATATCAGATGACATAAATGAAGCCATCATGCGTAATGTCATTAGGAATCTTCGTGCGGTCATAGCCAATCCCGCCGATGATTTTGCACGCGGAGAACTTATGTGGGATTCCGCGATGGCCGAGAACGGTATGCTTAAACTCGGTAAGGTTACAGACTTCCAATGTCACATGCTCGAACACGCCGTAGGCGCATATACCGATTGCAATCACGGACAGGGGCTTGCAATAATTCATCCTACCCTTTACCGTCATTATCTGCCTGAAGGAACGGAAAAACTTGCAAAAATGGCACGTAATGTATGGGGCGTCAGCGAAGAGGACGATACTGCTGCCGCAAAAGCCGGAATCGACGCACTCGAATCCTTTATCAAGGAAATCGGACTTCCGACCCGTTGGAATGAAATCGGAGTAACGGATGAGGAAATTCTCCGAAAATCTGCTGATGCAACAGTGTTGACAGCCGGATGCTGCAAACGCTTCTCACACGACGAACTGTTTGATGTACTGAAAGAGACGATGTAATCCACCTCATAACAACATTATGAATAAGATAATATCAGCAATAGCGATAGCTTGCGTTTGCTGCGGCTTCAGTTCTTGTAATAAAACACAGGAAACAGATAATCATGCAGAGGTATCAGGCGTACAGCAAAATCTACCGGTATATAAAATAGCTCAATCAGATACTTCGACTATAAACAAAGAGCGCAAGACTGTGCTTGTCATCTCGGCAAGTCCCCGTCGTGGAGGCAACACGGATATCCTTTGTGACGAGTTTATCCGTGGAGCTAAAGAAGCCGGTGGCGAAGTTGAAAAAATCTTTCTTGACGATTATAAAATCGACTTCTTCCACGAGCAACACGAACATTCAGCCGATTCTGTAAGTGCCGATGATCAAGCTCCCATCATTATTGAAAAGATGGCAAACGCCGACATAATCGTTCTGTCAAGCCCTGTATATTACATGAATATCGACGGACAGCTAAAGACGCTTATGGATCGTTGTTTCCGTAATCAGGGACTCGGAGGAAAAGAGTTTTACTATATTACCGCTTGTGCCGATGCGGAAGAGTCAACTGCTGAAACCGCTATCTTCGCCTTCCGTGGTTTTGTAGTATGCCTGCCCAATCCGGTTGAAAGAGGTATGGTAAAGGCCATCGGTATGGGTCGTAAAGGTGCTGTCGAGCAATCCCAATATATGCAGGAAGCATACAATCTCGGAAAAACTATCTAAAGGATTCATAATATCGCTGGAAAGATTGCGACGATAATGTTGCAATCTTTTCAGTTATTTAATTTATCATGTGCGACTTATGATTTCATGGCTCAATCCTGTTAAAGCGATTGTTATCAGCCTGTTTTTAGCAATTGGAACAACAGGCTGTGAAAAATATACCGGTTCTAAAACCCCGCTATATAAAGGCGACACCATGATGCCGACAGATAGTTGTCGCAAGGTACTTGTGGCATATTTCAGCATCAGCGGCAATACCGAAAAAGTAGCGAAAGCCATTGCATACAATACAGGAGGTACACTTTTCAGGATTGAAAGGCAGAAACCTTATCCTGAGGAATTCCGCAAATATGCTGATGAAGCCAAAACGGAACTTGACGACAGCGTATATCCGACACTGAAAACGACTGTTGATAGCATCGGTAAATATGATGTGATATTCGTAGGATGTCCTGTATGGTGGCATACAGCTCCCCGTGTCATTAATACATTTCTTGAAAAGGAAGGATACGATTTCAGTGATAAGGTGGTGGTACCTTTCTGCACTTATGCCAATATGTTCCCGCATGAAACACTGCTCGAAATAGTTAATAAGACACCAGATTCTGTTCATCCCGACGGATTTATATCGGAAGAGGGTGATACAACCGGAGTGTTCCAATGGTTGAAAACAATAAATCTAAACAAAAAACAACAATGAATAAATTACTGCAAGCGGCCATCATAGTCGCCGTATCGCTAACAAATGTCATAGCGTCGGCACAGAATGATTCTATACACGTCAAAGGTTTTGCCGCTTTCGATGAAAGCGGAGTGTTTCATCCGTATGAATTCATGCGTCATCCGGTTGGAGATGATGAGATCCAAATTGAAATTCTGTATTCCGGAATATGCCACAGTGATCTTCATAACGTACATAGCGACTGGCGAAAAGAAGAATACCCAATGGTACCGGGCCATGAAATAGCAGGTCGTGTAGTTGCTGTGGGCAAAAATGTCGCAAAATTCAAGAAAGGTGATTATGCAGGAGTCGGCTGTATCATAAATTCCTGCCATGAATGTGACTATTGCAAGGAGGGCCTTGAGCACTATTGTTCAAACACCGTTTCGACTTATCATGATCATGACCCATATCATAACAATGAGCCGACACAGGGTGGTTACTCCGATAACATTGTCGTTTCTGAAAACTATGCCATAAAGATTCCTGAAAATGCCCAACTAGAGAGAGTGGCACCTTTGTTATGTGCGGGAATCACAACATATTCTCCCATCAAGTACGCTGGGGTAAAAGCCGGCGACAAGGTTGCTGTTGCCGGTTTTGGCGGACTCGGACACATGGCTGTAAAGTATCTTAAAGAGATTGGGGCAGATGTTACTGTATTTGATATCACGGACGACAAACGTGAAGACGCAATGAAAATGGGTGCATCCCGCTACATCAATGTCAACAATGCCGGAGAAGCTGACGGTTTTGAAAACACATTTGATTTCATTATCAGCACAATCCCTGCATCATACGACCCGATAGAATATATGAAACGGCTTAAATGGAACGGACAAATGTGTATCGTCGGTATTCCTTCGGCAAAAGATATGCCACAAATTTCTATGCGGTCGTTTATCGGCATGGCTAATCGCCGCTTGTTCGGTTCTCGTATTGGCAGCATAGGTGAAACGCAAGAGATGATGGATTACTCCGTGAAGCATGGTCTGTATCCCGATGTTGAGATAATAAAATAAAAGCTGATGCAGATGCCATTACCGAAGCCTACGAAAAAGTAAAAAACGGAGAGGTCAAATTCCGCTATGTCATAGATATGAAAACGATGAAGTAAACATAAGGTTTGCATGATTCCGGTATCCTCAATCGCGCCGGGCAGTTACATTCTGTGGCAGAACATCATTAACAATTGGCAACTTTGGCATTATAATAAGACTCATAATGCCAATCCACGGAATATTCGTATTCACTCGTAATGAAAAACACGACAAAGTGGCTTATTCGCCAATTTGCCGTGTTTTTTTGTATCCTTTATTCTTCGTTGAAGAAGTTTGTAAAGTAGTTCCGTTCCTGTTCGGGAAGGCCGTCCTTCTCTTTTGACGCAGCTATGGCTTTAATCAGAAATGCCATATTACGACCAAGATTACGCATTGTCTGAAGACCCTCCTTATCCCTTTCGACATCGGAGGCGGTATAGCCATGTACTTCATTCCAATATGTACTGGACACAATCGGCATTGATGAGATAGTGAAATACTTGTTGATTTCATCGAAAGCAGATGTGGAACCTGCACGCCGTGATGAAATGACGGCGCCCCCGACTTTCATGGTCTTGTCAAATGCCCCCATCGTCGAGTAGAACAAACGGTCAAGAAATGCCAGCAACTGCCCATTGCAACCGGCATAATATGTCGGGGAGCCGACAAGCAGACCGTCACATTCTGCAAATATCGGAGCTGTCTCGTTTACAAAATCATTGAAAACACATTTATTCGTTTTGCGACAGGTACGGCATCCAATACATCCTCTCACGTCTTTGTTTCCTACATTCACGCGATAACACTCAATGCCATTCTCTGTAAGAATTTTCTCAACCTCTTTCAACGCCCGGTCAGTACATCCGTGTATTTCGGGACTGCCATTAATCGTTAATACCTTCATGTCCGATTGTTTAGTCTGACAGATTGTTATCTTTGAGCCAGTTCGCAACAAGGGTGGCGATTACGTCGTTGTTGAGTTCCTGCATCAGAAAATGCGAGTTACCTTTGACGCCGATTTTCGGAAGTTCGACAAGTGTAGCATTACCGCCGTGACGGTTTATGGCGTTGACAAATTCACGGGCCATCTTCAGACGCACTTCCCAGTTGCTGCCGCCCAATGTGGTGGCACCCGATTCCGGAATGTAGTCGCCGAAATATATCACAACCGGCTTACGTGTAAGTTCCATAAACTTATCCACGGGCACAGGAACACCGGCAAGTCCACCGGTAAGACCGGGCAGAGCTTCAGGCACTTCATTTTCGGGGAATACAAATCCTCCGGGTTCGAGAGCGACGACGCCCTTAACCTCAGTGTTATTCATAGCTGCCATCCACCCGGGAAATCCTCCAGCCGAGTGGGTTACGAGTATATGGTTACCGATTTTATGCGCCATTGCATCAAGTGCTGCAACATCAAGTTTGTGGTCGCTAAGGTCGGGAACCATCTGGCGGAAGAAATTAGACACACTCAGAGAGTCTTTCGGGAACTGGATACCTTCGTTCCATTCGGGCCACAATCCCATGCGCCATATGTCGAACCAGAATTCCTCATCCGCCACAGGCTTGACCGTTACTTCATTGCTCGTGCGAGAAGCGTGTCCGCGACCGGGAAGATCGAGAACGTATGTGGGATAACCTTCTCGGAGAAGAAGAGTGGCGAAACCGTCGCGACCGTCAGGCGTCGTCTCCCAGCATACTCCGTCACCGCCGAAACCATGCACGAATACAAGCGGGAGCTTCTTGGCATCCACCGGAATCTGGTATCTGGCAAAAGCATGGTCGCAACGATATGTCTGACCATCCTGTACGGGATTAGTCCAGCCGACAAATGTGTCGGGATCGAATGTGCCGGGACGCTCTATGGTCGTGCCTCCTACCGGAAACTGCCCCTGACGCTCTATCATCAGAGGCTTTGTTGCAAAACTTGTAAGACTCATAAACGAGAAAATTATTAAAGCGGTTGTTTTCATTTGTCAATCATATATTTGTTGAAGAAATCGCATATCACACCGATATTTTCAATAACGTATGGCTCCCCGTCATACATCTCGAAATGCGACGCGCCCTTGACCATGTGGAACTCCTTGGGGCCTGAGGCATTGGCATACATTTCTTCAGCGCCAGGGCGGGTAAAGGCGTTTTCTGCCGTTATCACAAGATAGGGTTTATGCAGGTTTTTCACTATCTCAGTGGGATGGAACTTGTGCCATTCAAGCTGCGACCAAGTCACACAGGGGACATAGTTTGCTGCCGCTCCACGTTCCGGGTTGAGGTAGTAGGACGCTCCCTCGCTTCCCGGCTCTATGAGATTAAGTCGCTTTGCCTCGCCTCCGGCTTCATACTCAGCCTTGTCTTTGAGTAACTGCTCGTCTGTTTCCGTATGAATCTGATCCATGACAGTGAAAGGCACTATCGAGACAATGGCCTTGACGTTATTGTCATTAATTAGTCCGGCAGGGATATATGACCCCGAACCACAGATACCGACAGCACCGATTTCTGCCTTGTTGACAAATGGCAGAGTCATAAGATAGTCCACGGCACATCTTGCGTCACTCCCTTTCAGGGACGGGTCTTCATAGGCACGGGGATGTCCCTCGCTGGAGCCTATGGTAGAATTGTCATAGACCAGTGTCACGTAGCCATGAGTAGCAAGCATCTCGGCATAGATGCTCTGCGGAAGCTCTTTGGTGCTGTACATAGGACCGGCGACTATTGCAGCAGGGTACTGCCTGGCAGCGTCAAAATCGCGTGGCGTGAACAAGATGCCTGCCAGTTTAAGTCCGTTTTCGTTGTTGGTCAATACGACGGGGGTGAAGTTGACCTTCTCGATGGGGCGGCTTATGATTTTCATCGGCTCCTTTGCGTTTATTGTAGACATATTCAGTAGAATAAATAACAGGTAAAGTAGATATTTCATTTGAAAATGTTTTTTGCGATAATAACAAATACAGAGTCCGAAATTATATGTGATTTTTTCGGTAATCGTTACCATAATTACCGAAAAGTGTCCACCTGATTTTTGCCAATCTTTTAGTTTACAGCTAAATGCAACATTGCAAGGACATGATTTTCAGAAATTCAGACAATAATAACCGATTTTTTATGAAGCGGAGATTGTTATAAGTTATGTAATTTTGCCGAAGTGATAAACGACAGCAAAATTGGTGTAATATGAATATTAAACTTATAAAATTGTTAGTAATGGCAATTATAACATCTTTTTCAGTTGCCGCACAAGACTTTCAGCAGCCTTATCCGATTGGGGAAGCCATGAAAGGCAATCCCAATTTTATCGGAACGGCATACCTTTACCCCTTATCAGAGGTAAAAGAACTCAATGTCCCCATGTTCAACGTGACTTTTGAGCCGGGCTGCCGCAACAGCTGGCACAGCCACAGCGGAGGACAGTTGCTCATAGCTACTGCGGGAATCGGTTATTATCAGGAAAAAGGGAAACCGGCACGTAGACTTTTCCCCGGTGACATCGTGGAAATCGCGCCGAATGTCGAGCATTGGCATGGAGCAGCCCCCGACAGTTGGTTCGCACATCTGGCAATTGAGTGTAACCCCGACAGCAACAAGGTCACATGGCTGTTACCGGTAACCGACGACGAATATCTGCCTGCCACAACCGATGCCGTCCAAAAGTATGCCGAAGCCAACAAAGTCCTTTCACCGCGTCAGCAGGCCATCGTAGCTATCGGGGCATATACGGGACGCGGGGATCTTGAACATCTTGACGAAGCGCTCGTCGCAGGTCTCGATGCCGGCATGACTGTCAATGAAATCAAGGAGATTCTCGTTCAGGCTTACGCTTACGCAGGATTCCCTCGCTCACTGCGCGCGTTGCAGACATTCATGACTCTGCTCGACAAGCGTAAGGCGGCCGGAATCAATGACACACCGGGCAAGGAAGCGACTCCAGTCCCGGATATGTATGACACGACCAAATATGCGCTCGGAAAGAAAAACCTTGCTGAACTGTCGGGAGTCCCTGCGGATGCGCCAGCAAGTGGTTATGCCGTGTTCGCCCCGGTTATCGACAAATTTCTAAAAGAACATCTGTTCGCCGATATTTTCGACCGCGACATACTTTCGTGGCAGGATCGTGAACTTGCCACCGTTTCTGTAATCACCGGAGTCGGAGGTGTTGAGCCGATGGCGGCCGCACATATGGGTATCTGTCTGCATCAGGGTCTGACGCCTGAACAGTTGTCTGCGTTGCTTAATATCGTTGAAGTCAATCTCGGACCAGAATACTCAACGCCATTACGTCCTGTTGTAGAGAAATTTGAGAATAGAAAGTAATTCATTATCTTTCTTGTTGCCATATTATGCCGTGGATGAGGATTCTTCTTCAATCCCGGCATTTCTTATTTTTTTGAACAGAATTATTTGAAAATCTATCCGATTTTTCCGTAATACATATATCGCTGTCTTAGCGTAATTTTGCATCACTATAAACAGACAGATATCGAAGATTAATGATAATAAAAAAGTATCTCTCACTGATTATTGTATTTGTGGCAAGCTGTTGGCTTGCTTCTTGTTCAACGGAAGAAACGGCATTGGATGAGCCGGAACTCTCAACTACATCACCGTCTGTCAATGATGATGATAATTCTGAAAGGCCGGAAGGAGATTTCAGTTACTACAATTCACAATCTACCGTGTCCGATGTAATAAATGATGCGGCTTTCGGTGCATTCGGACATTTACTGTTTCCGGTTGACCGAAATGTGTCTCCGTCCATGACTTTGGCACAGGTCAGCACATCGTCTGTTTATATGTGGTATCCCTATATTCAAGTGGAAAAAACGGTTGAGATATTGAATTACCTGCATACACAGGCCGTTAACGGCCAACAAATCTTTTATAATATCTATACTCCCGAAGAAATTGCGGCTGACAGGTCAAAAGCAGATACGGGAATCTTTGTATTCAAAGGTAACAACGGAAAACCATTTGCCATCACTAATGCCGGAGGTGGTTTCGCCTATGTTGGGGCAATGCACGACAGCTTCCCTCATTCTCTTGAACTCAGCAAAGCTGGATACACAGCTTTCGCCTTGATTTACAGACCCGATGACCCTTATAATGATTTAGCCCGTGCAATCACATTCATACATGACAACTCTGAAATATTAGGGGTTGAAAAAACTAACTATTCATTATGGGGCGGTTCTGCAGGTGCTCGCATGGCGGCTACACTGGGTAATCGTGCAAATCTAAGACAACTTACAGGCAATTCTGAAATTCCTCAGGCTTCAGCTGTAATCATGCAATATACCGGCTACTCATCTGTATCTGAATTTGACGCGCCTACTTACAATTGCGTCGGCTCAAATGATGGTATTGCTTCATGGCGCACAATGCAGAACAGGCTTCAAAGATTATCAGCCTTAGGTATCCCGACCGAATTTCATGTATATGAAGGATTAGGGCATGGCTTTGGCATAGGTATCGGTACTATGGCAGAAGGTTGGGTTAAAGATGCTATTGATTTCTGGGAGAATAATATGAAGCAAGAAGGCAACTCCGGGATACCTCCTGTATATGCCGATTAGGTACAATATTGATTTATAAAAAATTCGAGAAGGCGAGGGACTGATAATCCATCGCCTTTTTCACATACCTGTATTTCAAATGCGTTTCTGAAAAATTTGAAATTATTACCGCTTTTAACGAAATAATCGGGAGATGGATGATTTGTAACTTTGATTCTTTTAGCCACTGACAAGTTCTGTCAAATAAACAAGGCTAAAACCAATACTAATAAATAATAATATCAAAAACAATGAACAAGCTACTCATTGTAGATGCCTCCGAATCCGACCGTCGGCTTATGTCAGGCTTGCTTGTCAAGCACGGCTATGAGCCGATTGCCGTTGATAAGATGGAGGCCGCAAAGGAAGATGTGGCGAAACTGCCACCGGGAGCTGTCGTAGTCGCGGCGATGAAATTCACCGGCGGAACTGCACAGGAGTTAATCAACTGGCAAAAGCGAGAGGGCTACAAATTCCCAGTCATTGCCATAGTGGACAACTTTAACGCCGTGGATATTCTCTCGGTGATGCGTGATGGCGGAGCCGTCGATGTCATTCAGCGCCCGGCTATCGACAAGCAGCTTGTGGAAAAGGTGCAAAAGTACATCAGGGATATTGGATCTGTATCCCCTGACAAAGAGCTGATTCACCGTCCAAGCAAGGAGTTCCAACGCATCGAGAGAGAAATCACTCGCATAGCCTCGGCGGAGGCGAATGTGATTATTTTCGGTGAAAGCGGAATGGGCAAGGAACAGATTGCACGGGAGATATTCCGACAGGGCAACCGTACCGACAAACCTCTCATCGTGATTGAGGCTGGTGGAGCCGCCCTTGTCGGTGAGCATAAGCCTGACTCAGAAAAGAGCGAGATGTATAACCGTATCGGAAGCTACTTCAAGAAGGCGGCCGGAGGTACAATCATTCTCAAGAACGTTCATCTACTCAACTTCGACAAGCAATCGGTCGTGCTGCATATTCTTAGCGAAGATCATCCGGATGTCAGGGTAATATGCACAGCAGAGCCGGAAATGCTGGAGAAAGTAAGCGACAGAACTTTTCGGTCAAACCTGTTCTTCAATCTCCGTGAGATGGACATAACAGTCAAACCACTCAGAAAGGTGACGGAGGACATTCAGCCGGTTGCCGAGTTTTATCTCGCACAGTATGCCGAAGAACGCAACGAACCGGTAAAACACCTCGATGCCTCGGCAGTCAAGATGCTGAAACAGCATGAATGGCCCGGCAATATCCGAGAGTTGAGAAACGTTATCAATGTCGCGGCTCGCAATGTAGATGGCGTAGTCATAACTGCATCCGATCTTCCAATAAGCCGCTCGTCGCCGGAAGTGACCGACAGCCTGCGCCTCCGGGATTCCAACGCGGAACGCCAACGAATTATCGAGGCTTTGGAGAAAACCGAAGGCAACAAGACGCAAGCGGCAAAGCTGCTCGGCATCGGGCGTACAACGCTTGTTTACAAGCTGAAACAGCACGGATTGAAATAATCCCAAGTGCAAACACCTGTTAATTCGCAGAAAATTTGTAATTTTGTGTCGAATTTAGGATAAAAGGCGGTTGGAGAGCCAACCGTTCAAGATACTTAAACATAACATAAGACCGCTTATAGGTTAACTGAAAATCTGGACAATTTTCTTTTACTCAATACTTATAGGCTGATGCTTATGCTATGCTACTGCATAGCGTACATCTGCCATATTGAGTTAACCCCGAGTCCAGATGGGGCAGTTAGTGGTGGGTGTGCGCTTTTTTATTTCCCCACCTCAGAACCCTACCAAAATTGAACAGCCTTTCAAAGTTCAAATAATCAACGGCTTTAACATACCTGAAAATCCACCCGTCTCAAAGCCGTTAAACAACTGAAAAACACGCCAATTCCACTTTAACATTTCGTTTTGTAATCCATTTGTAACGGGTTATGGTTTAATCCATCGAGAAACAAAAACACTATGTTGAACCACTTAAACCCCAGCTACGATATGGACATATTCGCCCTTACCGAAACTGAATTCTTCCGCCAGTTGACCGCTGGCGAGAACGAGAATCTTCACATCACATACCGCGACTTCATCGTTCAGGTATTCGAGATGTGCCGTACCAACAGGAACAAAGGCTATGCCGTCAGCGCATTGCTCGTGGTCGAGATTGAAATCTCCCACCTCAAAACCGAGGCCGAGCGCAACGCCGTGAACAGCTCGCTGACATCATTCATCAGCAAAGCACTCCACTTCATCCGCAAGACAATCAGCAACCTAAAAGAAATCACAGTGGTGCCGGCCACCGATGACGAGCTTCTTCAGGACATAGGACTGAAATGGAGCCACAAGAAAGTGGCGCTCGTCGAAATCGGTTACGCCTTCCACCTCGCCAAATGCTTCGGCGATCGCCTGACCGTAAAGGACGTAATCATGAAGCTGGCAAAAGCCTTCGATGTGGAGATAACCGAAAACTACATCTACAAGAAGTTCAACGAGATAAAAGTGCGCACACTCGACAGCCGCACCTACTTTCTCGACCTGCTGACAAAGATGCTCACCAACCACATGGAAGAACAGGATGGGCGATAAAGTCAGCCGATGTCCGACCACTAATCCAATTATCAAATTTGTTTCCTTTTATTGCGTTTTGATTTGTTTGAGTGTTTTCTTTCACTGATACAGTAATTGTGATGGATTTATAATGGGAAAGCCCGACAGCTCGTGAGAGTTGCCGGGCTTGTTTTCGTTAGAGCCAATGCTATTTTATGCGCAAAAGATGACGGAGCTTCGGGTCTTTGCGGATACGTTCCAATTCACGCTCCACAATATCCTTCACATCCTGTTTGACCTGATTGTAGTTGAACTGTATAGCCGCCTTCATCTTCGATTTGTCCTCGGTATCGTCCTTGAAATCAGTAATTAGCGGGATTGGCTCGTATGATGCGGTTTCCTCGGCAACCTTTTTGTTGTCAATGACAATCTCGGCATGGAAAATCTTCTGCTCGATACGCTCATCGAAATTGTCGCTGACAGCTCCGACAAACATCCCCTGCGTAAGCGTGGATATTTTACTTGCCGGTATCAGTGCGTCAAGCTGGGTGTTGAAAGTGCGGTTGACATCCTGCATCGTGTAGGTGACGGAGCGCCGTTCCTGCACCACTTTTCCGAACCTCTCCGAGAGGTTCTTGGCGGTTTCTCCCACGACCTGCCCGGAGAAGATATTGCCGACGGTGTTCATTACCACGGCCGCTTCCTTGTCACCGTAGTCGCGTTTGAGTTGCGAGAAGTCCTGAAAACCGAGGCAGACCGCAACCTTGTTGCTTCGTGCAGTGGCTATGAGATTATCCAGACCCTTGAAATATATCGTGGGTAATTCATCTATTATGACGCCGGACTTCAACATTCCTTTCTTGTTTATCAGCTTCACGATTCTGGAATTGTAAAGACCGAGTGCTGCGCCATAGATATTCTGGCGATCAGGATTGTTTCCAACACACAATATCTTCGGCTCTTTCGGATTGTTGATGTCGAGAGTGAAATCATTGCCGGTCATAATCCAATAGAGCTGCGGGGAAATCATACGCGACAGCGGTATTTTCGCCGATGCTATCTGTCCGGCCAACTGCTCCGCCGCTCCTCCCTGCCATGCGTCGATGAACGGCGAAAGGTAGTTTTCAAGCTCAGGATAAGATGTGAGTATAGGGAAAATATCCTCGTATCTGCGGCAAAGAAGCTCTATCGCATGAGGGAAGGTACAATATTTTCCGTTATCGTAAATGCGGAGATACCAGATGATTGCGGCGAACAGCACAATGGGCGACTCTACGAAGAAATCACCCTGTTTCTGTATCCATGTGCGGTTCAAATTCATCATAATGGTGTATGCCGACTCGTATGCGTCGGCAATATCCGTCATGAATTTCGGGTGTATGGGATTGCAACGGTGAGAGTGTTCCGGATCATCGAAATTTATCACATAATACGACGGCTTCACATCTCCGTAACCGTCCTCGTGATTCTTCATGTGGTTGTATGCAATCAACGATAAATCAGGGAATTTATAGTCGTAGATATAGAGTCCGAAGCCCTTCTCTATCTGCTGGTCGGGTAGGTCAGCTCCCTTTCGGGAGCTTTCCCCCCTAAGAACCGTACATG
>OLZI01000226.1_pt1 | contig 40374 bp, 16 predicted proteins | sample 1674061 | NCBI WGS metagenome assembly OLZI01 (sample SAMEA103958139, study PRJEB25191) | human gut metagenome | biome: human-associated habitat [ENVO:00009003]; feature: intestine environment [ENVO:2100002]; material: feces | place: Germany | collected 2013/2015 | reverse complement strand
CAGATATGAAAAAGTTATATTCCACCATACTTGTCATTTTACTTCCTTTGCTCGCATCGTGCAGCCAAGACGACCCTGTAAATATGGAAGACAATACCTCGGCTAATACCGGTGAAGTATACCTCGGCACTCATTTCATCACAGAGTTCGATTCACCGCAAAGCAGCATACAAAAAACACGCGCCGTTTCTTCTATCAGCAACATTCCCGAAGGATATAAGCTGCGCTGCATTGTTGAGGTGTACGATAACACTGCAAAAAATAATGTCATTTATCGTGAGGAGAAGCTATATAACAGTGGCGATGGGCCTTCTTTCAACTTCCCATTAGCAGATGGAACATACAAATGCACCGTATGGGCAGATTATGTAACAGCAAATGCCGCAACTTCTACAAGAAAACTTTCTAACGGAGAATCTGCCGAGGGAGCCACAGATGCAACTTATACTCATTATGCAGATCTTTTTTATAATACGGGTGAAAATACTACATTAAAAAGAATAAAAATTTTTAATACTAAAATAGATGATTATCCAACTCAAACCGACTTACAAGATGCCTTCTACGCTGTTATAGATATCGAGAAAACTGCTAATACCGCTTTTATTCAAACTATTGAGTTGAAACGTCCGGTTGCCAAAATCACTGTTAAAGAAAAGAATATACCAGAATTCAAAAAGCTTAAAAAGATGACAGCCGATTTCATGATCAATTATGCTTTTCAACCTTTAACAGGAACAGTTGGTAGTCCCCAATCTGTAAACCATACTAAAACAGACTTTACAGCAGAAGATGGTATATTATTCTCCAACTATCTCTTTGTCGCGGAAAGTACAAGTTCTTCCATGGAAAGTATTTCACTGACATTTACTAAAACAGATGATAGCGAAATTAAACATACTATCGAAAAGAATCAAATAACGCTCAAACGTAATACCCACAGTATTGCCAGCGGTAATCTCATCTCCGGCGGAATCATAGGTGGAGACTCCCGAGAAGACCCTAAAGTAGGTGACTATTTCTTTGCAGATGGCACATGGGGAACACTTACTGACGAGAATAAGGATTTTGCAGTAGGTATTGTATTTGCAATCCCAGGAAAAGACATCACCGATTCCCCTTCCGATTATGGCGATCATACCTCCGGAAAGAATATTAAGGGCTATGTTATAGCTAAGTCAGTCGTAAATGATAACGGACTTGAAGGCAATAAAACGATGCTTTATCAACCGACATGGGGGGAAGGGAATAAACTACAAACTGGCATTGAGCAAAGAGCAGAAGGTATTGTTCTCTTTACAGAACAAAACGATAAAGGCTCCAATACCGAGACTTGGGACGGTTTTACAAGAACCCAAACATTCCTGATTGCATATGCTCAAATGAATAATCCTGAAAAAAAGTACCCTATATTCACATTACTCAACACGTACAATCTAAACAATCGGATACCCACGAACGCAACAGATTGGTATATACCTTCATGCAGGCAAATCAATACATTCTTCACTTTATATAATAATAATGAAGACTTTAAAGATGCATGCACTTTTAATCTAGAAGAAATCATTACTGCCCCTGCTCCATATACATTCACTTCTTGTCAAAGTTCAAAACTGGGGTTAACTATGATAAAAAACAAAGATTCATGGCACCCATCAACAAACAACACAGGTCTTCTTCGTCCCGTTCTCACTATTCTTACCGATGATAGTACGGCACCGGCGTCATAAAATAGTCTTTGTTTATAAACCGTTTTTTAATGAATGCCTGTCACGATAAACATTTTGAAGCGTGACAGGCATCAACTTTTATATTTCATTTTTCGCTCCAGAGTTATGGACAACCATATATGAGGACTGCTTTCCCGGCGTTGGATACAAAAATATAAGAATCAAAAGTAAAAACACCCAAAATCAATACAAAACCAATATTACATTCAACAGGTTTAAAACCCGATACAGACTACTTTCCCTACATTTGCTAAAAATAATGCTAATACTATTTTATTTCTAAATAAACTCAAAACTTAATCGAAAAAACCATGAAGTACAGAAGTTGTATTTTGGTAGCTTGCCTGCTTCTTTCCTCGTGCGGAACACTATTCGCCAAAGGAAAGAAAACATCTTCTTGGCTTGACGCAACAGTAGAAGCCAAAACGGAGATACAAGCCAAACTAAAGAAGAAAAAGATGTCCGTATCTTCTTCCTGGATACGAAAGGGACAAAAGCCGGAACGTTTCACCATAGACGTAAAAGGAATGGAGAAACTCGTATTGGTAACTACCGGCGGACCGGATGGCAACAGCCACGACCACGGCATATGGGCCAATGCACGCCTGATAACCAAAGACGGCAAACAAGTATGGCTCGATAAACTAGATTATGAATACGGAGTATCGGGTTGGAAATCGCCCCGTAAAAACCGCGATACCGCCAATAAATACATATATATCGCAAAAAAGAAATACGACCATGGCATATTGTGCAGTGCCGAAGGAATGCTGGTATATGACCTCGGTGACAAATATGTACGCTTTGAAGCCGAAGTCGGTATCGACGACCGGGCGCGCGGCGGAAGTGTATATTTCAAAGCGCTCGGCATGGACCCCACTGCTACGGGCAAAGCCCTTGCCGCTCAATATCCCGCCGAAATTGCCATGCTGGCCGGGTATTTCGGTGGAATCGAGGTATGGCTCGCCAACGGCGGCGAAGCCATTGAGAAAGGAGCCGTAAACAGATTACTCAAAAACTTGAAAGATAAAGGTTATTTCTCTAATCAGGTGAAAAAAGTGAATGCCATGAAACCAGGTGAGGAACGTACCAAAGCCTACCTGAATCTGCTGAAAGAGATGGACACTGTTATCGGCCTGCAAGCAGAATTGCAATGGCTCAACGTACAAGCACTGAAACTCGCCTTTACCGACCTTAAAAAGCAAAAAGGCTTTGACGTTTCCAAATATCAGCCGATGTACGACGAGGTGTTGGCACTTGTCGACAAAGGTTTTGACGGAATCTACCGGAACAATCCTCAAGCCATTGCAGCAGCACAGAAAGCGTTGGAAAACCGTCGGGCCATCCTATTGGGGAATCCATTGCTGGACAGTGACAAAATTGTCGCTACCCGCTATAAGATAGGCGCCAGAGCACGTGAAATAATGGCTCCCGACCTTGGAACGCAGTCCAACAATTGGAGCAATCAGGAATCTGCCCGCCGCGACGGCTTTGACGCCGAGATTGTGGAACTCTCCGATATTCGTGGCAAAAACATTCGGATGCGTCAGGTGTATAAGCCTTCTAACGGTTCGTCTGTCGCCGACCTCCGCCTGCACTGGAACGGTGACCGCGTGATGTTTACCCAAACCCGCAAGGACAAACGCTGGAACGTGTTCGAAGTAAAACTGGACGGAACCGGCCTGAAAGAGCTTATCAATAATGAAGAGCCTGACCTTGAATTCTACGACGGTACGTATTTGCCCGACGGACGTATTTTGGCCATCTCCAACATCGGTTATCAAGGCGTGCCTTGTGTCAATGGGAGCGACCCTGTAGGCAACCTCGTACTCTATACTCCGCAGACCGGTAACCTGCGTCGTATAACCTTCGACCAAGACGCCAACTGGAACCCCGTAGTGATGAATAACGGACGCGTGATGTACACCCGTTGGGAGTATACCGACCTCACTCACTACTACTCGCGCATTGTTATGCACATGAATCCCGACGGCACGGAAAATAAAGCGCTTTACGGCAGTGGCGCCATGTTCCCCAACAGCACATTCGATATCCAGCCATTACCCGGGCACGGTTCTGCATTCGTAGGAATCATTTCGGGACATCACGGCACGGCACGTTCGGGCCGTCTCATACTGTTCGACCCGAGTAAAGGGCGCAAGAGCGTAGCCGGCATGACTCAAGAAATCCCCTACCGCAACCGGCCTATCAAGGAAGTTATTAAAGACCGCCTTGTAGATGGAGTATGGCCGCAGTTCATCAAACCGACAGCACTGAGCGACAAATATTTTCTCGTTGCCGCCAAACTTTCCAAAGAATCTCTTTGGGGTATCTACCTGGTAGACATCTACGACAACGTAACCTGCCTGATGGAAACGGAAGGCGAAGGATTTATCAGTCCCATCCTTGTGAAGAAGACCCAAATGCCACCCGCCATCCCCGACCGCGTGAAATTGAACGATAAAGAAGCAACCATTTTCATTCAGGACATTTATGAAGGAGAAGGACTGCGCGGCATTCCACGCGGTACCGTAAAATCCCTACGCCTGCATGCCTATGAATACGCGTACGTAAAGACAAAATCAGACCACAATTGGCATGGTATCCAATCGGGTTGGGACATCAAACGCCAGCTTGGCACTGTACCTGTAGAAGAAGACGGATCGGCTATCTTTAAAGTGCCTGCCAACACGCCTATCTCTATTCAACCGCTCGACAAAGACGGTGTGGCCGTACAATGGATGCGCAGCTGGCTGACCGGACAACCGGGAGAGGTAGTATCATGTATCGGCTGTCACGAAGACCAAAACCAAATACCCATTCCCAAACGCGTAATGGCTTCACAAAAGAGCGCTCATAAACTTACTCCGCCCGAAGGCGGTCCACGCTCATTCACTTTCGACCTTGAAGTGCAACCGATTCTCGACCGTGCATGTATTGCCTGCCACAACGGCGATAAAGCTTTCGATCTGCGTGGTGGTAAGAAAGACCGCTTGGGTTACGGCACTTCCTACCTGAATCTGCACCCTTACGTACATCGCCAAGGCGGCGAAGGCGACATGGTGGTATTACAGCCCTATGAATATCATCCCAACACGAGCGAACTGGTAAGAATGTTGAAAAAGGGACACTACAACGTGCAGCTCACCGATGACGAATGGCGTAAACTCTATAACTGGATTGACTACAATGCGCCCGACAAGGGGTATTTCAATGCCAATGTTTTGAATTACCTGCCCTACAAAGGCTTCGATCAAATAAAACGTCGCAAAGAACTTACCGACAAATATGCCAACGGCGCCGGAGTTGATTGGAAAAAAGAAATTGCCGACTATGCAGCCTATCTGAAAGGCAAGGGAGAAATCACGCCTGTTATGCCCGCAGCATTGAAATCGGTAGAAGCCAAAGAACTTACCGTAGCCGGCTGGCCTTTCAATGCCGAAACGGCAAAAGCCAAGCAGGCACAAGCCGGCGGCGGAATCCATAAGAGCATAGAAATAGCCCCGGGTGTGAAGCTGAACTTTGTACGCATTCCCGCCGGAGAATTTGTAATGGGTAGTTACAACGGCGAACCCGATGCATATCCCACCGCCAAAGTAAAAATAGACAAAGCTTTCTGGATGGGTGAGCTGGAAGTTACCAACCAGCAGTACAACGTCATATTCCCCGAACACGACAGTCGGTATGTAGACCAACAATGGAAAGACCACGTGGTACAGGGATATCCCGCCAACGAACCGCAGCAGCCCGTAATACGCGTAAGCTACAACGACGCCATGGAATACTGCAAGAAGTTGAGCGCCAAGACCGGACTGAAGATTACGCTTCCTACCGAAGCCCAATGGGAGTGGGCTTGTCGTGCCGGCAGCGATACGGACTTCTGGTACGGAACCAAAAACAGCGATTTCGGTAAAAAAGACAATCTCGCCGATAAAACCACATTGCTCTTCGCCGTGGCCGGTGTAGACCCCAAACCTATGAAACCGGACAACTCATGGTACAAGTACTATACATTCCTACCCAAAGAAGAAAGTGTGGACGATGGTGAACTTGTACAGATTGGCGGTAAAAAGTACGAAGCCAATCCTTTCGGACTGTACTGTATGCATGGCAATGTAGCCGAGTGGACACGTTCGGACTACACCCCCTACCCTTATAATGCGGCTTCCAAAACAACATCCGAACATAAGGTAGTACGTGGCGGTTCGTATATAGAACGCCCAAAATTCTCCACGTCACATTCACGTAAAGGATTCTATCCTTATCAACGAGTGTTCAATGTTGGGTTCCGTTTGATTATAGAGGAATAACAACTCATTTTTCAGGATACGTTTTTTAGTTTTAAAAAGACCGGAGCTAAAGTTTCAACATACTTTACTTCGGTCTTTTTCTTTATGAGAATCATTGCTTTCGATATAAAAAGCCTGTTTTTACAACAAATCTGCAAGTTGTTTCAACACACTTAAAAGTCTCTTTCAGTCATCTTGCCTATATTTGCAACACAGATAAACTTATTTCCAATTAATTTTAATGTAATATTATGAACACGAAAAAGGTTTTTACCGGACTGGTAATGCTCTTGCTTACTGCATTGTTCCATACCTCTTGCAGTAAAGAAGAAATGACAGGAAACTCAGAAGAGAATAATACCGTACGTATCAGCGCCAGCCTACCCGAAGATTTTGCAGAGACACGAACGGCGGGCGAAATACCCGTTAAGGACGAACATTACTTACGATGCATCCTTGAAGTATGGGATGAGAGTTACACCAGTTTATTGCAACGTCATGAAAAGTTGGTCAGTAATAGCTCAGACCTCAACTTCGAGTTTAAGGTCATAGAGCAGGGTACTTACCAATGTCTATTGTGGGCGGATTTTATTACGGATAATACATCGGCGGAAGGAAGCGCTACTTCTCTTCCTGAAAGTATTACTACATCAGAAAACTTATTTACGGATAAGTACTACAACACTAAATATGGTGGTAGTAATAAATACATTGGATTGAAAGGTATTGTTGTTATGGCAACAAATACGACAGACCTCATTGATAATGATGCTTGCGATGCATTTTGCGGTAATATGGAAATAACAAAGGGAGCTGCTGCAGTTACAACAGAACCGGTAGTGTTGAAACGTCCGTTTGCAAAATTAATTCTAAAAGAGAAGACAGTAGAAAACTTCAAAAACTTTACAGGAGAAATTAAAGTAGAATCGAAGCATGCAATGGGAATAAATGTTTCTAACTTTACGACATGGAATGACAAAGCCTCTATTACTTATACTAAAACAATTACTGCAGCTGCTTCTGACGCCACAACAGAAAATGCTATTTTGTTCTCTACCTATATTCCCTGTACAATAGCTGATGCAGCTTTAGGTGATATAAAATTAACTATTACTCCAACTGATGGAACAGCCAAAGCTTTGACTATCCCCGCCGGTATGCCCATTAAGAACAATACCAAAACTATCGCAACCGGCAGCCTTCTTGATGCGGGAACTATAGTTAGTGACGGGGTCACTTTAGACTTCAATTTCAGTACAGACTGGAACGCAGACGAAACCAAAGACGACATCAACGTCGAACCTACAATTAAAGTTGGAGACTACTACTTGAACGATGGAACAACCTGCTCCGAAGTTACTGAAGAGAATAAAGCAAATATTATCGGGGTTGTGTTTGCGGTGGCTGAAAATGGAGAGATTTCTTCAACCGGCAGATACAACATAAAGGACAATATATCCAACTACACCTTAACAGACGGTAAAAACTTTAAAGACAACAAATTACATGGCTTGGTAGTAGCTTTGACAGATGTCACAAACGCAGGTAATGTATTCGCTAGCGGAAAGAATTTTGGTAGTGAAGCAGACACTCCTCCTGCCAATTTTTCTATCCATAAAGAAAAAAACATCAAAGGATATAATAGCACAACTGAGTATTTGCGGAACAATAACGTAGAAGCTAAATTTAAAGAAGCCGTAACCCAATATAGAACATCAAATACAACTCCAAATACAGCTACAGAATGGTATATCCCTGATTATGTACAACTCCAAGCTCTACTATCTGTATATTCAGAGAGAATAGAAGAAGCACCAACAAACCCTCCCACCGAACAAGATTTCAAAGATGGAAAAACGGAAAAACCGAATATCCCCTTAGTCGTAGAAAAAGCGATAAAAGACTTGAATTTAGAAAGCTATCTACTTGGTACATCTAATTATTTATGTAGTAGTATAGCCTTTAACAATGGATGGATTCCTGTTCGCTTTAGTACCAGCCAAGCATATGTAGTAAATAGAACAGGTAAGGGAACAGAAAAAGAACCTTATACGTATAGTTGGAAAAACAGTTGGGGTGCTAACTCTGATGGTGCAGCAAACTCCCAAGGTGTTGGCTCAGTTCGCCTCATCCTAACTTTCTAAGTCCCCTCTGTTCTTTACCGGTGGTTTTTATCAGTTTCTGTCGGTAAAGACATTTCATAAGCGCCGAGCGATGTATATTTCCCCATATACATCGCTCATTTTATAAAATAGGCCTAAGAACCACTCAAATAAGGCATTTTCACTACAAGACTGAAAGTTCTTTCAACAAATTTTAGCCCTCTCAATAGTATAAGCATCTATATTTGCAATGTGTTCTTAATCTTTTTCGGCTCCTGTATCCGGAAGTTAAGGCATAAAGACTCTTTAAATTAAAGTAATATTATGAACACAACAAGAAATCTATTACAGTTTGTCATGTTTCTTTGTATGGGGCTTATCGCTGTAGCATGCAGTAATGAAGAAATAACCGATTCATCCGGTCCAACGGTTTCTTCCGTGCAAATCAGCGCTACGCTTCCACAAGAAACTCCTCTTACCAGAGCACTCCCCATTATGGAAGGATATAAATTACGTTGTATCCTCGAAGTTTGGACACAAGGTGACACTCCTACATTGAAACACCGTCAGGAAATAGCCGCCTTAAAGGGAGAAGCTTCGTTTGTCTTTGACTTTGAACTGGCAGAAACCGGAAATTATGACTGCCTGATGTGGGCGGACTACGTAGCCGAAAACGCAAAAACACAAAACTTAGAATTAGACGGATATACATATATGCACTACGAAGACCGGTTTTACTCCACTACCCAAAACCTGAAACAAGTGGCAATAAAAGATACCAAAGACGCCGGATTATTCAATAATGACGCCTGCGATGCCTTCTACGACAAATTCGTGTTGGAAAAAGCCGGTGAAACCTATAAATCAACAGCTGAATTGGCACGTCCGTTCTCCAAACTCATCATTAAAGAGAAGAATCTTGATGCATACAAAACATGCAGCCAAATGCTGGTCAGCTATAAAGTCCCCTCAGGATTCGATGTAGGCGCAGAAGCCCCTTTAAGTGAAGAAAGCATTATTGAATGGACACGCACGGACATGACAAATACTCCGGCAGACGATTGCACCTTATTTAGCAACTATATATTCGCAACGTCCAATCAAACATCGCTCGGCAATATAGACCTGACTTTTACCATTGGAGACGATATCCGGGATATAACAATACCGGCAGGCGTTCCTATTATACGTAACACACGCATCATCGCCAATGGCGCTTTGATATCCGATCAAATATTCGAAGGGGATATCACCCTTAGTTTCGACTTCAGCACCGATTGGGAAAAAGATATTGACGCAGGAGATCCTATGGAAGAGAAACCGCAAGTGGGTTCGTTCTACTATAAAGACGGCACATGGTCGAAAGAGTACAAAGGCACAGATGATAATCCGGCTATTGGCATAATATTCGCATTAAAAAACGATGCCAACAGTACTTGTAAAGATGATACAAAAGCCAACTATCCGGACATAACATTCGCAGAAGAAGAAATTCAAGGCTGGGTCGTAGCATTGCAGGATGCTATTGATTCACAACAAGCCATCATTACCCAAGAGCTCACCGCAGAGTATGGAATCAATCCTTATGAAGGCGGAAAAATTCCCGATGTAGCCGGTTTCAAAAATACGAATATATACATCGCCATAGATGCGAGCAAAGATACCGCCCCCATAACGGGACTCAAAACATTCAAAGAGCAAAACGCAACTCCCAAAAACACAAGCGGTTGGTACATTCCCGCCGGAAGTCAAATGGAAGAGCTCCTAAAAGTATATGCCCAGAAACCTTCGGGTGAAGTAGCAGAACTGACATACAACATAGTGGGAAGCCAATTAAAGGAATTACAAAATCTTCAACAAGCCCAATTATTACAAGCCGCAAACTATTGGAGCAGTAGTACTGCTACATCCAAGAATAAAATATGGCCGCGACGTTTTGTTACATCGAAAAGTGAATCATATGGCAATTCCGGAACAAACGGAACAACAGGTTGTCCGGCATCCCTCCGCCTCATCCTGACTTTTTAAACTTTAAACACAGCTATCATGACAACAAAAAACAATATACTATACGCTCTATCCACCTTGTGGATACTCCTGTTCACCGCATGCAGCCAGGAAGAGGTAAAGCAAAGTCCAAGTGAAAGTAACCGTATCCGTATATCGGCCACTCTGCCCCAAGATGCGGCAACCCGTACTGCCCTACCCTTTGAGGACGGACACCAGCTACGTTGCATCCTCGAAGTATGGAGCCAGGATAAGACTCCCGCTCTCGTCTATCGCAGTGAGCAGTTGGGTTACGGAGCAGACGGACAAGAACTGCTGGTTTTTGAGACAGAACTGGAATCCGCTTCCTACGACTGTCTGATATGGGCAGACTACGTAGAAGCCAATGCTCCGACAGAAGAAATCAGTGTAAACGACAAAGTGAAATATATACATTACGCCGACAAATATTACGACACAAAAGATTTGAAGAAAATCGCCGTAAAAGATCCGTCGCTTCTTTTCTATAACAACGCCTGCGATGCCTTCTGCGGAAAAACCACATTCTTTAAAGAAGCGGAATTTGCAAGTAACGTTACCGCGACCCTGCAACGTCCTTTCTGCAAAGTAGTCTTTATGGAAAAAGACGAAGCCAACTTCAGCATAGGCAAAAGCATGAACATAACACTGAAAATGCCTACGGAATACAATGTTTCTACCGAAAAGCCTCTGAACCAAACAGAAGTAAACCACAGTCGGGAGTTTGCAGCCGATGAACCGGACACCAATACCGAGCGCATCGTATCAACCGCCTATATCTTTGCCTCTGCCGGAGAAGAACTTGCTTTGGAAACAATCTCCATGAATTTTGTTAACCGGAACAACCAACAATATACACAACAAATTCCCGCCGGAATTCCGGTTGTGCGCAATAAGCGCATACTCGCCCGCGGATATCTGATGGGGAAAAAGATATTCGGCCCTGAAGACGCCCAAATAGAAGTAACCGTATCAGATTCATGGAATACACCGGACCAAAACAACGAAGCAAACGGTAACGTGGTAAAACGTCCGCATGTGGGAGATTACCTATACCAAGACGGAAGTTACTCCAAAGACTACATAGCCGATACCGATAATCCTGTAATTGGTGTTATCTTTAAAGTAGGTATGGGCAAGGGCGACAAAACCGAGGATTATGGCGAGATATTCCGGGATAAGGAGATACAGGGTTATGCACTGGCTTTATTTGACGTTGCGGGTTCAGCCGACGGTGTACGTCTGCAAAGCAATGATAAAAAGGGCATTCTACCTTTAGAAGTGGTGTCCCGTCTGACTGTTGATGAAGATGGCACCGGTTATACAGGATACTCCAATACCCAGGCGTTACTAAAATCGCATTCAGAGGAAGGTTCCGAAGGTAAAGGACAGTATGGTACCTTAACCCAATTTACAAACAATAAATATGCTTTGAAAGCTCCTGAAAGAAGTAGCGGATGGTATTGCCCCTGTGCCGGACAAATGAGAGACTTGCAATACAACTATTATAATCCGGAAACAAAAACAGACGGCATTGTAAAGAAAGCATTGCAAAATCTGATTGATGAAGGGGTAGAAAAAGTTACCCTGATGAGCACCTTATATAATGGTGCAGAGTGGGAATATCATACGGTATCTTTCCTCAGTACAGGGCATGAATGGCATGTCAATTTCTCCGATAGTAAATATGGTATTGTAGAAGACCCTACTAAATATATTTCAAAAGGTAATCCTTATTACAAACAGTGGATGCGTCCGATCCTTACATTCTAAACTAATTATTTATTTAAATTAATATTATGTTCTAATTAAAAAATTAAGATTATGAAAAAGATTATTTTTGCGGCATTTGGCTTATTCTTAATGAGCGCTTATGCACAGGCACAAGAAAACTTAGCCTTAAACAAGACAATAACAGCCAGCAGCGAATGGGCGCGTCCGGCAAACTATGGCCCGGATAAAGCGGTAGACGGTGACAACAAAACACGTTGGAGCGCTATCAAGGGAGCTGCCGAGTCCTGGTTGCAGATTGACTTCGGCGAGAAAACCAAATTCAGCAAAGTGGTTGTAAACGGAGATTATGCAGACCGTGTCGCCAAGTACAGTATAGAAGTATCCGATGACGGTGAGAAATGGAAACCCGTAGTTAAAGAAGTGGAACGCGAATGTAATCAAAGTAAAAGTTCGGTATGGGAAGCCACTTTCAAGTCTGTGAAAAAACGCTATGTGCGCTTGTTCATTCACTCTTCTGTCAGTAACGGAAATCCCTGCGAAGCTTCCATTTGCGAACTTGAAGTATATTAATCTACCTACTTAATATATAATGGAGAGAACGGAGGAATATCGTGCAAACGACAGTTCCTCCATTTTCTCCTTTTCTCTTTTTTCTTTAATACCACCATTCAATATGAAAAACACAGTCCGCGATTCCTGTTTCATCGCAAGTATCTTTGTATTATTGTCTGTCGGAAATGCATGTTCCGACGAGCCTGCGCCCACCCTCCCAACCGCCGAAGAACCGCCGGCAGTAGAGCTGCAAGAAGCCTATCACGACAAGATACGCGAGAGCCCCTACCCGAAAGCGGATAACAAGATTTACCTAAACCCATGTCCGCTCATCGTTCCGCAGCAGATGAAGACCGGAAAACTACTTCAGTTTGCACTCTCCACACGGCAAGACTTCGCAGAATCGCATACCACCCTGTCGGAAGCTGTGGAATGGTGTATGTACAATCCGCACAAAATATTGGAAAACGGCGTATGGTACTGGCGTTTCCGCAACATCGACGCCAGCGGTAGTGCCGGCGAATGGAGCGATACCTATCAATTTGAAATCACCGATGATATTCCCCGGTTTGTCACACCGCCTTTCACTACTTTTTACAATAATTTGCCGCACAATCATCCACGGCTTAAGTGCTACTTTGACAATGAACTGCCGGAAGCGCGCCAAAGGGCATCTTCCCATCCGGAGTACAACGCTATGTTGGGGCGTGCACGAACAGCCCTACGAAAAGAATACACAACCATGGGAGACTTGCATGTATGGGATATTTCCAGCACCTTATGCAATGAAATGATGTATCTGCACGATGCCTGGCTACTGACGCTGGATGAACAATATCTTACAAAAGCGCACGAAATAATTACGCAACTGTTGGCTTATCCTGTCAGTGACCAGTTATTGTTCAGCGACAACTTTCTCGCCACCAACGTAGGCAGATGTTATCTGAAAGGGTATGATTTGTTAATGGGGCGGCTCAACCAACAAGAAAAGGCAGCTATCGAAGACGTAATGATACGCATCATGCGTAAATATTACAAAGTACACTGCGGCAGCAAGGAGAACCATATATTCGACAACCACTTTTGGCAACAGAACATGCGTGTCTTTTTCCAAATAGCCCTCATGCTATACGACAAAACAGAATATAAAGACGAAATACGCCTCATGATGGAGTTTTATTATGAATTATGGACTGCCCGCGCCCCGGCATCCGGTTTTAACCGGGATGGTGCCTGGCAAAATGGAATCAGCTACTATGGTACCAATATACAAACATTACACTATATGCCGATGTTGCTTTCTTACATCTGCAAAGTCGATTTCATGAAGCATCCGTGGTATCAGAATGCAGGTAAAGCACTCGCTTATACCTGGCAACCGGAGTCCAAAAATATCGGTTTTGGTGATGGAAATGAAAAATTTGAGTCACCGGGACGAGTACAAATAGGTTTCGCCGATTTTCTGGCGCGCGAAACCGGTGACCCTTATGCCGGTTGGTTAGCCGCTCAATCGTCAAAAGCGCTTCATGACGACATACTGATGCGGCTTTACCGTATTGTTCGCGACAAAACGACTTATAATACAACCCTGCCGGAAAATGCTCCTAAATTTACTTGGCATCAGGATATCGGAGAAGTAATGATGCACTCCGATTTAGGAAACACCAAAAAGAATCTGGCATTGGGCTTCCGTTCAAGTATTTTCGGTTCAGGCAGTCATACGGTATCCAACCAAAATGCATTCCAATTAATATACAAGGGAGCAGACGTATATCGCAGTACCGGCTACTATTTAAATTTTGAAGATGCCCATAACCTGATGTCTTACCGACACAGCCGGGCACACAACACCATTCTTGTGAACGGTATCGGACAACCGTTCACAACCAAAGGCTACGGCAATATCAATTGCGCCATGGGCGGGCAGCATATCACCTACTGTTCCGGAGATGCTTCGCATGCCTACGCCAGCCTGACAGATGACCCTATGTGGATAAAATCATTGGAAAAAGCCGGTATCGAGCAAACCCCGGAAAACGGATTTGGCATAACACCGCTTACCAAATATTATCGGCACATAGCAATGTTACATCCCGACATCGTAGTAATCTATGATGAATTGGAAGCCAGTGAAGCCGTACAATGGAATTGGTTATTGCATAGCCCCACCCAATTCATCATTGATAATAATAACCGGAAACTGACGACTACAAACAACAATAAAGCGTTCTCTGCCGTAACACGTCTGTATTGCAATGACAATATGCATCTTACGCAGACAGACCTGTTTGTCGTTCCACCCAAGCCCGTCTATGATCCGCAATATCCAAACCAGTGGCATATGACAGCCAACGTGGAAGGATGCGATAAGACGCGTATACTCGCCATCATCCAAGTGATTCCCGACAATGCTCCCACTCAAGAAATCAGCCGTAACGGCAATGTCTTTCACTGTGGTTCATGGAGCATTCGGGCAGAGATGGACGCTTCCAATCCGCCCGAACTATACATCAGTAGTACAGAAACCCCAACCGTATTAAGTTATGGCAGCGGTCACCTCATATTGGGCGGGGAAGAGTATTACAGAAAATATACTCGCTCTTATGTACTGTACGACGAACAAAACGGGAAATATGAAACTACAGAAATGATAAACTATGTACCGGGGTCTACCCGTACGCTGCCTTGACTCACCCGCTTATAGAAATCGGCCTGAATTCTGTTGTATGTGCATTATTTGTTTTTGCGCCTCCCCCCTACATTAAATGAGCGCAAAAACAAATTTGCACATTATCCATTTATTTAGAACAGGATTATAATCCAATCATACAGAATTATAATATGTTGATGAATACTATTACTTTAAAAAACAATGTTGAAGTCCGGTCTTGATTTTATGTTCTACTTTTGCTTATCCTCGAAAACAATAAAAAAGGAGCAAGAGAAATACTTAAAATATTACTAACTATTAAATATTCTGTATAAATCATGAGAAACAAAATCCTATTTTTGGTAATCGTGCTGCTTGTATGTCCTAATATGTTGCTTACCGCAGTAGCACAGGAAAAGGTATTTGCCAATTATTTCGATATTCCGGTAAACAGTCCGGAAGGAACCGAAGTTATCGGCCGTATTCATCTGGAAAGAAACAAGGATGTATTGACAAGCCCCATTCCTGCCGGCTATCATTTCGAAATCCTCAAACAGGCGGACGGATTATTCAATCTGGAAACCCGATACGACTTATCCAAACGTATTATGGGGGTACTTACCGTAGCCAAAGGTCAAAGTACAGGCAGTGCCCCTTCCAATCATCGCCTGACCATAGCCTTGAAGGACGGTGACAAACAACTGAAAAAGTTCAATATCAACGTCAAAGTTGTAAAGGAAACCTTATGGAGTTTGTTCAACAAGCGATATACCCCGAAAACACTTGAGAACAAACGTCTATACGGACGTATCAAATACACCGATGATGAAGTAGCCGCCAAGATTGACGAACTGAAAAACAACGGCTGGAAATTTGCCGGACTGGAGAAATGTTACCAAGGGCGTCCGCAAGACTATGTAGCCAAGCTCGACCCGACCAACGACCATGCGCCGAGCGGAACCATAGAATACGACTGGGCGGAAGTCGCCAACCGGATAGGCGGACTGGGTTATTCCTACGCCACTTCCAAGGTATACGGGCCTAAAGGCGACCCCGAAAAGCGAAATGAGTTAAAAGAGACCTTGTATCAGGCAATATTAACCTATACCAATTCCGTGCCCGTAGAGGGAAACGAAGTCATGGTAAATGGAAAACCGATCGGCAATTGTACCGGTGACGGTTTCGGCATGCTGCAAGCGCACAACATGGCAGGTATGCAGACACCCACTCACCAATGGACACTGACCGACCCATTGGTAGTGCCCGTACTCCATCTGATGCCCGAACTGCTGAAAGGCATGCACAATCAGGATGAAACTTGTCTGAAAGTGCATAACGCCCTGATACGTTACCTGCAAATCTTCTTTGCCGAGATAGAAAGCCGCCGCGCCATCGACAATCCCGATGGACGCTGGGGCGAATTGCAAGACACCATCTACTCGTCCGGTGCATGGGCAGACGCCAACCTCGGACACCGTTCACGTACATTATTGGCGTTACCCATCATCTGGGCAGACTACAACCGTCCCTTGACTTACGTACAGTATTGGTACAGCGATTTCTACCACGACCAGCCATTTAAAGGATTCAGTTTCTCACCGGGTTGGAGCCCTCACGGCATTGTACCGGACCTCAGCCGCTGGATGACCAAATATAATATTATAGCCCACAAATATATACAGTCCGGGTTCCAGCCCGACGGAACCATCTCCCACCATATAGGCAATGCGACCGATGCCGCCATGGTAGCCTATGGCTTCGAGTGGTTGACGGACTGTAACAGCGGATACGGCTATTTCAAGAACACGAAATTCAAAATAGCCGATAAATACTACCAGTTCCAACTGGACCGCCTGCTGAACGTATATCCGAAACTATTCTACAAACAGCGAATGGACTTCCTTGTTGCCGGACGTTCCTTCCTGGATGACCTGCGCGCATTTACCACCAAAACCTATACCAAGGCGGTGAAATCTATGCTTAATGCGCAGAACAAAGGCTCCAAACTGGCCGGAGTAGAACAGTTGAACACAATTTGCCGGCAACTGAAGGACAATACATTTGAATATTCGGGTACGGATGCCTATTGGGTAAACGAATATCTGGTACACCGCCGCGGTGAAAACGAAATGCCATTTTACGCTTCGCTGAAGCTGAAATCGGAACGTACCGTAGGCGCCGAGGATTTCAGTAAGAAAGTCCGCCGCTCTTGGCACATGGGATATGGTATCTTGCAAGTTAAAGTAAAAGGAGATGAATATTCCGACAAGGTTATCTGCAACTTCGACTGGCACGCCCTGCCCGGACTGACGGAAGAATGGCGTACCGATCCGATGCCGCTGGGACACGCGCAGGCATCGCTGCCGGGACTGAACAAGATTTCGGGTGTACTGGCAGACGGCAAAGCCGGCATGGGTATCTATCACCATCTGCCGAAAGAAACATACAGTTCGGCCACCGCGTTCAAGAGTTACCATTTCATCGAGGACAAAATCATCGCTTTGGGAAGCGACATCGCCCGCCTGCGTCCGGGACAAGGAAATGAGATTACAACTTTCATCGACCAAACCGCATTGAACAGTCCGTTGACTTGGTGTGCGGGTGAAGAAATACAAACCGTAGAGCCCGGACAGTCAGTAAACCTCACACAGGAAATAAAAGATGTATGCTGGCTGCATCAAGGCAGCAAAGGGTATGTTATCTTACCGGTAAAACAACTGTCATTACAGATAAAGAGCGGTAAGGAAATAAATATCACCGACCGCACGATAGCCGATAAGAAACCGAATTTCATTATCGCCGTAAGCCATGGAGTGCAGCCCGGACAAAACCGGGATAACGCCTACCGTTACATACAGCTTCCCAACGTCAGTGCGGAAGAAATGCCGGAACGCGTGGAAGCCTTGTTGAAAGACCTGGAATTCACCATGCAAGACGGTGCCGCACATGCGGTATATTCCGATACGGACAAAACCTGGCAGTATGCTTTCTTCAAGCCGGGAAGCATTTCCGTAGGCAAAACCACGGTAACTTCCAATGATGTGGCACAGATTATGCTGCGTGATAATGGAGCGGAATGGATATTGTCCGTAAACAACCCGATGCCGGACGGGCAGAAACAAACTCTGACTTTCAGCACATCCGCCAAATTGCCCGCCGGAACCTATACCTATCAAACCAAAGGCGTATACCCGCTCGAAGGCGAAACCGTTACGGTAACATCAGAAGGCAAAGGCAGCAAGGTTACGGTAGAATTGCCGGACAGCCGCGATGCAGCAAAATACAACTATCAATCGGACTTGTACGCAGCTACGCCGATAATAGTGAACATCCCCAAAAAGTAACATGAAGAAGTACTTAAAATAACGCACAATGAATAAACTATCCATAGTATGTTTGGCTGCTGCAGGATTATCATCCTGCACCGGCTCCAAAACAACGCAATCCGAGAGCGGAAACGCAGATAACAAATCCGCCCGCCAACCCAATATCGTAATCCTGCTGACCGACGACCAGGGATACGGCGACATGAAATGTTATGGCAGTCCGCACCTGCAAACTCCCAACCTGGACCGATTGGCTGCCGAAGGAACCCGTTTCACCAATTTCTACGCCGGAGCAGCCGCTTCCACCCCTTCCCGTGCCGCCTTGCTCACCGGACGTTACGCCGAGCGTGTAGGAGTACCGGGCGTAGTAGACGATACCTCGGAAAACGGTATCAAACGCAGTGAAATCACTCTGGCGGAATATTTAAAACAGAACGACTACGCCACAGGAATCGTAGGCAAATGGCATTTAGGATATCAGCCTGAATATCTGCCGCTGCGCCACGGCTTCACCGAATTCTTCGGTCTTCCCTATTCCAATGATATGTGGCCTTACCACCCGGCACCCGACCATGCCTATCCGGCGCTGCCGCTCTACGACAACGACCGTGTGATAGAATACAACGCTCCCGTCAACCAAATGACCACAAGACTGACCGAGCGTGCCATCCGGTTCATCAACGACCACAAGGCGGAACCGTTCTTCCTTTATCTGCCCTATACCCAGCCTCACGTGCCATTGGGCGTATCGGACAAGTTCAAAGGAAAATCCGGTGAAGGCCTTTATGCCGACGTAATCATGGAAATAGACTGGAGCGTAGGCGAAATCATGAAAACCCTGAAAGCCAACGGGCTGGACGAAAATACCATTGTCATGTTTACTTCCGACAACGGCCCGTGGCTGAGTTACGGTAATCACGGCGGCAGCAACGGCGGACTGCGTGAAGGCAAAGGAACTACCTTCGACGGCGGACAGCGCGTACCTTTCATAGTCCGTATGCCGGGCGTAATCCCCGCAGGCAAGGTGAGCGACCAGTTCCTCTCCGCCCTCGACATCACGCCGACATTGGTAAACCTCACCCAATCGCAGATGCCCCGCATGAATAAATTCGACGGACAAGACGCTTGGGGTATCCTTACCGGAAAGGAAACAGGACACCGGCCTTTCTACTTTGTATACAACGGCGTAGTGGAAGCTCTGCGCGACGGAAAATGGAAATGCGTAGTTCCGCATAGCTACCGCATCGTAAAAACTCCCGGCAAGGACGGACTGCCCGGCGAACAGATTGCCAAAGGCGGAAACATCGGCCTTGCCCTCTTCGACATGGAAGCCGACCCCAAGGAGAGTAACGATATGGCAGCACAACATCCTGAAATCGCAGAGCAGATGTATGCCCGAATCAAAGAGTTCCAAAAAGAGATAGACGAAGAAATGAAACATCTTATAATTGAATAAACTACACTCGTATAAACAAAAACGAATCGTATCATGAAAAGACCCGTACTGCTATTGGCATTAACCCTGCTGGGTTGCCAAAGTATCCTGACAGCCCGGCAAATGCACCCTCTTCAGGTGAAGGAGGTGCCCGCATGGGTGGCAAATGCCTTCACGGTGGCGCAAACACAATCGGAAGCCATGTACAACGAAGTTATGAAAACCGGACTGCTTCCACGCTCTATCCAACGGGGATTACAACCCAAAACAGACTGGACGGCAGGCTTCTTCCCCGGTACGTTATGGTATCTGTACACCTACACCGGAGAAGATACATGGAAAACGCGTGCTGAGAAAGCCACCGCCTTGATGGAAGGAGAACAGAACAATGCTTTCGACCATGACATAGGTTTCAAAATGTATTCATGCTTCGGAAACGGTTATCTGCTGACCGGAAACAAGGCCTACCGCCACATCATCTTCCGTTCTGCCAAAACGCTGACCTCGCGTTACTCGTACAAAACAGGACTTATCATGTCGTGGGAACCGGATGTAAAACGAGACTGGCTCTTTCCGGTCATCATAGACAACATGATTAACCTGGAATTACTGATGGAAGCCTACAAAATGTCCGGCGATACCACACTCAGGCATATCGCCGTCTCCCATGCGGACAAAACCATGAAATATCATTACCGCAAAAACATGTCCTGTCCGCATGTTGTGGACTACGAACCGGAAACGGGAGCCATGCGCAAGTACGATTGGAACAACGGTTCGGACGACACGGCGCACTCCACCTGGTCTCGCGGCCAATCTTGGGGGCTCTACGGCTTTACGATGATGTATCGCGAAACAGGTGACCGGAAATATCTGCAACACGCAGAAAAGATTGCGGATTTCCTGCTAAGTCACCCCAACATGCCCGAAGATATGATTCCTTACTGGGATTACTCCGCTCCCGAACGCTCAAAGATGCGCGATGCATCGGCAGCAGCCGTTATGGCTTCCGCATTAATGGAACTCAGCACTTATTCCGCCCGGGGAAAGAAATACTTTGAAGCCGGAGAAAAACAGCTGAAAAGCCTGTCTTCTCCCGCCTATCTGGCAAAACCCGGAACCCATAAAAACTTCATCCTGATGCATGCCACCGGAAACTTACTGCGTAACAGTGAGTTGGACGGCGCGCTCTCGTATGCCGATTATTATTACATGGAGGGATTGTTGAGATACCTGCGACTTATCAATGGGAAAGAGCTGTATAAGGTGATATAGTTGTTTTTGTTACTGCGCATACTTAGAATTAAAGTTTAGTTTATAAGAATCAAAGTTTAATTCATAAGAACCAAACTTTAATTCTTAAAGATAAAAGTTCAATTCTAAATATGCGTAGTACCAAAAGCAACTATTCTTTTCGGCGCAGGCATGTTCATATAGAGTTTTTTCGTACCTTTGTTGTTACAAAACCTTATCAATCAATGAACCATGACAAAGCCTATCATATTATCCGTATTACTTTGGCTATTCATATATCCGCTTCACGCACAGACTGCCGCACCGATCAGTTTCGTCCATATCGGATTGGACGAAGGCTTGTCACAAAGCACCGTATTCGATATTGCCCAGGACAAATACGATAATATGTGGTTTGCCACCTATAACGGACTGAACAAATATGACGGTTATACATTCACCGTATATCAGCACAATGAAAAAGACCCGCTAAGTTTAGGTTGCGATATCGTCCGTTCGTTAAAGACTGACGACCAAGGCAGAATATGGGTCGGAACTTATGAAGGCCTTTCATTGTATGACAGCGACAAGGAGTGTTTCCAAAATTTCCAATACACGAAAGAAGGTAAAAACATGCCTGTCAATAAGATTGTAACAGTCAACGGGGAACTGTTGCTTATCTATACGGATGAAGAGCTTATCCTGTTCAACACCCGCACGCAATCATTTTCCAAATCCCTGCTGAATCCCGATTTGTTTACCATCACTCCCACATCCGTCAATCGTCAGGGAGACTACATCTATATAGGAAGCCGGGAAGGCCTGTTCTCTTACTCCGTCCCGGACAACACGATCGGAAGCATCGCACCTGAGGTATTTAAAGAGAAACGCATATCCGCCGTATTGCAACAGTCTCCCACCCAGTTATGGGTAGGTACCGAAGGTAACGGACTATTCCTCATAAACCCGCTGAACGGCGACGTCAAACAATATACGGCAACACCGGGAAGCACACGCCCGATCAGTTCAGACTATATACGCGTGCTTTCGTTGGATACGCAAAACAGGCTATGGGTAGGCACTATCAATTCTCTCAACATATATCAAAAGGAAACCGATTCGTTTTCGATATACAAGAGCAACCCTCTGAGGAAAGGCAGTCTGTCGCAGACTTCCATCCGCAGCATATTCACCGATTCGCAAGGCGGAGTATGGCTGGGAACCTTTTTCGGCGGTCTGAATTATTACCACCCGTTGAAGAACCGCTTTCAAAAGATACAGTCTGTTCCCAACCGTAATTCCTTAAACAACAACATAATAAACTGCATAGTAGAGGATGAGGGAAGTAATTTATGGATCGGTACAAACAGCGGCGGCGTCAACTTCTATAATTCCAAAACCAATACATTTACCCACTATACTCAGAAAGACGGTCTGGGGTCTGATGACGTAAAGACAATCTATGTGGATGAGCAACAGAACAAAGTCTATATCGGTGTACATGCCGGCGGAATCAGTGTGTTACACCGCAACACCGGCCGCATCGAAACCTTTACCATCCCGTATCCGTCGGGCATTGCCACAAAAAGCATCTATGCCATCGTACCCATCGGTAACGGTGAATATTGGGTAGGAACATTGGGAGGGGTGGTACGTTTTAATCCCGCGCTGAAGACATTCACTCCCGTTACTACCGAAAAGAACGGACGACCGTTTAAAAGTACGCGAATCACCACCGTATTCAAGGACAGCAAGCAGCGCCTCTGGTTCGGAAGCGAGACAGGCCTCATCGTCTATACACAAGACGGGAACGAATTGCAAAGCATTCCCGTACTGTCTTCGGACTCCCCGCTTAATCATCGTTTTATCAACTGCATATACGAGGGAAGCAACGGTATCTTTTGGATTGGTACCCGTAACGGTATTTACCGCTTTGATGAAACGGATAAAACAAGTAAACAATACACTACTGAAGAAGGGTTACCTAACAATGTCGTATTCGGCATATCGGAAGACTTTGAAGGAAAGCTGTGGATAAGCACGGATAAAGGACTGAGCTGTTTCCAGCCCAAGACTGAAAGGTTCCGTAATTTCACAAGCAACGACGGATTGCAAAGCAACCAGTTTACAGCATCCGCCTACTGCCGTACCGCCAATGGAAAGATGTACTTTGGCGGAATCAAAGGCATCACGGCCTTTCAACCGGAAGAAATCGTAGACAATCCGTATACTCCTCCGGTCATCATCACTCACCTGCGGCTTTTCAACAAGAAAGTTACACCGGGTGACGGTACACGCATACTGAAAACCAATATCCGGGAAACCCGCAGCATAACCCTTACCGCGAGACAATCCATGTTCTCACTGGACTTCGTAGCGCCCAACTACATATCAGGCCAACACAATACTTTCGCCTATATGCTGCAAGGATATGACAAAGAATGGTATTACACAGACAATCAACGTACCGTGTCCTACTCCAACCTGCCGGCAGGGACATACCGCTTTCTGGTGAAGGCCGCCAACAGTGACGGTAAATGGAACGAGAAACCGACCGAACTGGAAATCACCGTATTACCGGTATGGTATAAAACATGGTGGGCCGTGCTGATGTTCACCGTGGCTTTCATCGCGGTTACAATATTCATATTCCGCTACTTCTGGATGCGTAAAAGTATGCAGGCCGAGCTCCAGATGGAACGGGTGGACAAAGAGAGACAGAAAGAAGTGAACGAAATGAAGCTCCGTTTCTTCATCAACATCTCGCACGAACTGCGCACGCCACTGACCCTGATACTCGCCCCCGTACAGGAAATGATGGATAAGGTAAGTGACAGATGGCTGCACAAGCAACTGGAACATGTACAAAAAAACACCAACCGGCTGCTGCATCTGGTGAATCAGCTGATGGACTACCGACGTGCAGAGTTGGGGGTATTCAATCTCAAGGTCAGACGTAACCCGATTCACAAAGTCATTGAAAAAGACTTCTTATTCTACGACCGGCTGGCTCAAAGAAAAAGAATAGCCTATAACCTTTCTTCAGAGGTAGAGGGAAAAGAAATCCTTTGCGACCCCAACTATCTGGAACTGATTGTCAACAACCTGCTATCGAACGCGTTCAAATACACAGATGAGGGAAAAAGCATTACGGTGGTACTGAGGGAAACCGGTAAGGAACTGCTGCTGCAAGTAAGAGATACCGGAAATGGAATACCCATCGACAAGCAGGCTAAGATATTCGAACGTTTCTATCAAGCGGACAACGAACACATGGGAAGCGGAATAGGCTTATCATTGGTACAACGCCTCGTAGACTTGCATCACGGACGAATCGAGCTGGAAAGCCGGGAAGGTGAAGGAAGCGCCTTCTCCATTTATCTACCGACAGAAGAAACGGCATATCGACCGGAAGAAATAGCAACCCGGACAAACGCCATCGGGGAACAACAGGTGTACACCACCAACAATCAGGATATGTACATCGTTGACACGGAAGATGAAAAAGAGGTAATAAAAGAAGAAACGGCAGAGAGTGACGGGACACGGAAAGAAAAGATACTCATCGTAGAAGACAATCTCGATATTCGTCGATATCTGAGTGATGAGTTGGGAAAAAGTTACCACATATCGGAAGCGGGTAACGGAGAGGAAGCATTGGCGCTCATGAAGGAGCAAGAGGCGGACTTGATTCTTACGGATGTCATGATGCCCGTTATGGACGGCTTGCAACTGTGCAAACAGATTAAGCAGAACCTGCGCACCTGTCATATACCTATCATCATACTGTCCGCCAAAGCGGATTTGAAAGAGCAACTGGAAGGATTGCAGGTAGGTGCGGACGATTATATCCCCAAACCTTTCTCGATGGCGGTGATTGCCACGAAAATCAGAAACCTGTTCCGCACGCGTTACCGGGCTATCGAGCATTACTCCAACTCTTTGGAAGTAGAGCCGGAAAAAGTGGCGCTCAACGTAATGGACGAAGAACTGCTGAAAAAAGCGGTATCCATTGTTGAGAAACACATGGATGACGTGGAATTTTCCACCGATGATTTTGCCCGCGAAATATATATGAGCCGTTCCAACCTGCATCTAAAGTTAAAGGCGCTCACCGGAGACACGACAAATGACTTTATACGTAAAATCCGCTTCAACCGGGCATGCAAACTGCTCAAAGAGGAACAATATACGATAGCAGAAATCAGCACGATGGTAGGATTTAATACTCCTGCTTATTTCTCGACGAGTTTTAAAAAATATTTTGGATGCTTACCCTCAGAATATATAAAAACAAATAAACAATAAGCCGGCACACGATACTCCCTGAATACGCGTTAACCCACCATCTATCGCTCATTTGTTGGGAATAGTCAAAATGAATTCATTACTGTTATACGACATTTCAAAATTGTCTTATCCGCCATTCATTTTTTCAACGACTTAACCGATAAAGAGAATTTATTTATATATCTTTGCTCCATAACCTTACACATTGAAGCTGAATATGGTAAAACTTGTTGCACTTTTCATTACTAATTTACTGTTATTATCCCATCTCCATGCACAAAAACCAGAGCATATTAGCTTTGTGCATATCGGAGTAAATGAAGGATTATCACAAAATACTATTTTTGATATAGCCCAGGACGAGCAAAGCAATATGTGGTTTGCCACCTACGACGGGCTGAACAAATATAACGGTTACGACTTTACCGTTTATCAACATAATGAAGAGAATCCCAAAAGTATTGGAAACAACATAATCAGAGCATGTACCGTCGATTCACAAGGCAGATTGTGGATTGGCACCGAAAAAGGGCTTTCACTTTACGATGCCGCCCAAGATATGTTTTATAATTTTACGCGTGAAGAAAAAGGTAAAGATCCCGCAATAAATGCAATTGTAGAAATCAACGAAAAGCTATTGCTGCTTTTTTCCAACAAGAATGAAAATTTATTTTCATTCGATACCGAAACCCGGCAATTCACCCAATGTCCATTCTATCCGATGCTGCCATCTATCTCGCCAACTTCTATCAGCCGGCAAGGAGATTACATTTATATAGGAAGTTTCAATGGAGTTTTTGCCTATTCAATTTCCAAGAACAAATTAGAAAATATTGCACCAGACAGATTACAAGGCAAGCAGATTCTTTCCATCCTGCGTCAATCACCGATCTGTTTGTGGGTGGGCACTGAAGGAAGCGGGCTATTCAAAATCAACCTTCAAACGAAAGAAGTTACCAATTATACCAATATTCCAGGAAAGAAAAATAGTATCAGTTCTAACTACATACGCTCTCTTACTTTAGATTCACAAAATACTTTATGGGTGGGGACCATCAACGCATTGAATATTTATAATGAAAAAGATGACTCTTTTGAGAGATATACCAGCGATTTGCAACAAAGCGGAAGTCTCTCGCAAACATCCGTACGAAACATCTTCATGGACTCACAAGGTGGAATGTGGCTGGGTACCTACTACGGCGGAGCGAATTATTATCATCCTCTGAAAAACCGTTTTTATAATATGCAGTATGTAGCTAAAGAAAATTCTTTAAATTGCAATACTATAGGATGTATTACGGAAGATAGCCAACAGGGGTTGTGGATAGGGACTAATAGCGGTGGAGTAAATCATTACAACCCAAAAACTCAGAGATTCACCCACTACACGCAAAAAGACGGCCTTGCCTCAAATGATATAAAATCTATCTATATAGATAATACACAAAATTTAATTTATATCGGTACCCATACAGGCGGATTGAGCATTTTACATCGCAATTCAGGGCATATAGAGACTTTCTGTGATGACAGAACTAAGAATATTTATGATATAGAGCCAACTTTAAATGGAGAATTCTGGCTGACAGGAATGACTATGCTTCTACGCTACAATCCCCAACAAAAAACATTTATTTCTGTCAAGTCTCAGACCAATGGACAACCAATGATACCCAATCAATTTACCCATCTATTACGCGACAGTAAACATCGGCTTTGGTTAGGCGGGGACAAAGGAGTTTCCGTATATACAGAAAAAAACAACAGTTTACAGCTTTGCCCTATACTTCCCGTGAGGTCCTCCGTGAACACCAGTACAATCAACAGTATATATGAAGCGCGGAACGGAATATTCTGGATAGGAACCCGAAGCGGCTTATACCGTTTTGATGAAGAAAAAAATGAAATAAAGCAGTACACTACCATTCATGGGCTTCCTAATAATGTAATACACGGAATATTAGAAGATTCTTCCGGCAAATTATGGCTTAGCAGCAATAAGGGAATAAGTTGCCTGCAACCGGATACCGAGAAATTTCGTAACTATACAAATAATGACGGATTACAAAGTAACCAGTTTACCAATAACGCTTACTATCAAACGGCAAACGGACAAATGTACTTTGGCGGTATTAACGGTATTACGGTTTTTCATCCAGAAGAAATAGTGGATAACCCATATATACCACCTGTAAGCATTACTAATTTGAGAATCTTTAACAGAACTATTTATCCTAATGACGATAGCGGCATACTACAGAAAGACATCAGCGAGACTCGTCATATCACGCTGAAAGCCCATCAATCTATGTTCTCACTGGATTTTGTGGTATCGAACTATATATCAGGTAATCATAACACTTTCGCCTATATGCTGCAAGGATATGACAAAGAATGGTATTACACAGACAATCAACGTACCGTGTCCTACTCCAACCTGCCGGCAGGGACATACCGCTTTCTGGTGAAGGCCGCCAACAGTGACGGTAAATGGAACGAGAAACCGACCGAACTGGAAATCACCGTATTACCGGTATGGTATAAAACATGGTGGGCCGTGCTGATGTTCACCGTGGCTTTCATCGCGGTTACAATATTCATATTCCGCTACTTCTGGATGCGTAAAAGTATGCAGGCCGAGCTCCAGATGGAACGGGTGGACAAAGAGAGACAGAAAGAAGTGAACGAAATGAAGCTCCGTTTCTTCATCAACATCTCGCACGAACTGCGCACGCCACTGACCCTGATACTCGCCCCCGTACAGGAAATGATGGATAAGGTAAGTGACAGATGGCTGCACAAGCAACTGGAACATGTACAAAAAAACACCAACCGGCTGCTGCATCTGGTGAATCAGCTGATGGACTACCGACGTGCAGAGTTGGGGGTATTCAATCTCAAGGTCAGACGTAACCCGATTCACAAAGTCATTGAAAAAGACTTCTTATTCTACGACCGGCTGGCTCAAAGAAAAAGAATAGCCTATAACCTTTCTTCAGAGGTAGAGGGAAAAGAAATCCTTTGCGACCCCAACTATCTGGAACTGATTGTCAACAACCTGCTATCGAACGCGTTCAAATACACAGATGAGGGAAAAAGCATTACGGTGGTACTGAGGGAAACCGGTAAGGAACTGCTGCTGCAAGTAAGAGATACCGGAAATGGAATACCCATCGACAAGCAGGCTAAGATATTCGAACGTTTCTATCAAGCGGACAACGAACACATGGGAAGCGGAATAGGCTTATCATTGGTACAACGCCTCGTAGACTTGCATCACGGACGAATCGAGCTGGAAAGCCGGGAAGGTGAAGGAAGCGCCTTCTCCATTTATCTACCGACAGAAGAAACGGCATATCGACCGGAAGAAATAGCAACCCGGACAAACGCCATCGGGGAACAACAGGTGTACACCACCAACAATCAGGATATGTACATCGTTGACACGGAAGATGAAAAAGAGGTAATAAAAGAAGAAACGGCAGAGAGTGACGGGACACGGAAAGAAAAGATACTCATCGTAGAAGACAATCTCGATATTCGTCGATATCTGAGTGATGAGTTGGGAAAAAGTTACCACATATCGGAAGCGGGTAACGGAGAGGAAGCATTGGCGCTCATGAAGGAGCAAGAGGCGGACTTGATTCTTACGGATGTCATGATGCCCGTTATGGACGGCTTGCAACTGTGCAAACAGATTAAGCAGAACCTGCGCACCTGTCATATACCTATCATCATACTGTCCGCCAAAGCGGATTTGAAAGAGCAACTGGAAGGATTGCAGGTAGGTGCGGACGATTATATCCCCAAACCTTTCTCGATGGCGGTGATTACGGCAAAGATAAAGAATCTGTTCCGCACACGCCATCAAGTTATCGAGCATTACTCCAATTCTTTGGAAGTAGAGCCGGAGAAAGTGGCGCTCAATCCGATGGATGAAGAATTATTAAAAAAAGCAATAGCGGTTGTTGAGAAACATATGGATGACGTGGAATTTTCCACTGATGATTTTGCCCGTGAAATGTATATGAGCCGTTCCAATCTACACATAAAGATGAAAGCGCTGACAGGGGAATCAACCAATGAATTTATCCGCAAAATTCGTTTTAGCAGGGCATGCAAACTATTAAAAGAAGGACGATACAGCGTATCAGAAATCAGTACAATGGTTGGTTTCAACACTCCATCCTACTTTGCCACCAGTTTTAAGAAATACTTCGGATGCCTGCCTTCAGAGTACGGTAAGTAAATAGATAGTCAGACGAAATTAAAATATAGTTCGACAAAAGTGAGACGTTTTTAAACACGTCTCATTTTTTATTCTACGCCACTATAACCATTAAAATATCAACTTGCCTATCTTTGTAGTAACCAAGAAAATCCACCATGAAAAATAGCAGGAAAATTCAGTTCGCCTTATTATGCCTGTTTTATATAATTAATGTACAGGCACAGCAGAGAATCGTAAAGCTCGTAACTTCCGATTACGAGCTCTGGTATGACGAACCCGCAAACAACAGAGGCGGCGTAATCCCCGTCAATGAGTCCGAACGCCCCATTGATGCGGATTGGGAACGCTGGTCACTCCCCGTCGGAAACGGTTACATGGGAGCAAGTATCTTTGGCGGTACAAGTACGGAAAGATTACAACTGACAGACAAGACCCTATACATACGCGGGCTTTGGGGAGCCGAAACCCAAACTTCATTCGGTGATTTATATCTGGATTTCTTCCATAATCTCCGTACCAATTATCGCCGTAGCCTGAATTTAAACAAAGGCATCGCCGAAGTCAGCTACGAATACCAAGGCGTAAAATATCATCGTGAATACTTCATGAGCTACCCGGACAATGTACTGGTTATCAAACTAACCGCTGACAAACCTGGAAAACTTGCCTTTACCGTTCGCCCGCAAATTGCTCATCTCGTTCCTTTCGGTCCTCTGCAGCGCATTGATACAATGACTATAGGCTATCTAAGCGGTCCCACACAAACCCGCTTCAACAATAACGGGCGTGAGGGTAAAGTCTTTGCCAAAGAGGATATGATTACCTTAAGAGGTAAAACCGAATATCTGAAACTGATTTATGAAGCGCAAATCAAAGTGATTCCGGTAAACGGAAGTATATTCGCCCGGAATGACTCTAACGCAGACCAGGGTACTATCCGGGTAGAGAATGCCGATTCAGCCGTTATACTTTTGACTTTAGGAACCAATTACCGATTATCACCGCAAGTATTCTCCAACAAAGCCGCCGAAAAGCTGAAGGGATGTCCCGACCCCCATGGGGAAATATCCCAACGCCTCATAAAAGCCGTTCAAAAAGGCTATGACCAATTACGCGCCGCACATATCAACGACTTCTCTTCCCTCACCGAAAGAGTGCAACTGAACATCAGCAAAAAGAGTTCCCTCCCTACCGACCGTCTGTTGGCCGCTTATAAACAAGGAAAGCAAGATACTTATCTGGAAGAGCTCTTCTTCCACTACGGTCGTTACCTGCTTATCAGCAGTACCCGTAAAGGAGCATTACCTCCCACCCTGCAAGGAGTTTGGAACCAATACGAACTGGCCCCGTGGAACGGGAATTATACTCACAACATCAATATACAAATGAACTATTGGCCTGCCTTCAATACCAATCTGATAGAACTTTTCGAAAGTTACGTGGATTTCCATAAGGCCTATAAGCCCATGGCAGAACGGTTTGCGTCAAAATACATCAAAATACACCATCCGCAACATTTCTCCGACAAACCTAGCGGCAATGGCTGGACCATGGGCACAGGCGCAGGAGCTTATATGGTAGGAATGCCCGGTGGACACTCCGGCCCCGGCATGGCAGCCTTCACCTCGAAACTTTTCTGGGACTATTATGCCTTCACCAATAACAAACAAATCCTGAAAGAAACAACCTATCCCGCAGTATTGGGAGTAGCCATTTTTTTGAGTAAAGTAACTACCGACACGCTCGGATTCCTACTTGCCACCCCTTCTGCCTCACCCGAACAATATGCCAAAGTCACCAAGCATCCTTATCCTACTATCGGATGCGCCTTCGACCAGCAGATGATATACGAAAACCATCAAGACGCCATCCATGCCGCAACCTTACTGGGTAAACGTGACAAAAACATCCGTCTCTTTAAGGAACAAAGCAAACGCTTGGATCCCGTACAGATAGGCAATTCCGGTCAAATCAAAGAATATCGTGAGGAAAAGTACTACGGTGATATCGTATTGGAACAGAACCACCGGCACATCTCACAACTCATCGGTCTCTATCCCGGTACACTAATCAATGAGAATACTCCCGTATGGCTTGATGCCGCCAAAGTAACGCTCAACCGTCGCGGTGATATTTCTACCGGTTGGTCTATGGCACACAAAATAAACCTCTGGGCACGTGCCAAAGAAGGTAACCGTGCACACGACCTCGTAACCGCCTTGCTCACAACCGGCATTCACGAAAACCTTTGGGCAACCTGCCTTGCCGTTCTCCGTTCACCTTTCCAGATTGATGCCAATTTCGGTGGAACAGCCGGTATCGCAGAAATGCTGCTGCAAAGCCATGAAGGTTATATCCATATCCTGCCCGCCCTGCCGGACATATGGAAAAACGGTTCATATAGAGGACTTACCGCACGCGGAAACTTCGAAGTATCCGCCAACTGGAGAGAAGGACAACTTGCACAAGCCGAAATTCTGTCCAAACAAAACAATACCTGTATCCTAAAATATCCCAATATTACCTATGCGATATTGAAAGACACCACAGGTAAAACGATAAAATACAAATCAATAGGTAAAGACAAAATATCGTTCCCGACAAAAGCCAACCAAACATACATAATAAGCAATGTGCCACAGCACAAAGTAGCGGCAGCCCCACAAGAGCTAAAAGCCAACTTCAATGGGAACACCGTCTCCCTGCAATGGAAACCCACCAAAGATGCAGCCGCTTATGCCATATACCGCACTCGCGGCAACAGCCCCGACTACGAATTGATAGCAACCGATGTGAAACAACCAACCTACAAATATACCGCATCGGAACTCAAAGCTACCGATTATCTCGTCTTTAAAATTGCCTCGCTTAACGAAACCGGAGACGAAGGTAAGGCAGCTACAATCTGCGTTGAGAAACAATAATAAAAAACCAATAATCTATTATCATGACAAAAAAGACTTTTATCTTATTTTTTGGGGTATTACTAATGGGTCTGCCCACACAAGCCAACAATGATGTTCAGAAAACAGTATACGGCTTGATAGAACGTATTACCCCCGGTTATGCTTCACAGTATGAATTAGAACTGATAGAACAAACGGAAGGAAAGGACGTCTACGAAATAGAAGGTAACGGCAGGAAAATCATACTGCGCGGCAACAATGCCGTATCGCTCGCCAGCGCCTTCAACTGGTATCTGAAGTATACTTGTAATGCGCACGTTTCCTGGTTCGGCAATCAGCTTAACCTTCCCGATATCCTGCCGCAACCGGCTGATAAACAACGTATCGTAATTGAGCCCAAATACCGCGTTTATTTAAACTACTGCACTGTCAGCTATACCGCCGCATGGTGGAACTGGGAACGTTGGCAAAAAGAGTTGGACTATATGGCTATGAACGGCATTAATATGCCCCTTTTCTCATTGGGACTTTACGAAATATGGTACAATACCCTGATGCGTTTTAATTTTACCGACCTGGAAGCACGCACTTTCCTGAGCCTTCCCGGACATGCTGCCTGGCAATGGATGCAGAATATCCACAGTGAAGGCGGTCCTCTGCCAACATCTACAATGAAACGCCAGACACAACTGGCAAAGCAGGTACTCAGCCGTATGCTTGAATTCAATATGCAGCCCATTCAGCAGGGTTTCTCAGGATTTGTTCCACCACTGCTCAAGCAGAAGCGGCCTGAAGCTAAAATCGATATGACAAAGGCTTGGTATGGTTTTGCTCCTTCTGCTTTGGTCAATCCGTCCGACCCTTTGTTCGTTGAGTTCGGCAAAGCATTCCTTGAAGAACAGGACAAACTTTTTGGCAGTTACGGTGTATATGCCGCCGACCCTTTCCATGAAAGGAAGCCACCGGTAGAAACCTCTGAATACCTGCATGCCGTCGGCGTTACCATAAATAAACTCTTCCAGCAATTTGACAAAGGATGTATCTGGGCCATGCAATCGTGGAGTCTTCGCGAAGACATAGTAAAAGCCGTACCCCGTGAGAACCTCCTGATACTCGACCTGGCCGGCAAACGAGTCCGTCGCGACCAAGGATTCTGGGGTTACCCCACAGTAATAGGTAATCTCCATAATTTTGGCGGACGAATCAATATGCATGGAGACCTGCATCTATTGGCGGCAAACCAGTATCAGGATATCAAAAAAGTATATCCCAATGTATGTGGCGACGGTCTTTTCATGGAAGCCGTTGAACAAAATCCCGTCTATTATGATTTAGCGTTCGAAATGTTTCACCGCACAGATAAAGTCAATATCCACACATGGCTTCAGCAATACGCACAACGCCGTTACGGTGCAAGAACAGTAAACACCGACCAGGCCATGAGGCTACTGCTCGAAGGTCCTTACCGGCGTAACACCAACGGCACAGAGCGCAGTTCTATCGTAGCTGCACGCCCGGCTTTAAATGTAAAGAAATCAGGGCCCAATGCCGGACTTGGTATCCCATACGACCCCTTGATTCTTTTCAAGGCAGAACGTTTATTACTGGCAGACGCCGAGCTATTGAAGCATTCCAAACCCTATCGTTTTGATGTAGTGGACGTGATGCGCCAAATTATGACCAACATAGGGCAACCCATACACAAGAAAGCCGCCGAAGCGTTTGAGGCCAAAGACAAAACAGCTTTCACCCTCCACTCCGGACGTTTTTTGCAGATGCTGGAAGACATGGACGAACTGCTACGCACACGTCCCGAGTACAGTTTCGACCGCTGGCTCACTGAAGCGCGCAGTTGGGGCGAAACCAAAGCCGAAAAGGATTTAATGGAGCAGGATGCCACTACTCTGCTCACTGTATGGGGGGCACAGGAAGGAAACGACCCCGGCATTTTCGACTACGCCTGGAGAGAGTGGAGCGGATTGATTAACGGTTTCTATAAAGTACGCTGGCAAAAGTTCTACTCCATGCTGCAAAAGCACCTGGATGAAGGCACCGGTTATTCGGAAGAAGGATTGAAACTGAGTCATGGACGTGAATCCTTCCGGGCCAACGATTTCTATATCAGTCTCGGAGATTGGGAACTGGACTATACCCGCCAAGTAAACAAAGCCCGTACTCCTATTACGCAAGGCGATGAAATAGAAATAGCCAAACGCCTGTTCCGGAAATATGAAAAGTTATCCGCAGCATACTACCAGACAAAAGTATCTAATGCCGATATTATTAAAACTGAAAAAACTTACGAGAACTTAGGAGAATAGTAAAATGGCATTGAAAAAGAATCGCCCGATTTTAGGAATATTCCAAAATCGGACGATTCTTTTTCATCTAACAATCTCAAAAGGATACGAAAAGGATTATTTCTTAAGAAAGTCCGGTTCTCCGCTTACTTGCCTTACCACCGCTTCCACCTTTTGCACTTCAACCTTAGAACCGCAGACCAATAACGACACACCGCCTTCAGCACCATCTACTCCACCTTTAGCAGTAACAAACACATCCACATCGGCAAACTCCTTCACTGCTTCAATTTCGGTATATACATTACCTTCCGTTACATTCAATTTTACAGTATTCTTGCGCTCGGCACTACTATTATTCGTTATCTTCTGAATTTCAAAAAGATCCTGTGCGGTACTCTTCTCCAAACCTACAGGGCATATCCAACGCCCCCGGCCATTGTCTGTGTAACGACGAAGTTTGGCTACAGTCCCTCCATCAGGCGCACCGACACATACCGCCGCCTGACGTTTGGCATAATTCAACATATTGGCGCCTTTGAACACGATATCCTGCGGTTCCATTTTGGCGAGGGCATCGGTATAACTCATATCCGCCATCTTTCCCTTTACCAATACAATCTCCGAATGGCGTTTCATTCCCTTCTGAAAATCCTCTTTATATCCGGGATAGATGCGACCGGTTACAAAACTACCACGTGGTGTATCAAGCCCCGCTAATTCTTCCGCAATGTAAGTGTTGGTAGTACCCAAGGTAATAATAACCATTCCGTTTTCCAAACGTTCACGTACTTCCTTGTTGACGGCAATACCCTTGGCAATAAGCCGTTTACTCTCACTCACTGTAAGACGCAGTGTGGAGATGTACTCATAGTTTTTTTGTGACAGCGTATCCATTGCTTTTCCCTCAACGGATAACCCCGGTTCTTTGTTTGGCCGCATACAACTACTCATCAGCAGCAACGCAACAATTGGCAGTAAAAATCTTCTCTTCATGACGTTTTAATATTTAGTTTACATTTAATAAGTAATCTGCTAACCGGTTACATCGATTCCTATACAAAAATACTCCATTTCTTTCATTCCGTCTGACAACTGTGTATTTTTCATTAAAACAAATCTGTATTAACCTATCAATATTGTATAACTCGATTATAAAAAAGTTCACTTCACTTGCTGTAATAAAAAGAAATAGACAGATTCAAAAGTTTATTCCACAGAATTAAAACAATTTTATACCCTAATAGCAAATCTTGTGACACAACTATAAGCTGTTTTCATACTATCGCGATACCTTTGTTTTCGTTCACTAAGAATCATATCAAAAATAACATAGTATGAAAAAACGAGTCTTATTCTTCTTGGCATGCAGCCTGGCGCTAATCACCATCCAAGCAGAAAATATCCGATGTATACACGAGAATGTACGGGAAACTCCGTACCCGCAACAGGAACACACTTTATATATAAACCCTTCACCACTGCTGGTTCCCAAAAGTACCAAGCAAGCGGACTTTTTACAATTCAGTCTCTCGCGGAGCAAAGACTTCTCGGACGCAAGCACCATACTGTCCCAACCCAAGCCCTGGTGCTTGTTCAATCCGCACAAAGTATTGGAAAACGGTACATGGTACTGGCGTGTGCGTTCGGTAAGCAAAGAAGGAAAAGAGTTTCCCTGGAGCAAGACATACAGTTTTACCGTAACCGAAGACATACCCCGATTCGTCACACCCGAAGCCAATGTTTTTTTGAGTAACATTCCTCAGGCGTATCCCCGCATCTATTGTTTCCTGAACGACAATCTGGAGAAAGCGCGCAGGAAAGTACGTTCACATCCGGAGTTCGAGAACATGATTACCGACTCGCGCAATGCACTCGGTTCAAACTATACCAACGACACCAAACCATACAGACAAATCACCCGTATGGCGGTCGAATGTGATAATCTGAATACTGCCTATCAAATGCTGCAATTGGATGTATACGCAGAAAAAATGGTACAAAACGTACGTTGCCTGTTGGCCGTAGAACCTGACAAGAAGGTTATCGGCAATGATTTCAATGCCGGAGAATTGATTTACACATTGGCATGTACCTATGAGAATTGTTACGACCGCTTCAGTTCACAAGAGCGTAAACAGATAGAAAGTATCATCATGGATGTACTGTCACTCTATTATAAGAGCCACATTCTGGAAAATGAAGAAACCCATATCTTCGACAATCATTTCTGGCAATTCGCATTCCGCCACTTCATGCAGGCCGCATTGGTGATGTACGACAAATATCCGCTTGCCAAAGAATATCTGGAATACAGCTACGAACTTTGGACAGCACGCGCCCCGGCATCCGGTTTCAACCGCGACGGTTCATGGCATAACGGAACAAGTTATTTCAGCGCCAATGCCGTTACCCTATCTTATGTGCCCACCCTGTTCAGTTATCTGACAGAAACAGATTTCATGCAACATCCCTGGTATAAAAATGCCGGCATCGGCATGCTGTATAGCTGGCAACCCCGGGCCTTGAGTGCGGGTTTCGGCGACGGACACGAAAAAAATAACGGCAAGCCCCTGCGCATCCGCAGCGCTTTTGCCGATTTCATGGCACGTACTACCCGCGACCCGTACGCCGCCTGGTATTCGTCTATCAACAACCGTTATAAAACAGAATCAGAAACACGTCTCTACCGTATGGCATGCGGCAAACAGCGTCCCCGGCAAGCCGAATTACCGGCAGATGCTCCCAAAGCCGTATGGTTCAAAGATACCGGTGAAATGATAGCCAACAGCGATTTGAAGGACTATAAACATAACATCAGTCTCAGCTTCCGTTCCAGTCCGTTCGGTTCCGGCAGCCACACGCACTCCAACCAGAATGCTTTCAACTTGCACTACGGTGGAAAAGCCATTTACCATGCGGTAGGGCATTACATGAACTTTGCCGATCCGCATAACTTGCTGTCTTACCGCCATACACGCGCCCACAACACCTTATTAATAGATGGCATCGGACAACCGTTCACCACACGTGCGTATGGGAACATTGTACGCATGTTCAACGGGGAGCACATCTCCTATGCCTTGGGAGATGCTTCCAACGCCTATTGCGGTATCAGTGAATACCCCATGTGGCAAAAGAACTTTGCCGGCCACAATCTTGAACAGTCCTGCGAAAACGGTTTCGGAGAAACTCCCCTGAAGAAGTATCGCCGCCATATATTCCTGCTACACCCCAACATCGTGGTTATCTACGACGAATTGGAAGCAACTAAAGCGGTAAGTTGGGATTGGCTGCTGCACAGCCCGGTAAAATTCCAAATAGACGAAGCAACATCAACATTGACAACCCGTAACAAAAAAGACAAATATATTTCTGTCGCCCGCTTGTTCAGCGAACAAAAATGTAACATCAGCCAAACGGATCAGTTTGTTGCCGAGCCAAACAAGAAAATAGGTGTCCGCGGTGAAGACTTTACCGATCCCTGGTCGTTGACAGCCAGTTATGAACCCAGTAAAGCTAATCGTATACTTACTATCATTCAAGTGGAAGCGAACGGAAACCGGGCGGTAAACATAGAGAGTATCGACAACCATAGTTTTCAATGCGGTGATTGGACGATTGAAGCGGAGCTGAATGCCAAACGTCCGGCAAGTCTGTATATCCGGAACAATAAGACACAATCGACATTCAGTTATGGAAAAAAGGAACCTGTTATAAACGGTACAGTGTATGAAAACAAAAGAAAGGATTCCTCTATCTTATACGATAGCTTTAATGGAAAATGGAAAATGCTGGAAATGAGAGACAGACCAGCACAAGTTACCGGAAAAGCAGAATATTAGCATCCACTAAAAAAGCGCAATAGCTCTTTAATTGCTCAATATGACATGAAACTTTAATGACAAAGAACGATGCGGTTATAGTAAACCAAGTTTATTTAGTTTTTAACCGTTCGCATTTTAGTAAACAATAATACATCGAGTATATGAAACATATGATTACAACGGCTTGCTGCACGCTTGCACCATCGCCTTTCTTGATGGCGCAAAAACAAATGCCCAATATCGTCTTTATTTTGGCGGATGACATGGGATATGGAGATCTAGGCTGCTTCAACAAGGATTCCAAAATCCAGACACCGAATATGGATGATCTGGCTGCTAACGGCCAGTTGTATACCGATGCCCACTCCTCGTCGTCCGTCTCCACACCGTCACGCTACAGCATCCTCACCGGACGCTATGCCTGGAGGTCTTCTTTGAAGCGCGGAGTGCTCTTTGGGCACGACAAGGCACTCATCGAGCCAGAACGCCCTACTGTGGCGTCCATGCTGAAAGCAAACGGTTACCGCACCGCCTGTATCGGCAAGTGGCATTTGGGACTAGGCTGGCAAACCACGGACGGACAGGTGGCTGCCCGCGATGGAAAAAACATTGACTATGCGGCTGTGATTCAGGATGCGCCTGTCGACCGTGGCTTCGATTATTTTTACGGTATTCCCGCTTCGCTGGATATGCCGCCATTTTTACTCATTGAAAACAACCATGTGATTGATGAGCCTTCGGTGTACTATGACAGTGAACAGAAAAACCCTTACACCAAGAGACGCCCGGGCTATGCGGTGAAGGGGCGCAAACCTGATTTTTTTCTGCCGGAGTTTACGAGAAAAGCAGTCGAGAAGATTGATGAGTTCGCCAAGGACGACCGTCCTTTCTTCCTATACTTTGCCTTGAATGCTCCGCATACCCCCATTGCACCCAGCAAGGATTTCAAAGGGACAAGTAAAGCAGGCAGCTACGGGGATTTTGTGGCAGAGGTAGACCATGTGGTAGGCAAGGTCAAGGAAGCTTTAAAGAAAAATGGGCTGTTCGACAATACACTCTTGATAGTGACCAGCGACAATGGTCCTGAAACTCATGCTTATAATCGGGGCAAGGAGTATCAGCATTACAGTGCCGGACATCTGAAAGGCATCAAGCGCGACTTGTGGGAAGGCGGGCATCGCATTCCGTTTATCGCGAGCTGGCCCAAGGGCATTCGGAAACAGGGACAGGTGAACCACACCGTCTGCTTGGCTGACTTTTACGCTACGGCATTGGACATTGTAGGCGGTAAAAAACAGAGTGATGAAGCGGAAGACAGCTATTCTTTCTTTCCACTGATGCAGGGAAAGAAAGAAACCGCCCGCCAGTTTACCGTACATCACAGTGGCCATGGAGTATTTGCCATCCGTAAGGGAGATTGGGTCCTGATTGACGGTTGGGGAAATGACAACCGGATCACGACAGTTGCAGAAGCTTATTACCTATCACGTGGCTACAAGCAGGTTCCTCACCAGAGTGAACTTTACAATTTAGAAGCAGATCCCCGTGAGTTCAGAAACGAATATGCCAATCGTCCGGAAATAGTGAAAGAGCTCAAACAATTGCTTGAAAAGACCAAATAGGGGTATCATAATATGATTTTAAGATTTGTATGATTTATATACCTTTCGGTTAATACCGTTTGAAACTTATTACCAGAAATGCAGCCTGATGGAATAGAGTAAAGATAAACCAAACT